>Ga0111538_10006058_pt1 | contig 16425 bp, 19 predicted proteins | sample SoiMethybrSBSTD1_FD_79669 | JGI IMG/M metagenome (GOLD analysis project Ga0111538, IMG submission 79669) | Bulk soil microbial communities from a Populus tree surrounding site in Tennessee, USA - Soil MetaG P. TD hybrid SBSTD1 (version 2)... | ecosystem: Environmental > Terrestrial > Soil >...
CCTCATGGCCTGCAGCATGTCGCTGAGTTCGTCGCCATCATTCGCGGTGAGTGGCTCCCGGCTCATCACATCGTCGACAGTGACCGCATGCGGGTCTACGTCACGGGCCATGACGCCAAGAACCAGATCGCGATCAGTCAGCACGCCTATAGGCTTCTTTAGTTCGTCTCCTTCGCGATGCACGATCAGGAAGCCGACATGATGTTGGCGCATCATCTTCGCAGCCTGCGCTGCATCTGCAGTGGAGGCGATCGCCACGACTGCTCTCTTGCAATAGTCACCGACTTTCATGACACACTCTCCACGGTGATCAGGTGTAGTGGCCTCTATGCCGCCGCCTCGCCGAGGCTGCGCACATTGCTCAACCAGTCCTCGCGCTGCGCGCGTGTCATGCCGCCAGCGCCGCCAATGATCGTCGAGCGCACCCGGCGAAACCCGACAAACTTGAGAATGTTTCGTTGCAAGCTTCGCAGGCTGTGGGCACGGAAGTACCAACGATAGACGAACGCCGGCATGCCCATCGTCACCACGATGCGAGCGGATTTGCCGCTGAGCAACTTGACCGGCCAGCCCCCGAGCTTTTTGGTGCTGAACGCGAAGCCAGGTCGAAACATCTGTTCGAGCAGCGCTTTGAGCATTGCAGGCATGGAACCGAGCCAGAGTGGATAGAAGATGACAACGTGCGTTGCCCAATCCATCAGGTGCTGACACTGTCGAACGGCCTCAACAGGTTCACCGCGTTCATAGTCGCTTTGCGAGCGCAGCAGCGGGAACGTCAAATCAGCGAGCCGCACGATCTTGACCTCGTGATTCGCTTGCTCAGCTCCTTGGCGATACGCGTCCACCAGCGCATGGACGAGTCGGTCGGCGGAGGGGTCCGGGTGGCCGTCCAAGATGAGGATGTTGGATCTCATAGCTGTCGCACTCCAGTCGACCTGCACGCGCGGACCGTCATCACGATGCCTCAGGGTTCTCGCGAACCAGCAGCACTGGCACGTTAGACATGCGCAAGACAAGCTCGGCGTCGCTCCCCATGACCAGACGTTTGAGCCCCCGCCGTCCGTGCGTGCCCATGACGATGAGGTCAGCCGGCCACTCCTTCGCTTGTTTGACGATCTCATCCGCCGCTCGCCCGCCCACCGTCTCGAGAAGCCTCTGTTCGATCGACACCGCTGCTCGCCGGGCAATGGCCGCAGCCTGCTCCAGGACCGTTGCGCCGGATTCGCGGAGCGACTGAAAAATTCCTTCGGAATACACGGAAGGCACGTAGTCCGCAGCCATTACCAGTTCGTTGACCACGTGCACGAGCATCAGCTGGGCGTCCGCGCCTTTCGCTACCTTGATCGCCTCGTCCAAACCACGTAACGAGGGCGCGCTGCCGTCCACTGCCACGAGAATCTTCTTGTACATGACCGTCATTCCACTTGAATACTGCGCAGGTAGTCGACGAGTCGGCCGATCATGGAGTCGACCAGTGCGCGCTCGACGTCGTCCGTCCCAGCGCTGTCATAGAGCTGCCAGCCCCAGACCGGCATGTCGCGCGCACCATGGGCCCGGCGGTCCCAGCGTCCGTCGATCGTGCGACGAACGTCCTCGACCGGGAACTCACCGCCGTCGCGGTACGCAATTTGCGTGAGGTCTGGAACACTGATCTTGATCAGTGATGAAACTGGCCCATCGCCGTGTCCACCCACGCCGTGACAGCTGGAGCACAATTGCTCGTACATCTCCATCCCGGACATCTGTGCGGGAGCGCGATCGCGCTTGCCGGTGCTGGCACAGGAGCTCAACAGGGCGAGCCCTATTGCAACAACGATTGCATGCCTCATGGGCGCGCCTGCGAGCTGACTCGCGCGCTCGCGTGAGCGGCCTGAGTTGCCAGGTCGAGAAAGCTTGCTGCGTGCCTCTCACCGATAGCGCCGGACAGAAATCCAAAGCGATCGACCGTCTCTACGACCCGCTTTGGCGTTCCCAGATCGCTCCATCCGCACGAAGGAACTGTCATCACTCGCAGCAACTGTGGCGAACGCTGCAGCACGTCGCGCGAGAAATCCAGCTCGGGGAGCCGTTCGTACAGCTGCACGAGACGGTCCCAGCGGGCGCTTGAGTTTGGAGAAGTCACGATGTGACGCATCTCACCGACCACATCCGGACAGCGGACTTCGAACGCACGCACGAGTTCCCGGCCTCCCGCCGCGAAGATGAAGGCGTTCCACACGCCCCCACGCGCGATCAGTGCGCGAGCAGTATCGGCATTCGGCTTCTCCACGAACTCTCTGACCGCACCGATGCCAGATCGAATGTCGCTCTCGGCCACGACATAGCCGAGCTCCGGGTCCGCCTCCTCGGGAGTGATGCCCAGCAGGATCACGCGACTGCGATCGCGCTCGAGCTCCGTCATGGCCGACCGCAGGCTCATTGCAAGAACATGCTCGTTGCTGACGTAGTGATCGGAGGGCAGGACCAGCAATGTTGCCTCCGGATCGCGATGTACGATCTGCAGGAGCGGCAACAGGATGCCGTTCGCAGTCCCACGATTGCGAGGCTGCGACATCAAATTCGATGACGGGATGCCGAGGTCCAACGCTTGCCACCAGCGGCGGTGATGCTCGGAGACGATTGCGCATATCCGCGTCGGGTCAGCCACGACACGTGCGCGGCGCAATGCGTCGTGGAGCAGCGATCCTCCGCCACCCAACGAGCAGAATTGCTTCGGTACGGCCACACCGGAAGCCGTCGTCGTGAGCGCCTGAAGTCGCCTACCCTCTCCACCTGCAAGCACCAGCGCCCAGCTGTGGGCGGGGTCCCAGTGCATCTCCCAACGATCGTGCGCGTGTTGCATGCGAAACATCTCCGGACAGCGCCCTAAGCCTGACAGCCCTATGTGGGCAACACAGCCGTGACAGTTCACGGTCACTTACGTAGTTGACCGGAGACGGCGTGCCGCACGAGCTGGCGAGAATGTGAGCGGACTTCGATGGAGCGCGATCGCGACGTCTCACCAACAGGAGATTCCAGCATGCAATGGCGCAACACATCAGACAGATACGGCTTCGTCGCTCAAGGACTGCACTGGCTCATCGCAGCGGGCATTGTCGTGCAGTACGTGCTGGCTGAGGCCACCGGAGATGGAGACATAGCTGCGGTCGAACCGTTCAGCCCGGCAGGTATTCACATTGCGTTAGGCGTGACAATTCTCGGTTTGGCAGCATTACGTCTTGCGTGGCGCATGGTCGAACTTCCGCCTGAACGACCGCCTGGGATGAGGCCGTACGAGGTCACACTAGCGCGCGCCACGCACATTGCTTCCTATCTTCTTCTGTTTGCGATTCCGTTGAGTGGCTGGGCGCTCGCGAGTGCTGACGGTGAGGCATTCAGCTTTTTCGGCTGGTTCGACCTGCCACAATTTCAGCCGGTGACGCAGCTACCATTGCCCGGGATCGAAGGCGGCAGGCCGAGCAAGCATCAGCTCGAAGAGCTGCACGAAGTTCTCTTCAACATGCTGGTAGGATTGACGTTGCTGCATGCAGCTGCGGCGCTGAAGCATCACTTCATCGATCGCGACAGCGTGCTGCGAAGCATGCTGCCTTGGCGACGTTGACAAGCAGAAGTTCGCGGGTGATTGGGCGCCCCTGGGCTATGCAGTCCAGCGCACGAAGGTGACTGCGACTCCGCAAAGATAGATCGTCCCGAAGATGAGCTTGTTGTATCGCGCCAGCCATTGCGGCAAATAGATATCGAAGTTGTCGCGCCGATCCTGCGTGTAACGGGCAGCGACAGCGGTCAGCGGACAATTCCCGTGATTGACGAGGAGCACGAGCAGCTCGACCAGAACAACCATGATCAGCACGCTGGCCTGTCGCTCATGACCGAGCCACGCCAGTACTGGAATGGCAAAAATGCAAGCCGCAAAGATCGCCCAGACGATTGTGTGCACGACCTTCACCAGACGCAATGAGTTGTCCGCGGACGTCATGCGCCCGCCAGGCGTGATTCGAGAGCCGACTGCGAGCGTTCGATCATGCGCCCTCCCTGCGTCTCAATGATGATATGGGCGATGCGCTCGAACAGTCTTCGCTTGTCGAACTCAGGCCACCAGTCATAGCGGATGATCTCGACCGGTTTCCACATGGCAACCCAGCCGAGAATCAGTAGACCCTCGGACAAGATCGCATTGCCCGGTGCGATGGACGTCAACAGCACCTGGCGGGCCGAGAGGCAAGTGACCAGAAAGGCCAGCCCGATCAGGAGACTGATCCCGCCACGGCCAAAGAGCAGGCGCAGTTGCTCGCGCGCCTGTCGGGCGCGACCGGCGAAGTAGTTGCGGATGGCTGTGACTGCGCCGCATGCCTCGTCGTCAGTAGTGCCTGGCGGCAGATGTAAGACGAGCCGACTCGGCTGCGCGCCAATCTCGCGCACCGCGCTGACGATGTACTCCTCGGCCGCGGGGTCCAGATCCTTCTCGTGAAAGGGTGCGGGGTCGAGTGTATTGAACAACTGCCGCAGCTCACGCAGCCTGATCTCAATCAAACACGCGCCACTCTCGCAGCGATAGGCATCGAGCCGATTGCTGCGTGTGAGGGTCATGAGTATCCGATGTTCTAGAAAGGCAGGTCGTGAGCGAAATCCGGCGGCCGCACGATGAGCGCATCGCAAGGCAGGCGCTCGAGCACGTCCTCCGCTGTGCTACCGATGAAAACCCGCTGCAGCCCGCTGCGTGAGATCGCTCCCATGACCACGATATCCGCCCGGACATCGTTTGCAGCACGCGGCAGGACCGCCGCAGGGCCACCGACCTCCACGTGAACGTTGCCCGCAGGGACACGATACTCTGCGACGAGTTCCCGCAGCAGCTCGCGCTTCTGCTCCGCTTCCCGAGCCAGGTCTTCCGCCGATACTGTTATCGCCATCGGCGGGCTTCCCGCCGCGGCTGCTGCGACGATCGCGGCGGGCAAATAGACGTGGAGCAGATGCAGTTCGCCGCCCAGCCTCTTCGCAACAATCGCGGCGCAGTCCACGATGCGGTTGTCCAGCACTGCCGGCTTGTCATTTGCGTGTCCCGGGTCGACGGCCGCACAAACTTTGGGCGAGCTCGCCCACGGGCTTGGCTTGGTCAGGAGGAGCGGCACGGGGCAGGCGCGGATCAGCTCCCAGTCCGTATTCGTCAGGATCGTGCGCTGTGCGAACGAGTGATGATGCGTGTCCTTGATGATGAGATCCGCAGTCGAGCGCCGCGCTCGATCGAGCAATGCTGTGTGCAGCGGATCGGCGCACTCCACGTCTGTCGTGACGTCAACCCCCTGGTCGCGGATCGGCTTCGCCAGATCTTCGAGGAAGGCCTTGAGATTCGACACGAACGGCTGGTCCGCATGTCTGGCCGCATGCGCGGCCAGACGCACCTCGCGTGATGCCTTCGTGTCGCAGACATACAGCTCCAGTCGTGCGCCCAGTTTCCTCGCGAGCAGCGCGCCCTTGCCGACCGCCATGTGTTGCTCTGCCGTGGGGTCGACGATGACCAGGATGCTGTTAATCGGATTCATGTTTCTTGCCTCTCAATTGCGCAGCTCGCCATCGTCGCGCAGTTTCGCTCGATCTTTGACCGGACTGCGCAGTCGGGACAGGTAGTCAGCGACGGCGGTCATCTCCTCGGTGTGGAGGCTGTCGATGAAGCGGACCAGGTCCGCATCGACGTTGAGTCGATGGGATGCAGCCAGGCTGCGCATCTGGCGCACGAGATATGAGTAATGCTGATCGCGCAGCGAGGGCACGAAGCCGTCGTCATCGCCTCGGGCGTCCTCCTCGTGGCACGACGCACATTGCTCCTGGAAGATGGCCTCGCCGAGCTCCACACCCCCACCGTCCGCGGTTTCCGGAAATTTCGCGGCGGGAAGTTGACTCAGGTAGGCAGCGATATCGGCCAACGCCTGCGGCTCGTTCAACGCCGTCTTGGCTGTGACCGCGTGCATCTCCTGACTCTCTCGCTCGAGCTCGGTGAAATCTGCAAGCTGTTTGATGAGGTATGCCTCGCGCTGCCCTGCGAGCGCGGGAATCACGCTGCGCGCATCGCCGATCGCGCCTTGCCCATGACAGCGGGCGCAGTTCTGCAGATACACCGGCTGCGAGCGCAACTTGTACGGTTCGAATCGAATTGCCCATGGACCGCAGTGTCCGTCCGGGCCGTTGGAGCAGGTACTCGGGGATCCGCGTAACGCGGCCGCGTAATCTCGGAATCGGGTCGCCTAGGCGACGCCGCGTTTCAAGGCCGCCGACGTCGTGCTGAGTTCAGCGATTGCGTCAACCAGCGCCGCGGTATTGACGGGCTTGCTGAGGAAGTGACAAGCGACTACGGGCGATCTGATCGATCGCAGGACTGATGGCAAATCGCCGCTCACGACGACACCTGGAACATTGTAGCCTACGCGTTCTCGTAGCCGTAAGAGCAGATCGAGGCCGGTATTCTTGCCGTCCAGGTGATAGTCGGCAATCAACATATCGCCGGGCGCCAGGTGTTCGAGCAGCACCTCTGCCTCGGCGACCGTTCGCGCACTCAACGTTTCGTGGCCTTCCAACTTGAGAAAGAGCTCAGTCGCGCGGCGCACGCCATCGTTGTCCTCGACCAGAATCAGCCGCCCCTTGCGCGCAGGGTCGGCAGGAGTTTGCGTCACCACAGGTTCGACGTTCGCAGTTCCGGACGCAACGCGGTACTTGTTCGGAATCCGCAGCGAGGCCTTCGTACCCTCGCCGACGTCGGACTGGATTTTCACGGAGAACCCAAGGAGGCGCGCGACTTCCTTGACGATCGCCAGACCCAACCCGACGCCCATGCGCTTCGTGCCATGCGTGTCGACCTGGTAGTACTCGTCAAAGATGCGCTCGAGCTTGTCGGCGGGAATGCCGATACCCGAATCCTCCACGATGATGACGATGCCATCGGACTCGGTCGTGCACCTGATGCGGACCCAGCCCTGATCGGTGTACTTCAGCGCGTTACCGACCAAGTTCTGCAACAACTGGTAGAAGAGAGTTCTGTCCGTCATCACAACGATGCCTGGCGCCTCGACCTGAAGATCGATGCCACGCGCACGAGCTACGGAGGAAAACTCCGAACGAAGCTCCTCAAGAACCTCGGCCACGGGCACTCCGACGCTGACGGGCTCGATCGCACCGGACTCCAGGCGACTGATGTCGAGCAGCGCGTTGAGCAGGCGCGTCATGCTCTCGATGGCCTGTCCCTGCTGCTGCAGCAGTTCCCGGACCTGCCGGTCCGGGACGAACTTCAGCATCGATGCATTGAGCAGTTGAATCGTCTGCATCGGCTGCCGCAAATCATGGCTCGCGGTGGCGAGGAACCGGCTCTTCGCACGATTGGCCCTGTCCGCTTCCTTACGAGCCGCGACCAGCTCCTCATTGGCGATTCTGCGCTCCGTCATATCGCGGATGGCCGCAGCGACAAATAGTCGGCCACTGATGCGAAACGGCGCCAGCCGGATACCGGCCGAAAACTCGCTGCCATCGGCGCGCAAGGCGAAAAGATCGGCTATGCGCGCGCCCATTTCGCGGTTGTTCGGCTTGCGCATGAACCCCGCAGTATGCTTGCCATGATGGACCCGCAGGCGCTCTGGAATGAGCATCTCGAGCGGTTTGCCGATCAGGGATTCGGGAGAGTGTCCGAACAGATCCTTGACCGTTTCATTGGCGAATCGAATCCGGTCGCCGTCGTCGATGACGATCAGCGCGTCGGGCGAGAATCGCAGCAGATGCTGAGTGATTTCCTGAAGCTCGTCCATGGTCAAGAAGCATTCTGACGCAGGTACGTTGGCGCCCTGAGTGGGGACGTTTTCGTAGTGCTTCAAGTATGCCTCGGACATTGCGCCGCGGGAATCGGGGCAACCGTTACGCCTGAGTGGCGAATTCTCTTGCGCATTCCGCGCACGTCACGGCATGCAACACTCTCAATCGGACGTCCTCGATATTGCCCCCGCAATCCCTGCAGATCCCGTACAGGCCCTGAGCGAGACGCTGCAAGGTCTCTTCGATCGTCATCAATTCGTCGTTGGTGGCGTCGTCGATGACCTGCAGCGTTTCGTCGTTCTGCAGTTGGATCGCCCGGTCGGGGGCGTCCACCACCAAAGGCTCATTCCGACGCTGCAGGTCCCACTGGATCCGCTCGTGTCGCTGCCTGAGCGAAGTACGCCGCGCGAGCAGCGCATGCTTGATCTTGACGAGATCTGGTTGGGCGGCCATCTGTGTGGTGCTCGCTCTGCCGGATTGGCGGACGTAAGATCGCCTGCGGCCGGCAGATTGTCTCTACGGGACGGGCACAGGTGCCTCCGTGGAACCCTCGGGTGTAGTTCGCGCCGGGGTCGGGCAGGCTCGCCGCATGAGTACACCCTTTAGAGTTCGCGAAACCATCGATTGCCTAAAAACCGAGAGACCCGCGACAGTGGTACGCAGCGAGATGCAAGACTCAAAGGTTCTGCTCGAACAACTGCTCCAGGTCGCGAGAATCTCCGCGCTGGAGGAAATGGCTAGCGGAATCGCGCACGAGCTGAATCAGCCGATCGGCGCTATTACGACTTTCGCCCAAGCTGGGCAGCGGATGCTTGAACGTCCCGAACCCATGGTCGGACAGGCGGCGGACGTGTTGCGACACATCAGCAACGAGGCGCTTAACGCCGGTGAAGGCATTCGCCGGATTCGTAGCCTCTTCCATGGACATCACGCCCAGCGCATCGACTGCAATCTGGCGGACGTGATTACTGAACTCTTGCCGATACTGAAGCTGCTTGCCTCACGCAGCGGTGCAGAACTGGATTTTTCGGCGCAGGACAGCCTTCCGGCAGTCGCCATCGACCGGTTGCGCATTCAGCACGTGCTATTCACGCTCGTGCAGAACGCACTTGAGGCACCGGCCCGCAACGGCGAGGAACCCAAGGTGCGCATCGACCTGGCGGGTGACCGCTACGGCGTATGCGTCGCGGTCGAAGATCGTGGCCTGGGAATTCCACAAGAGGCTCGCGAGCAACTCTTCCGTCCGTTCTTTACAACCAAAGCCGAGGGTACTGGCTTGGGGCTCGCATCGAGCCGCGCGATCGCGGAATCGCACGGGGGGTCGCTGGAGGCCGAGGACGTTCCGAGCGGCGGGACTCGCTTTTGTCTACGGTTACCCGCGAGCGTCAAAGAAGAGGAGATCGAGACATGACGAGTCCAGGCGCCGCGAAGGACACCAAGCGCAAACCGATCGTTTACATCGTCGATGATGACGATGGCATGCGTCGCGCACTGACGATTCTGATGACGACCGTAGGCTATCAGCCCGTAGCGTTCTCCCGACCCGGCGAGTTCCTCGCGAAGTACGACCCGAATCAGTCGAGCTGCCTGGTACTCGATGTGCGCATGCCAGAGATGAGCGGGCTGGAGGTGCAGCAGCAACTCAACCGCAATGGCGCGATGCTGCCTGTAATTCTGATCACGGGTCATGGGGATATTCCAATGGCCGTGCAAGCCATGAAGGATGGAGCATTCGACTTTCTCCAGAAACCGTTTCGCGACCAGGAGCTCATCGATCGTATAAACGCCGCGCTCAAGCAGGATGCCCAGAATCGTGAGAGCGTCGACCGCCTAGCGGACCTCAGGCAGCGCGCGGAGTCGCTGACGCCGCGCGAGCGCGAAGTGATGGGGCTGGTAGTGGATGGCAAGGCGAACAAGGTCATCGCGATCGACCTTGGGTTGAGCGAGCGGACCGTCGAGATTCACCGCGCGAACGTGATGGAAAAGATGGGCGCGCGGTCGGTCGCTCATCTGGTCAAGATGCACCTGACGCTCGGCGGGGAAGCCTGACATCCCGCGCCGAGGTGCCGCCTTACGCAACGCGTGAGCGCCATTCGCGGCAGTGTTCCGTTTTGATAGTCCCCTAAGCTGCAATCTCACCCGTTTCAGGAGCGTCCAGATCGCGCGACATCTGGAACAGGTGCTGCGCGGGGTCGTACCTCACGGTAAACCCGAGCCGCCTCGCCAGCGCGATCATTGCTTGATTGTCCGGCAGCACTTGCCCGGTCAACCGACGAATCCCTTGTCCGCGCGCGTAGCGAATGAGCTGGCGCGTCAGCAAGCTCGCGATGCCGCATCGCTGCCATGCGTCCGCCACACTGACGCCAAGCTCAGCGACGCCGGGCTGGTCCGTCTCGCCATACCGAGCTACACCAACGAACTGCTCAATCCCGCCTTGCTGTGCCGTCGCGGCAAAGGCCATCCGGTGCCGATAGTCGACGTCCATGAGCTGATCGATCAGATGCCGGGGCAGAAACTTGAGTGGGGTGAACAGGCGAAAGTGCCTCGATCGCTCAGAAAGAGAGCTGATGAAATCAATTTCCCGCTCGCGATCATCGGCACGCAGCGGTCGTATGCACAGGCAGGCACCCCGCCGGGTTCGGGCATGAGTAGTCCAACGCGCCGCACCACTCACATCCAGGACCGCTGTCATGGCTGCACTCCATCATGCCGAGACGGATGCGGCTGGATCGGTCGCGACTTCAAGTCGTTCGCGCCGCCGGCTTTGACGGCGGGGAGCCCTGCTCGCACGTTTGAAGGCGGCGGGCTTCACGATGAAGACATCGCACTCCACGCGATCGATCACACGCTCAGCGGTATTGCCTATCACCGGGCGCGTCTGGAAACTTCTGGACACCGCACCCATGACCAAGACATCCGCGCTCAGTTCATCGGTCTGCGTAACTACCACTGCTTCTGTTGCCCCTACCAGGACTGCGCATTCGTCCGCGCCTACGCCATACTTTTCGGCGAGCTTTGTAACGCGCGCCTTCGTCGTCGCATCAAACGCGCGCGCTTCTACAGAGGCTTGCCTGGGGCGCAATGGTCTTCGAAGGACGCCTGGCACAGCATCCTCGAATCGCTGGTAAGCATGCACTACGCTAATGCGACCGCCGAGTTGCTGCGTGAAGCCCACTGCGGCCTGCAACAGCCGATCGTCGAGCTTGGCGGGTTTCGCGTGCGCATGTCGCGGGTCGACGGCCACGAGCACTCGCGGGCTCCTGGGAAGTGCCTTCGAGCGCACGAACCACAGTGGGCACGGGCAATCTCGGATAAGGAGCCAGTCCGTATTTGCAAGCAGAAGCCGAGCCAACCGTCCATGCCGGTGCGATTCGCTGATCAACAGGTCCGGTTTTGTCTTGCGCACCTGGCGCACGATCGCTTCATCGATCGGATAGTCCCAACGGACCACGCACTGCGTCTCGGGAGGCAGTCGCAAGCCCGATGCGATCGTTCGCAGGGCATCACGGCGCTGACGAATAGCAGATGTGAGGATCGCGTCGCGAGAGTCCATCGGCACGTCTGCCACTGGCTGCGGGATCATGAACGTATTGAACAGCACCACCCGCGCGCCGCAGCGTCGTGCGGCCATTGCCGCCTTGCTTGCTGCAAGCTGCTCACGCGCGAATGGATTTGTGACAACAACCAGGATCGTCCGCCAATGCTTCGTGTTCATAGAGGTAGTCTCCTCGCCAACCAAGATCAATCGGATGTCGGCCGCTGTAGGCTGCTCACATAGTCGGCGAGCCGGCCGATGATGATCTGCGCGGAACGCTCCGCATCCGGATTGCCTATCTCAAGTCGCGCCAGGTCCTCGCCCCATATGGGCATGAGCCGCGTGCCATGTGCTCCGATGACGGAGCGACCATCGATGACGCGCACGATTCGGTCGCGCGCATCGCTGCTGTGGGCACGACGTGCAGTGAGCGTCAGGTCCGGGACCTCTACACGCAGTGATGCAGCTACCGGACCGTCGCCGCGGCCTTCGATGCCGTGGCAGGACGCGCAGAACCGCCGATACAAGTCCTGGCCCGACATGCCCATATAGTCAGCTGCCGACGCGGAGTTCACCCAGCTGATGCAGCAAGCGATAAAAACTGCAAGTGCGCGACGCATCGTTCAGTCTCCCCTACCAGACGTATTCCACTTGCAGCCACCATTTGGTCGTGTCCGTGAGCAGACCGTTGGCTCGATAGTCGGCGTACTTGAGCGTGCCCGTCAGGCGGCCCCATTTCGCTTGCGCCTGCAGATCCGCTTCCGCGCCGTATCGCAGCGAGCCGCGCTCAGCGTCAAAGCGGTGATAGCTGGCGATGATCGACACCGCGTCAAGCGTCGCCCAGTGTTGTCTCGAGACTTCCGCATTCAGATAACGATCGGCGATGCCGTTTGCGGGCGTCGCGAGAAACTTGTCCGCCCATCCCTGGAACTTGTGTAGCGTCGCGAGCGGCGTCGTGAAGCCCTTGGTGCCGTTGCCTTCGAGAATTTCGGCGCCGGCACCGAGGGAATACGCTCGGTACGCAACGTTGATCTCTCCGAGGTAGTAGTCGAGAGCGAACGACAACGGATTACGATCGACCTCGCGTTGAGTCGCATACGATCCAACGTATGACAACTTCAGCGCGTCCACCGAACGAACGCCGGCGAACCGAATACCGAAAGTCTCGGAGGCATCATGCACCGCGCCTGGAACGTCGGCGATTGGGTCGATGTCGACTCGATAGGCAAAGACCGTCAACTTGCCAGGCGCCGTCTGGTACGAGGCATTTGCCAGAACGGAATTGCCGTTGTAGCGACCCTGAGCCGAGTTACGTCCGTAGACGCGGTTGACCTGATCGAGATACGTCACGTCGAGAGTCACGTGCGGCATGCTCTTGTTGACGATGCGAATCGCATCGAACGTCTGCTCGTTCTGCCGCCACCCGACGTTGCCGACGAAGCGCTGGTCATCGAGCGCAATGCGCTGGCGTCCTGCGGTCACAGTTGTGCTCGGCAAGCTGGTGTTTGTCAGCTGCAGGCGGTTTAACTCGGAAGTGCGCGGATCGGCAACTACCGGATACGCGGTGTTGCCATTCGTTCCGCTGTTATAGTCCTCGACGATCGGGTGGATGAACTCACCCTCGACCAGCAACGCTGTGTTCGCGACTTGCCCTGACTCGAACCCCAGACGGCCTCGTAGCGTCGTTGCTTCCCCGGTCTGCGCAATGCCGTCCTGCTCAACGCCCTCGAATCGCAGTCGTGTATCCAGGATGGGCTTGGCTCCTGTCACGACGTCGTCGAAAGCGGACTCCGCCTGAGCCGTCGCGCACAGCGTAACCGCAGTCGCAAAGCTCAAGCTTCGTATCCATTGCACATCGGTTTTCATGGCGCTGACGCTACGAGCGATCGCGCCGCGTGACCCTCCGGAGTCCCACTTAGAGCATCGTGCCTGACCGCGGGTAGCCGCGGCTCACCCGAAACCGTCCACGCGGAATCCCGGATGCTCGCGAAGTGACGTGCTCGCACAGACTGCCGCTCACGCTGCAGGGTCTGCAGGGAGCCACTTCATGCATACATGCCTCACTCTCACCAACGTCGGCCGTCACTGGTACGTCGAGCGTGAGATTTCCAGCCTCATCAAAAGACTCGATGCCTACTGCGACTCAATCCGCTCCTGCGACATCAGTGTCGAGGGGCCGAGCGGCGAAGCCGAGGCGCGCCACTGGCGTGTCGAGCTGAAGGTGCGAGTGTTCGACGAAATCGTCCGCGCAGCCGTGCGAGCGCCGGAAGGCGCTGACTCCCAACAGGCGCTATCGCGCTTGCTCGCCGACATCTACGCGAGAGCGAGACTGCAGCTGGATCACATCTCCGAACTGCACCATAGCTGCTGCACGCGCGGTGGCGAAGACGTCGCAGTGCGACCCAAGGCATGCGCCTGACCGGGGGCCAAATCAACTCATGAGCGACACATTTCAGTTCGACGCAGCGACACTGCGACGCTACGACCGGCCCGGTCCTCGCTATACGTCATATCCAACCGCGCCGCACTTCGGGTCGCAATTCACCGAAGGGATGCTCCGCGAAGAGATCGAGCGTACGAACGCCGCCGGTGTCGCTCGGCGGCTGTCGCTTTACGTGCACGTCCCCTACTGCTTCAGCCCCTGTTTCTACTGCGGCTGCAACCGGATCATCACTCGTGACCGGTCCCGGGCGCGGCCCTACCTCGAGCGCCTGAAACACGAGATCAGGATGCTCGGGGGCTTGTTCAATCGTGATCACGAAGCTGTCCAGGTGCACCTCGGCGGCGGTACTCCCAACTTCATGCGCCCAGGTGAGATCAGTGAGCTGCTGGCAACCCTGGGCAACTTCTTCTTCCTGAATGCAAGGGCAAATCGCGACTTCTCCATTGAGCTCGATCCGCGCCACGTCGCGCCGGCGGACATTGCCGACTACGCGCGCATCGGCTTCAACCGTGCAAGCCTTGGCGTCCAGGATTTCGATCCGGAAGTCCAGCGCGCGGTGAACCGCGTCCAGAGCGTCGACGAGACGCTGCGTATCATCGACGCTTGTCGCAACTCCGGCTTCCGCTCCGTTAACGTCGATCTGATCTACGGGCTGCCGAAGCAGACGATCGGCGGATTCTCGCGCACCCTTGACACTGTGCTGGCAACCCGGCCGGACCGGCTGGCGATCTACAGCTACGCTCATCTGCCTGCGATGTTCAAGGCGCAGCGGCAGATCGAAACCGCAGACCTGCCGGATAGCGAAGCGAAGTTAGCGTTGCTGGCGCTTGCAATCGAGAGGCTGTCTGGCGCGGGCTATCGCTACATCGGCATGGATCACTTCGCGCTGCCCCGCGACGACCTCGCTCGGGCGCAGGAGCACGGCACGCTGCAGCGGAACTTCATGGGCTACACCACGCACGCGGAATGCGACCTGCTCGGCTTCGGCATGAGCGCGATCAGTCGCATCGGCGACAGCTTCAGCCAGAACGCACGCGACCTGCCGGGTTGGCAACGCGCCATCGACGAGGGCCGCCTGCCCATCTGGCGCGGCCGACGGCTGCAGTTCGACGACGTGTTGCGCGGCGCAGTAATTCAACAGCTGATGTGTCAGGGACGGATCGACATTCCGGCGATCGAGGCGCGCTTCGCCGTCGACTTCCGCTCGTACTTTGCGGACTCGCTGAAACAGCTACAGCCGCTGGTTGCCGATGGATTGGCGATGCTCAGCGCGCGTTCGATCGCCGCTACCGCACGCGGGCAGCTGTTGCTGCGTGTGATCGCCATGTGTTTCGACCGTTACCTCGAAGCCGCCAGCGTGTCCGAAGCGCGACCCCAGTTCTCACGAGTCATCTGACAGACGACCCCAGTTTCCCGACAGGAACAAGACCAATGACCACGCAGCGAAAATTATGGATCGGCCTAGCCGCCCTGCTGGCCGTATCGTTCACGGCATTGCTATGGGTCGGCAGCGAGATTCATCGAGTCATGCCACCCGTCCCGAACGCGGTCGTCACCGCACACGGCGCGACGGTCCTGACTCGGGCCGACATCGAGAAGGGCCGCCAGGTGTGGCAATCGATCGGCGGACAACAGCTCGGCTCGATTTGGGGACACGGCAGCTACGTCGCGCCGGACTGGACCGCGGACTGGCTGCATCGCGAAGCGACCGCATTGCTCGATATCGAATCATTGCGCAGGAACGCCGTACCCTTCAGCGGCCTTGGCGAGGAGCAACAGGCCTCGCTGGCGACACTGCTGCAGCCCCAGCTTCGCGCGAACACTTTCGACGAGCGGACCGGCAACATCGTCGTGTCCAACGATCGGGGTGCTGCGATTGCAGCGGTCCAGCAGCATTACACAGCGCTGTTCGGCGACGACCCAAAGCTGCACAGCCTCCGCAAAGCATATGCGATGAAGGAACGTACCGTGCTGGATGCCGACAACCGCACCGCGCTGACGGCATTCATCTGGTGGTCCTCGTGGTCGGCCGTAACAAATCGTCCGGGCAAGCAGATCAGTTACACCAACAACTGGCCACATGATCCACTCGTCGGCAATACCCCGCCTTCGCACCTCTTGCTGTGGACAGTATTCAGCGTGTTGTTCCTGATCGCAGGCATTGCACTGCTCGGCTGGCATCATGCGAGGCAGCATGATCAGGCCCCGGCGGCGCTGCCAGCCAGCGATCCGCTCGCCATGATCCGCGTGACGCCCTCGATGCGCGCCACGGCCAAGTACTTCTGGCTGGTCATCGCATTGTTCCTGACGCAGATCCTTCTCGGCGCGATCACCGCTCACTACCAGGTCGAAGGCCAGGAAGCATATGGTTTTGCGCTTTCCAACATTCTGCCGTACTCGCTGAGTCGCACGTGGCATACGCAGCTGGCCGTTCTGTGGATCGCGACCGCATGGCTCGGTATGGGGCTTTACATCGGTCCCGCGATCTCCGGTCATGAGCCGCGCTTCCAGCGCTTCGGCGTCAACTTCCTGTTGACGTGCCTGATCATCATCGTCGTCGGCGCGTTCACGGGACAATGGCTCGCAGTCATGCAGAAGCTCGGGCTCGCCCGGAACTTCTGGTTCGGTCACCAGGGCTGGGAGTATGTGGACCTCG
>Ga0111538_10006061_pt1 | contig 16423 bp, 19 predicted proteins | sample SoiMethybrSBSTD1_FD_79669 | JGI IMG/M metagenome (GOLD analysis project Ga0111538, IMG submission 79669) | Bulk soil microbial communities from a Populus tree surrounding site in Tennessee, USA - Soil MetaG P. TD hybrid SBSTD1 (version 2)... | ecosystem: Environmental > Terrestrial > Soil >...
CGTCTCAGATAGTGCGTCTCAGATAGAGCGTTACGCGCCTGGCCGGTAAATCAAGACGCTTCATCTGGGACGCCGTACCTGGGACGATTCATCTGAGACGCTTCATCTGGGACGCCTTTGACCTAAGTGGGGGCTCCGCCCCCACCCTGCAAGTCCCGCATGACCCTGACCGCAAAGCACAAGTCCTCCCACGCCTTTGCCTTGTCCGGGAGGTTGCGCAGCAGGTATGCCGGATGGTAGGTCACGATGAGCGGCGTGTCGCGGTAGCGGTGCACTTTACCGCGCATGCTCGCGACGCTGGCGTCGGTCGCGAGCAGGTTCGCCGCCGCGACCTTGCCCAGCGCGACGATCAGCTTCGGCCGTATCAGCTCGATCTGGCGGTGCAGGTACGGCTCGCAGGCGAGCGCCTCGCCCGGTTCGGGATTGCGGTTGCCGGGCGGCCTGCACTTGACGCAGTTTGCAATGTAGACGCCCTTCCCGCGCCGCAAACCGACAGCCGGCAGCATGTTGTCGAGCAAGCGCCCCGCCTGCCCGACGAACGGCTCTCCCTTCTGGTCTTCTTCCGCCCCGGGCCCCTCGCCGACGAACATCCAGTCCGCGTTCTCGTCGCCCACACCGAATACTGTCTTCGTGCGCTTCTGGTGCAGCGGGCAGTCGGTGCAGGACGCGACGCGAGCCTTCAGCTTCGGCCAATCCATGGACATGATGGCGGAGCGCCGGTCGCCGACATCAAGGACTGGAGACTGGGGACTGGGGACGGGTGACGCGTGACCCGTGACCCGTGACTCGTGACTCGTGGCCTGTGACGCGTGATGTGTGACGGGTGAATCGGCCTTCACGTCGGCCGTGGAATTGCCTTGGTGATCCTCTGGCTCCGACGCGTTTCCCCGGAGGCGCCACACCGGTGTCAGCCCCATCTCCTCCAGCACGAGATCGCGTCGGGATTTCATCGCAGGCAATTGCCGCTCCTGGCAAACGTGTCACGTGTCATGTGTCACTCCTCGAGAGAGAGCGCGAGCACCACCGCATCCTCCCGTCCTTCGCCTGCCGGATAGTACCCCTTGCGCACGCCGATCTCGGCGAATCCCGCCGCCGCGTAGAGCGCCAGCGCCGCCACATTGGATGGCCGGACTTCGAGCACGATAGCGCGCGCGGCATAATCGCGCGCCAGCTTCAGGACGAAGGAGAGCAGCTCGCGGCCCAGGCCCCGGCGCTGCAAGGGGCCGGCGATGCTCAGGTTGAGCAGGTGCGCTTCTTTCGCGGCGACCGTGACCACGGTGTAGCCCGCGATGTCGCCGCCGCACTCCACGATCCAGCAGTGGTAGCCGGCGCTCAGGGAATCGCTGAAGTTTCCGGGCGTCCAGGGATGCTCGTAGATGGATTCCTCGATCGCTATTACGGCATCGAGGTCGCTCGCGGTCATGCGCCGGTATCTTGGAAGCGTATCCAGCAGGGCGCTCATCAGGTTCTGCTCACCGCTCGCCGCTCTTCAACGCAACCTTGTCGCGGATGTAGACGGGGCGAGCCGCCTCGGCGGCGACCGCCCGCCCCTGCTCGAACTCGGGAACGGCCAGCAGCGCCACTTCTCTCGCGTGCGGATACACGTCGGCAATGATAGCCGACAAGCGGCCGGCATAGCGCCTCTCGAGAGCCTCCCCGTGCGCCTTGAAACCGCTGCCGCTGCCGGCCCACGAGGATACGCCGGGCAGGAGCGGGACTTCGCCCGGCGCGGACAACCCGGGAGCGTGCACCGTGCTCCACGCCAGGCCGTCCCTCTCGTAGGCCGCGTGGTACACCTGGCCCATGCGGGCGTCGAGACAGCAGACGACGCGCGCCGCGCGCGCCGACTCCGCCAGCGCGAGCAGCGTGCTCACGCCCACGACCGGCAACGCGGCGCCGAAAGCGAGCCCCTGGGTGACACCGCAGGCGATTCTCAGACCCGTAAAGGATCCGGGGCCGGACCCGAACGCGATGCCGTCGAGGCCGCGCAACGTGAGCGCATGTTGCTTGAGCATCGCGTCCACCATGCCGAGGAGCATTTCGGAATGCCGCTGCCCGGCCAGCACCTCGCGCGCATCGATCTCGCCATCGCGCCACAGGGCAACGGAGCAATACTCGGTAGATGTGTCGAGCGCCAGGATTTTCATGAGAAGCTGGATTCTATCCGACGGCCCGATGGCACACCCCGCCATCGTATAATCGCGGCTCTTCCGGTCACTATCCACAGGTCACCGAACAGCCATGCGTGAATACAGGATCGCGGCCATCCCCGGCGACGGCATCGGCGTCGAAGTCATCGCGGCCGGACTGAAAGTGCTGGAGGTTCTCGCGGCCCGCGACGGCGGATTCCGTCTCGCCGTGGAGCATTTCCCCTGGGGAAGCGACTATTATCTGAAGCACGGCCACTACATTCCCGACGGCGGACTCGCGCGCCTTAAGACGTTCGACGCGATATTCTTCGGCGCCGTCGGCGCGCCCGGTGTCCCGGATCACCTGTCGTTGTGGGGTCTGCGCCTGCCGATCTGCCAGGGCTTCGACCAGTACGCCAACGTGCGGCCCGCGCGGCTCCTGCCGGGTATCCAGGGCCCGCTGCGCGGCGGAGACGCGATCGACTGGGTGATCGTGCGCGAGAACTCCGAGGGGGAGTACTCGGGCAGCGGGGGACGCGCCCACCGCGGCCTGCCGGAGGAAGTAGCCACCGAGACGTCGATATTCACCCGGACGGGCGTCGCGCGCATTCACCGGTTTGCGTTCGAGCTCGCGAAGCGCCGGCCGCGCAGGCACCTGACCCTCGTCACCAAGTCCAACGCGCAGCGGCACGGCATGGTGATGTGGGACGAGATCTTCTACGAGGTGGCGAAGGGCTATCCGGAGGTCGAGACGCAGCGCGTGCTGGTGGACGCGGCGACAACGCAGATGGTGCTGAAGCCCGCCTCCATCGACACGGTCGTCGCGACGAACCTGCACGCCGACATACTGTCCGACCTCGCGGCGGCGCTGTCCGGGAGCCTCGGCATCGCGCCCACGGCCAACCTCAATCCCGAGCGCACGTTTCCGTCGATGTTCGAGCCCATCCACGGCTCGGCGTTCGACATCACGGGAAAAGGCATCGCCAACCCGGTAGCGACGTTCTGGACCGCGGTCATGATGCTGGAACACCTCGGCGAGAAGGACGCCGGCGCGCGGCTCATGTCAGCCATCGAACACGTGACCGGCAAGCGCATCCACACCCCCGATCTCGGCGGGGAAGCCACGACGGAAATCGTCACCGAAGCGGTCTGCGCTGCGCTGTAGGCGTTAATTTCGACACGCCGCGCCACGTCCCGGCGCAAGCAGATAACCCGGAATGTGCACTAGTTGGCGCGGCAGCCCGTGCGGATTTCACGCGACTAAAGTGCGCGCGGAAAGCGCCGTAACTACCTTCAAAGGCACCACATATCGAGGGTAGTCGCATGAAGCAGACAATCGAGTACCTGGAAGCTCTAGCCGTGATGGCCTTGGTCGCGATGGGCCTCACCGGCGCCGCCTATCATCTCTTTCGTGACGGCGGCTGGGTCGAATCAGCAGGCGACAGCCTCTGGAGCTTCATCATAAATTCGCCCCTCATGGCGCTGTCGCTCATCGTCTGCGCGCTCATTCTCACCTACCTGTGGCGGCATGGCCGGAGCTTCCAGCGGCAGAACGCCCAGGCGGCCACCGGCGTGTTCTACGTCATGCTGGGGGCCGGGGCGTACTTCCTGGGGCGGTTGATCCTCGTCGGCACGTTCTAGGACTTGTCGAGCCAGGCGCTGCAAATTCCTTCCGACACGAGCTTTTCTATCTCCGCACTGCCGTAGCCGATTGCGCCCAGCACCTCGCGTGTGTGTTCGCCGACGTGCGGCACGTCGCGGCGCGTCCCGAAGCGCACGCCGTCCATCTCGATCGGCAGTACCGGCACCCTGGTCTTGACGCCGTTGTTGAGCGTGACCGGCGCAAGCCCGCCGGACGCGTTCAGGTGCGGGTCTTCGAACAGGTCCTCCGGTTTCGCGATCGGCGCGAAAGGCAGACCCAGCATCTCGCACTTGTCCATCAGTTCCTGCTTGGCCATGGCGGCAAAGATCCCACTGACGACGGGCAGTATTTGCGGTCGGGCCTCGACGCGTTGGGGGTTGGTTTTCAAGGCGGGATCGGCGAGCAGATCGGACAGGCCGAACGCCTCGCAAAAAATTCTCCACTGCGTGTCGGTCACCACCCCCACGAACACCAGTTCGCCGTCTTTCGTCTTGAAGTTGTCGTAGATCGCCCACGCGCGGATGCGATCGGGCATCGGGGTAACCCCTTTCCCGGTCGCGAGTCCTTCCGTCATGTGCTGTCCCATCAGGAACGCACAGCTCTCGTAGAGAGCGCTCTGGACGTACTGCCCCTTGCCCGTCGCAGCGCGCTGGCGCAACGCCGCGAGTATCGCGATCGCGCCGAACATGCCGCCCATCACGTCGATCACCGACGCTCCGGCGCGCAACGGCCCGTAGCGCCCGCCCGTCATGTAGGCAAGGCCGCCCATCATCTGCACCACCTCGTCGAGCCCGGTGCGATGCTCGTAGGGGCCCGGCAGGAACCCCTTGAGCGAGCAGTAGACGAGGTCCGCCTTGAGCTTCTTGAGTGCGTCGTAGCCGAAGCCCAGCTTGTCCATCGCCCCGGGGCGGAAGTTTTCCGTCAGCACGTCGGCGCTCGCGATCAGCTTCAGGACCGCTTCGCGGCCCCGTGACGATTTCAGGTCGACGGCGAGACTCTTCTTGTTACGGTTGTACGTCGGAAAGAAACCGGCGCCCGAAGCAACGAGCTTGCGGGTGTGATCGCCCTCCGGCGGCTCGACCTTGATCACCTCCGCGCCGAGGTCCGCGAGGATCAGGCCGCAGGTCGGTCCCATGACGACGTGGCAGAACTCGATCACCCTCACATCTTCCAGCGGCAGCGGCTTGGCCATGACTCTCAACCATTCAACGGTTCACGTCGGGATTGGAACCTATCTCATATATAGGCACGTGTGCGACGGCGGCGAGGTGGGATGCAGTTCTAGGAGGATCGCGACGACGCATAGATTCTATGTTAGGAGCGACCGACAACGAAATGCGCCCAGATCGCCCCGTCCCCTCCGGGGCTGCGGCCGTTCCAGCTTGCCAGAGGTTCGCCCCGCACGCATACTTTGCGAACCCGTATCCGCAAAAAAAGGAGCCTGCCCATGACCATCAAGCGCCACAATCCCGGACCCACGCTGTGCCGCGCCGTCGAGCACGGCGGCCTCGTCTACGTCGCCGGCACCACCGCCGACAACAGGGGCGCGTCCTGCAAGGAACAGACGGAGGAGGTCCTGAAGAAGATAGACGGCGCGCTCGCCGCGGCGGGCAGCGACAAGTCGAAGCTGCTATGGGCCCAGGTCTGGTTGACGGACATGCGCGAGAAAGAGCAGATGGACGCGGCGTGGAAGGCGTGGGTGCTTCCGGACGGAAAGCCCGTGCGCGCATGCGTCGAAGCGCGGCTCGGGACGCCGGACACGCGGGTGGAGATCATGGTCACCGCCGCGAAATGAGCGGCGGTTCAGATGAGGCGGGCCAGATAAAGCGGCTCAGATAAAGCGGTGCAGATAAGGCGGTGCAGATAGAGCGGTACCGAACACGCAGTACCTGAACCGCCGTACCTGGACCGTAGTACCTGGATCGCCGTACCTGAACCGTAGCACCTGGATCGCCGTACCTGGACCGTAGTACCTGGATCGCCGTACCTGGACCGCAGTATCCGAACCGCAGTCACTGCTGGTCGCGGCCCCTGGCGCGAACTTCGATGTGCGCCATCCGCGCGAGGTCGCGGTGGATGCGGGCGACGCGCTCGATCTGGCCCTTGGCGGGGAAGCGCTCGTAAAAGCCCTCGGACCTGAAGTCGCGCACGTGGTCTTTCCACGGCACGAGCCGCTGCTCCCACCGGTTCACGCGTCCTTCGACCGGCTCCGCGTCGTTGCGGGCGAGATCGGCGCAGACCCGCACCATCGCTTTTAACGTAACGGGCTTGGTCACCATGTAGCCGTCGTGGCCCCAGGCGTCGCCCCATACGCGCTGCGCGGCCTTGAAGAAATCGCGCGCGATGCCGTAGTAGCGCTCTTCCTCGCGATACGTATTGGTGTGCTGACGGATCTTCTTCCAGTCTCCGCTCACCCACCGATGCAGCTCGTTGAAGAGCTCCGCCTGCAGTATCCACTTGTCCTGCAGGCTGCGCCCGCCCAGCCGGTTGATGCGGTAGCGCAACGGGCTGTCGCCTTCGCTGTAGAGGTCCTCCACCATGCGCGCGGCGAAGCGGCGGTCGGGATCCGCCCACGACACCCGCTCGTAAAGATCGACCAGGTGGCTCTTGTTGATGCGCGTGGGGGTGGAATTGATGATCACGAACATCTCCGCGGCGAAATCCTCGCTGCGGCCGTCGAAAATCACGCACGGCACCTGGATGTTCCTGCCTTCCGCCGGGCGCTCCTTGAGATAGAAATGCAGCGCCGCGAGCCGGTGCTGTCCGTCGATGATGAGGAACTTCGCCGTGGAGTCCTGGAGGTTCCCGATGTCCTCGCTCGGACCCCCTCCGCCCTTGAACTGCAGCCTTTCGGCCGTGAAGAGCAACACCGTCCCCGGTATCGGCGGCTGCCCCTGGGCCATCTCGTAGAAATTCTTCAGCGCCCGCACCTTGGCGCGCGAGAGCTGGCGCTGGAACGCCTCGTCCGTGCGCTCGATACGGGAAATGAACTGGGCTATCTCATCGTGCTGCGGGATGGTCTGCGGGGCTATCTGCTCACCCTCTCCGTAGAAGCGGCTGATGAAGCGGACCCTGTTGAGGACTTCCCCGGCGGGATAGCTCACGAAGTAGAAGATCCCGTCCTTCTGGCGTATGCGCGTGGCGAGCATGGGTTCTTTCCAGATTCACCTTATTATTCAACACGATATCGCCCATTTCTGCAGCCGTGTCGCGGCTTCCCTGCGCAATGCGACGATAGTGCAGGCTAATTCTAGCCTTCGGGCTCCTGTATGGCGAGAAAAAAACGGGGGGCGCCGCCGCCAGGGTAATGACGTTCGGGTAGTCTTCAGGCCCTGTCAAGACGACCGACAGCCGCCGCCCCGACAGAGGGCTGCATGAGGGGAGCATCCCCTCATCGGGAAAAACCTCAGGCCTTGAGCAGATCGAGAGGGGAAAACCGGCCGTTCAGCGCGCGGCTCGCATCGATGCCCCACCACCCACCCAGCACGGTGGCGTAGAGATCGCGGAAGTCCACCGCAAAGGGCAGGTTGCCGTTGCCGTCCAGGCTGTTGAGCGCGGGCGGCGGACCGTACACCCCGCCTTTTATCCGGCCGCCCAACAGGAAATGCGCATTCGCCGTGCCGTGATCCGTGCCGTTCGAGCGGTTCTCGCGGGGCCTGCGTCCAAATTCGGCGTAGGTCATGACGAGCGTGGAGTCCCAGCGCCCGATCTCGACGAGCGCCGCCTTGAGCGCCGCGAGACCGTCGGCGAGATCCTTCAGCAGGCGTGCCTGCGTGCCGGGCTGGTTGCTGTGGGTATCGAAACCGTTCAGGGAGACCTTCACGGCGGCGATGCCCGCCTTGCCGGCAATCACCTGCGCCGCCGTGCGGACCGCGTTGCCGAAGGGGGTCCCGGGAAACGCGGTCGCGTAGACGTGATCGGCGTGGAGATGTGCCGCCGCCTGCACGATATCCCGCTCGACCTTGAGGATGTGGACGAGCGCAGGGTTACGCCCCTGCGGCCCGGGCTGGGCAAGTCGCGCCTCGCGCAGAAACCGCTCCGTATCGGTCACCGCGATAGCGCGGGCGCCGCCTGCAAACGGCCCCATTTCGGCGCCTCCTACAATCACGCCGTCAGCGGCGAAGGAGGCAGGCGTAGGCGCGGTCACGAACGCGCGCGCGAGCCAGCCCGCGGACAGATACTCGTTGCTCTTCGAGGCGGTATCCCAGATCTCTATCGAGCGGAAATGCGAAAGATTGGCGGCGGGATAGCCCACGCCCTGCACCACGGCAAGCTCCCTGTCCTTCCACCGCGCCATCAGCGGCTCGAGGGAGGGATGCAGACCCGTGCGCTCGTCGAGCTGCAGCACCCGATCGCGCGCGATGCCGATGTTCGGCCGCAGCGCGTAATACGCGCCGTCGGCGTACGGGACCACGGTGTTGAGGCCATCGTTGCCGCCCTTCAGCTCCACGAGCACGAGAAGGCGGGCGTAATCCGCCGTGCGCGCGAATGCGGGAATCGGCAGCATCGACGTAACCGTTGCCGCGCCCATCGAAGTCACGAAATCGCGCCGGTTCATCGATCCTCCCACGCCGGTCAATGGTCACTGGACAGCGGCCTCTGCCGCGCCCACGAAAAATCGATTACGTCGCGTCGGCCGCCTGCGCGTCGCCGAGGGTCGCATCCCCGAATCAGAAGCCATTCGGGGCCCCTGCTCCGCCTCTCGACGCGCCCGCTCACTTGAGCTGGTAGGCCGCATCCTGCGTAAGCTGTCGTATCAGGTCCATGCCCTGCATCCCCGGCGCGGCCGGTGCGGCCGGCCCCGTCGCGAGCAATACCCGTTGCACCGCACCCGCCTCGCCACCGTTCAGCCGGGCAAGCCATTGGCTCGCGTCGAAGTGAACATTCTGCATGGCGCGCAGATAGCGTTCCTGCCCTGGCGCGAGACGGAGAGCGGCGAGCTGCTGCTCCATGCCCCCCGCCATCTCGCCAACCGGCATCGCGCGCAGCTCCTCCACTCTGAACAAGCGCTCCAGGAACGCTTTACGCGCGAGGAACGTCGTCGAGTTGATCCATGCCTCGCCGCCGGGCCACCCCTTGACGTTGGGGGGCGCGAACAGCCTCTGGCCGAGCTGGTTGGCGGTAACGACGAACGGCAGGACCTCCCCGGTCCTGAAATCGAACTGCCGCAGCGTGCCGACGACGAGCTCGATGGGAGACTTGATGAGCGCCGCGCGGTTCTGCGGCGCGTAGAACGCGTCGGAGACGAGCAGCGCCTTGAGTGCCGTGCGGATGTCGTACCCCGACTCCCGGAATGCGCGCGCGATGCGCCGCACCTCCACCGGATCGGGAACGGGCGAAACGAACTCGCGCCACAGCTTGCCGGCCACGAATTCCGCCGTCTGCGGCTGCGCGAGCAGGATATCGAGCACCGCGCTCCCGTCGAAGCTGCCCGTGCGGCCGAGGACGGTCTTGACGCCGCCGTCGTGCGCCGGCTGGCGAAACAGGAACTCTCCGGTTTCCGGCTCCACGCTCCAGCCGGTGAACGCGCGCGCGGCCTCCTTGACGTCCTGCTCGCTGTAATTGCCCTCGCCGAGCGTGAAGAGCTCCATCAGCTCCCGCGCGAAGTTCTCGTTGGGCTGCTCCTTGCGGCTTATCGCGTTGTCGAGATAGATCAGCATCGCCGGGTCGCGCGCGACGGCGCGCAGCAACTCGCCGAAATTCCCGAGCGCGTGGCCCCGCAGCAGCACGTTCTGCCGGTAGAGAAGCTGCGGGGAGCGCACTTTCTGAAAGCTCGTGACGAAATGGTTGTGCCAGAAGAGCGTCATCTTCTCGGCAAGCGGGGCGCGCGTGACGAGAAACTCGGTCAACCACCAGGATTGCAGCTCGAACGACCGTTGAAAGACTTCGCGCTGGGCGAGCTTGCGCTCCTCCGCGCTCATCGTCCGGAAGCGCCGCAGCGACTGGAACGGCTCGTCGACCCACGCCGGGGGCGGCGTGATGGCGCCGCCGGGGGCCGCGGCCAGCAGCCGGTCCACGGCCTGCTGGCGGGTGAGCCTGCCGAACGCGGCGATATCTTCCGGAGCGGCCGCAAGGCTGGTGCGGTTGAGCAGGTGCCGCGCGTCGTCGAAGCCGAGCGGGGCGGCGGCGTTCACGGCCGGACAAGCACTGACCGCCAGGACGCCAAGAAATCCCAGCATGGCTCCGCGCAGACCCGGGCGGCGGGCGGATGGCGCTGAGATCGGGTTCCCGGCAATCATGTCAGCCTGAAGCCGTTACTTTCCTTTTTCCGCGCGCTGCGCCGCCCGCGCCTTGCGTGCCGCCTCGATCTCCTGCAGCGTGACCACGCCGTCCTTGTTTGCGTCGACCTGGTCGAAGTTGCGCGCCACGACGGGCATGCCCTTTTCCGCTTCGGCGCGCGTCAACTTCCCGTCCTTGTTCGCGTCCGCGGCCTTGAACCGCTCCTCCTGCCGGGCCTGCATTTCCGCCCGGCATTTTTCCGGATTGGCCTTGCATTCCTCCTGGCGCGCCTTGGCCTTCGCCTGCATCTCGCGGCACTTTTCAGGGTTGTCCTTGCACCATTGCTCGCGCCGCGCCTGCCGTTCGGCCGAACTTTCCGCCGGCTGGGCGGCCGCAATCCCGCACCATGCCAAGGCAAGCGCCGCAACCACTGCGAGCCGCGGCGGTCTATGCCTTGAGAAATGGATCAAGTTCACGATCTAGCGCCGCGGGGCCGGCTTGTAGATCTCGCGGTTCGCGCGATCGAGGTCCTGGTGCAGTCCGCGGCGCTCCTCGTCGGTCATGCGCCCCTGGTGGCGCTCGTCGCGCTGCGGGGGCCGCTCGTCGCGCCCGCCGCGATACTCCCGGCCGCCGCCGTCGCGCCCGCCGCGATACTCCCGGCCACCACCGTCGCGCCCGCCGCGATACTCCCGGCCGCCGCCATCGCCCTTCTGCGCCTGGAAGCGAGGACCGTAGCCCGAGCCCCAGCGCTGCGCTTCCGCGAGCGGCGGCGCAAGCAACCCCAGAACGGCTATGATCAAGAGCACCTTCTTCATCGTTCGGTCCCGCAGCGATCCATATGCCATGTGTTATGCCGTGCGCGTCACGTATTATAGACACGCCCTTTGGACGCGCCCATGTTACCTGTTAGTCCGCGCGACACGCGCTCGCGCCGGGCTTTTTTGTAACAATTTGTTTCGCCCCGGGGGCGAAGGCAATAAACTCTTACAGGAATGCGGCGCGCTCGCGGCGTGCCGCGCATAGGATAGCTGCCATGGCGGAGCAAAAAACCCGGATCCTGGTAGTCGATGACGACAGGCGGCTGCGCGACCTGCTGAACCGGTACCTGACCGAGCAGGGCTACACGGTGCGCACCGTGTCCGATGCGACCGAGATGAACCGGCAGCTTGCGCGCGAGCGCTACGACCTGATGATCCTCGATCTCATGCTGCCGGGAGAAGACGGCCTGTCGATCTGCCGGCGCCTGCGCGGCGGAGGCGAGAACCTGCCGATCATCATGCTGACCGCCAAGGGCGACGAGGTGGACCGCATTGTGGGGCTGGAAATCGGGGCTGACGACTACCTCCCGAAACCCTTCAATCCCAGGGAGCTGGTCGCGCGCATACAGGCAGTCATGCGGCGGCGCCCCCCCTCCTCCCCGCCGGGCGCGCCGGCGACGGACCTCCAGGTGGTGGAGTTCGGTCCCTTCCGGTTCAACCTTGCCGGACGCAGTCTCGCCCGCAACGGTGAAGACGTGGCCCTGACGACGGGGGAGTTCGCGCTGCTCAAGGTACTGGTACAGCACCCGCGGGTTCCCTTGTCGCGCGACAAGCTGATGGAGCTTGCCCGCGGCCGCGAGTTCGGCGCGTTCGACCGCTCCATCGACGTGCAGGTCTCCCGCCTGCGCCGCCTGATCGAAGTCGATCCCGCCAAGCCCGCCTACATCCAGACCGTGTGGGGCTTCGGCTACGTCTTCGTGCCGGATGGCAAGGGCACTGAAGACAAAGGCGTGACCAGTGACTCGTGACCGGTGACCGGTGAAAACCCCGGCCGTCGCGCTTCCTGACTGGTCACTGGTTACTGTTCACCGGTCACCATGAGGTTGTGGCCGCGCACGCTGCTGTGGCGCAGCGTGCTGCTCATCGCGCTGCTCCTAGCGCTGGCGCATCTCGCCTGGCTGCAGATTTTCCAGCTCTCCGAACGCGAGCCGCGCGCGCGGCAGATCGCGCGTCAAATCGTGAGCGTCGTGAATCTCACTCGGGCCGCTCTCATCAGTGCGCAGTCTGACCGGCGGCTCGAGCTCCTGCGCGACCTGTCGCAGGAAGAGCAGGTCCAGGTCTATCTCGCCGAGCCCGGCGAACAGATCGCGCCACTGCCGGACCGCCCGTTTCTCAGGATCATCGACAGGGAGCTGCGGAAGAGCCTGGGGCCGGATACCCAGTTCACCGTCAACCGCAACGGCGTACCGGGCGGCTGGGTGAGCTTCACGATCGACGAAGAGGTTTTCTGGGTGCGCATCCCGCGCACCCGCATCGAGCGGCGGGAATCCCTGCGGTGGATCGGCTGGGGCACGGTCATCCTGGCGCTGGCGCTGGTCGGAGCCTGGCTCGTGGTGTTCCGCATCAATCGCCCGTTGAGCGCATTGACGCGCGCCGCGGAAGCGATGGGGCGCGGCAAGGTGCCGCCGCCCGTCCCCGAGACGGGCCCCTCGGAAATCAGCACCCTGTCCCGCGCCTTCAACCAGATGGCGTCCGATCTGAAGCGCCTGGACGACGAGCGTGCGCTGCTGCTCGCCGGCGTCTCGCACGACCTGCGCACGCCGCTCTCCCGCATACGGCTCGGCCTGGAGATGCTCGACGACAGGGGCGATCCCGCGCTCAAGGCGGGAATGGAAAAGGATATCGGGGACATCGATGCGGCGATCAGCCAGTTTCTCGACTTCGCACGCACGAACGAAGGTGAGACGGCCCTCCCGGACGGCGACCTGAACGCGATGGTACGCGGCGCCTGCGAGCGCAGCGAGAGGAACGGCATGCCCGTCCGGACGCAACTGGCGCCGCTGCCACCGCTGCCGCTGCGTCCGCTCGCAATGCAGCGGGCGGTGGTCAACCTGATCGAGAACGCGCTGCGGCACGGCGGACCGGATGTCGAGGTGCGAACGGCGCTGGAGAATGGTCGCGCCGTGATAGAGGTGCTGGACCGCGGACCGGGAATCCCGGCCGCTCAGGCCGACGACATGCTGCGGCCTTTCACCCGGCTGGACACCGCGCGGTCCACCCCCGGCACCGGCCTGGGACTCGCGATCGTGGACCGGATCGCGCGGCTGCACGGCGGCGAGGTGAATCTCCTGCCGCGCGATGGCGGCGGCCTGCGCGCTCGCATGGAGCTGCCGCTGACACCGAAGGAGGAAGGCGGAAGGCGGAAGGCGGAAGGCTAACCCGTTACCTTCGAACGCGGAACGTCGTATTCCGCAGCCGCACCGACAGCACCCGCGCCAGCGCGAACAGCAGGTCCCGCGCGAGCGCCGGCGCTTCCCGCCCGAACCGGTTGAAATCGTCGAAATCGAGCGACAGCAGCTCAGCGTCCGACACCGCCCAGACGTTGGCCGAGCGCGGCATGCCGTCGAAAAACGACTGCTCGCCGATCACGCTGCCGGCGCCGATGCGCGCCAGCGGCGATATGCTCACACCGTCCACCTGGCTGATGCCCACCTCGAACGAGCCTGACGCGACGAAGGCAACGGACCGGTCGGTCGCGTCGCGGTGAATGACCACCTCGCTCGCCCGGACCGGATACGGCCGGGTGCGCGAGAACACCTTGTCCCAGTCCGCCTCGCTCCATCCCGGGAGAAGGAGCACGTCCTCCGCGTGCGGGGTCTCGCGCCCCGCCCCGCGGAAGACCGCGATATGGCCCGCCCGGTCCATCCCTACCCCTCCCTACCCCATTTGCGTTATATAGCGTCGCTAGCGGCCGACGCTTTGACGATGGAAGCATACACGTTTTAGCCTCCGAGCGGCCAACGCCGCAGCACTTCGTACACTCTTCCATCTCCACGCTGAAGCGACTCGACCAGCGCGACGTCGGCTATCGGCCACGCGACCGCCGGGATCGAGCGTTCGGCCGGTGCGCAGCGCGCGTTACGCAGCAGCGTGACGTGAAGCACATACGGGCGGTCGTCCAGCTTGAACCCGATCGCGCGCAATCCTACGGACAACTTCCCGGCGAGCCCAGCCAGCGGCTCCGGACAGCGTTCCACGCCGGCCCACAATATCCGGTTGTGCTTCCAGTACTGGAGGCGATCGACTGCGATATCGCAGCGGGAGCCGCTGATTTCCGCGGCAACCGACTCGATCTGGTGCACCCGGTCGCGCGGGACATCGCCAAGAAACGCCAGGGTGAGGTGTATGTTGCCCTGCGCAACGGCACGGCCGCCGCATTCGCGTCGCGCCTGCTGCGCGATGGCGTGCAGCTTCTCCTGCACGCCGGCCGTCGGCCATGCGGCGAAGAACAGCCGCGCGGTCTCGCTGGTTGGTGGCTCGTGGCTCGTGGCTCGTTACTCGTTGCTGGTGAGCAGCGCGACAGCCTCCGCCGCGATGCCCTCCCCCCGGCCGACGAAGCCCAGCTTCTCCGTCGTCGTGGCCTTGACGTTGACTGCGTCCACCGCGATGCCGAGATCGGAGGCGAGGTTGGCGCGCATCGCCGGGATGTGCGGTGCCATGCGCGGAGCCTGGGCGATGATGGTGGCGTCCACGTTGGCGACGTGAAAGCCGCGCTCGCGCACGAGCTGCCGCACCTCGAAAAGCAGCTTACGGCTGTCGATGTCCTTGTAGCGGGCGTCGCTGTCGGGGAAATGCGCGCCGATGTCGCCGAGACCGGCGGCGCCGAGCAGCGCGTCGCACACGGCGTGGATCAGCACGTCGGCGTCCGAGTGGCCGGCGAGACCTTTCTCGTGCGGAATGTCGACGCCGCCGATGACGAGCCTGCGCCCGGCGACGAGCGCGTGCGCGTCGAATCCCTGTCCGATTCTCACAAGTCCCGGCCTTTCAGGATCACTTCTGCCAGCGCGAGATCCTCCGGATACGTCACCTTGATATTGCGCGGGCTTCCCATCACCACTTTCGGCTTGAGGCCCAGCGCCTCGATCGCGCCGGCCTCGTCCGTGACGAGCGCAGGCTCCGCTGTGCGCAATGCCTCCAGCAGGAGCTGGTAGCGAAACATCTGCGGCGTTTGCGCCAGCCACAACTCGTCGCGCGGTTCCGTGCGCACGACGCGCGCGTCACCGCCCGCGCGCTTCAACGTGTCCGTTACCGGCACCGCAAGCAGCCCGCCCGTATCGTCCTCGGACAGCGCGGCGAGCAGCCGATCGAGCTCCGCGCCACCGAGACAGGGACGCACCGCGTCGTGCACGAGGACCCAGTCAGACGCACCCACCCCGTCGCGCACCGCGAGGAGCCCATTGAACACGCTCGCGGCGCGTGTGTTGCCGCCGCAGTAGAGCGGCGCGAGCCTGCCTGCGAATTCCCGCCAGTCGTGACGCGCGAACAGGGCATCGCCTGCGGCCAGCACGAGGAAAACCTGCTCGATGCGCGGATGACCGCAGAGCGCCCGCAGCGTGTGCCAGAGCAGCGGGTGCCCGGCGATGTCCAGGTACTGTTTGGGCGACGTCCCGCCCATGCGGACGCCTGCGCCGGCTGCGGGGATAAGGGCATAGGCTCGGTGCACCGAACTGATTCTAACAGCCGGGGAATTTCCCGGACCGCGACGAGGAATTCATGCCTTGAAAAACCAGCCGCCGGGCGCATAATTGTAGAGACCCGATGTCTCAAGGCGCTCTTACCGTCCGCCCCCCCGCTGTCGCCGGAACGTTCTATCCGGGCGCACAGCGCGAGCTTGCGCAGAACCTGGCGCAGATGCTGGGAGCGGCCGCAAGCACGGCGCCCGAACGCTCCGTGCCCAAGGCGATCGTGGCACCGCACGCGGGTTATATCTATTCCGGACCGGTGGCCGCCAGCGTTTACGCGCTGCTCGCGCCGGCGCGCGAGCGCATCAGGCGCGTCGTGCTGCTGGGGCCGACCCATCGCGTCGCGGTGCGCGGGCTGGCGCTGCCGGGAGTAGGCGCATTCGCGACACCGCTCGGTATCGTGGAAATAGATAGCGGCGCAGTGGAAGCCTTGCGTGGACTGCCCCAGATCATCGAAAGCCGGCAGGCGCACGCTCTGGAGCATTCCCTGGAAGTCCACGTGCCATTCCTGCAGGTGATACTCGGACAATTCACGCTCGTGCCGCTTGCCGTGGGCCACGCGACGCAACAGGAGGTGGCGGAGGTTCTCGAGCGCTTGTGGGGAGGTCCGGAAACGCTGATCGTGGTGAGCTCCGACCTCTCGCACTACCTGTCCTATGCGGACGCGCAGGCCGTAGACCGCGCCACGGCGAAGGCGATACTGGCGCTCGCCACCGATATCTCGCACGAGCAGGCGTGCGGCGCAACACCGGTGACCGGCCTCGCCCTCGCCGCGCGCCGGCGCGGCCTCAAGCCCGAGCTGCTGGATCTCAGGACCTCCGGCGACACGGCGGGCGATCGCGACCGCGTCGTAGGCTATGGCTCTTTCGCGTACTACGAAGTGGGTGTCCCGGGCACCGCGTGAACCCTATCGTGCTCACTTCGAACACCGGC
>Ga0111538_10006062_pt1 | contig 16423 bp, 14 predicted proteins | sample SoiMethybrSBSTD1_FD_79669 | JGI IMG/M metagenome (GOLD analysis project Ga0111538, IMG submission 79669) | Bulk soil microbial communities from a Populus tree surrounding site in Tennessee, USA - Soil MetaG P. TD hybrid SBSTD1 (version 2)... | ecosystem: Environmental > Terrestrial > Soil >...
CTACTGCGGCATGGCGCGGAACGCCGGCGGCCTCCAGACGGCGATCCAGAAGATCCAAGGCCTGAAAGAGGAGTTCTGGAAGAACGTCGCCGTCGTCGGCGCCAACGACGAGCTGAACACCGCGCTCGAGAAGGCGGGCCGCGTGGCCGACTTCCTCGAGTTCGGCGAGCTGATGTGCATGGACGCGCTGGAGCGCGACGAGTCGTGCGGCGGCCACTTCCGCGAGGAGCACACGACGCCCGACGGCGAGGCGAAGCGCAACGACGACAAGTTCGCCCACGTGGCCGCCTGGGAGTACAAGGGCGAGGGCCAGAAGCCCGTCCGGAACGTCGAGCCTCTCACGTTTGATTACGTCCACCCGACGCAGCGGAGCTACAAATGAGCGCGGAGAACCTGAACCTCACGCTGAAGATCTGGCGCCAGAAGAGCGCCACGTCGGCCGGGTCGTTCGAGACCTATCCGATGAAGGACGTCTCGACGCACATGTCGTTCCTCGAGATGCTCGACGTGCTCAACGAGAAGCTGATCGCGGAGGGCAAGGACCCGGTCGCCTTCGACCACGACTGCCGCGAGGGCATCTGCGGCACGTGCGGCGTGATGATCAACGGCCGTCCCCACGGCCCCATGAAGGCGACCACGACCTGTCAGCTCCACATGCGGTCGTTCCACGACGGCGACACCATCGTGATCGAGCCGTTCCGGGCGAAGGCGTTCCCGGTGCTCCGCGACCTGGTCGTCGACCGGACGGCGTTCGACCGGATCATCCAGTCGGGCGGCTTCATCAGCGCGAACACCGGCAGCGCGCCGGAAGCGAACTCGATGGTGGTGCCGAAGGACGTCTCGGACGAGGCGATGAATGCGGCGGCCTGCATCGGCTGCGGCGCCTGCGTGGCGTCGTGCCCCAACGCGGCCGCGATGCTGTTCACGGGCGCGAAGATCTCCCACCTGGGCCTTCTGCCCCAGGGCCAGCCCGAGCGGGCCGAGCGGGCGCTCCGGATGGTGACGACCATGGACGCCGAGGCGTTCGGTCACTGCACGAACGCCGCCGAGTGCACCGAGGCGTGCCCGAAGGAGATCCCGATCGAGGTGATCGCCCGGATGAACCGCGACTATCTGAGGTCGACGGTCCGCGGCCCCGCCGCGAAGGTCACGGGCGGCGGCGGCCCCTAAAAGAAAATCGCGAATCGCGGACGAGGGATCCCATCCGCGATTCGCGATGCGCGTTTCGCGATTGTCTGCTACGCCGCGCCGCCGTGGCGGCCGGTGAAGATCAGCAGGCCCGCGCCGGTGATGCCGGACACCACGCCGCCGATGATCAGCCAGATCGACTTGTCGGTCGGCGACCCGGTAAAGGTCTCCGAGATCTTTGAGCCCACCGACTCCGAAGCATTCACGCCCCAGACCAGCAGGATGACGCCCACGACCAGGAGCGCGATGCCGAGCATCTTATTCATTACTGTTCCCTCCGACCTATTGATGCCCCCGGGAGGGGGATGTGACGTCGCCGCTTCAATCGTTTTTCCGTCACATTTCGGCCTCCTGAGCAAATAAGCTTTCAGGGGCGAGCGCGAACAGGAGGTTTCCATGGCCTTCCTCCGCGCGATCCTATCCCTTTCGGCCGTCCTCGCCCTCTCCGTCGGCACCGCCGCGCAGGACTACAAGCCGTTCACCCGGGCGTGCGTGGTCTGCCTCGGCGAGATCCGCCCGGGCTGGACCGCGCAGTATCAGCACGAAGGGCAGATCGTCGTCATCGGCTTCTGCTCGTCGCCGTGCCGCACCAAGTTCCTCCAGTCCCCGGCGACCCACTTCGCCAATGCGCTCGCCGCCTTCAAGGCCGGGAACCCGAAGAAGGACAAGAAGGTATCCCCGGAGGCGACCGGGCCGTGCGACCTGAAGCGGATCGTCAAGACGCCGTGGTGCGGGTCGTGCGCCCGCGAGCTGACCAAGGACGACGTGCTGGCGAACAAGACCTGCAAGCGGTGCGAGACGAAGCCGCTCCAGGCGGAGTTCTGCGTCAAGACCGGGGAGGCCGAGGACCGGGCGCGCGTGACCTACAAGTGCGAGTCGTGCGCGTCCACGGCCGAGCTCGAGTCGGAATTCAAGCACGAGGCGAGCTGCAAGCCGAAGCTGGGCGGCGGACTGAAGAAGGTGTGCTCGAAGTCCGGCACGGCCCCGCACGCCACGGAAGCGAAATGAAACACAAAGACACAAAGACCACGAAGCAACACCCTGGGAGTTGGTCCCCAGCGCTCCGACTTTGTGGACCTTTGTGTCTTTGTGTTTGGAAAGGCGCTCAGGACATGAGCTGGACGGGGTAGCCCGCGGACTTGAGCCGCGCGAGCAGGTCGTCGATGTGGGCCGAGTCGCGCGTCTCGATCAGGATCTCCACGCCCGTGTGGCCGATGGGCACTGCGGCGCTCGTCCGGTTGTGGATCACCTCGATGACGTTGCCCCGAGCCTCGGCCACGGATCGGAGCAGTCCCGCCAGGCCGCCCGGCCGGTCCTCGCAGGCGGTGAAGAGCCGCACGTAGCGGCCGGACTTCAGCATCGCCCGCTCGATCAGGCCCTCGAGCAGCTTGATGTCGATGTTGCCCCCGGAGAGAACGACCGCGGTGCATCCCTTGGGGGCCGCCTTCCGGGCGATCAGCGCCGTCAGCGCCGTCGCGCCCGCGCCCTCGACCAGGATCTTCATCCGCTCGAGGAGCGTCACGATCGTGGTCGCGATCTCCTCGTCCGTCACCGTCACCATCTCGTCGACGTACTTCTTCATGTAGTGCAGGGTGCGGGCGGACGGCTTCTTCACCGCGATGCCGTCGGCGATCGTCTTCGCCTGGGAGGCGGCCACGACCGAGCCGGCGCGCCACGACTCGACGGCCGCGGAGCAGCCTTCGGCCTGGACGCCGATCACGCGGATCGAGGGCTTCGTCTCCTTGAGGGCGATCGCCATGCCGCCGATCAGCCCGCCGCCCCCGACGGGGATGAGGACGGTGTCGAGGTCGGGCAGATCTTCCAGCAGCTCCAGCGCGACGCTGCCCTGGCCGGTGATGATGTCGTCGTGATCGAACGCCGAGATGAAGGGGGCGCCGGTCTGCTTCGCCGACCCCTCGGCGGCGGCGACTGCCTCGTCGAACGATCCGCCGGCGAGCTGCACGTCGGCGCCGTACCCGCGGGTGGCGAGCACCTTGGCGATGGACGCGCCGATGGGCATGAAGACGCGGGCCTGGATGCCGGTGAGCTTCGCGGCGAGGGCGATGCCCTGGGCGTGGTTTCCGGCCGACGCGGTGACGACCCCCTGGGCGCGGTCGGCGGGGGAGAGTCGCGACAGGGCGGTGTAGGCCCCGCGGATCTTGAACGAGCCGGTCTTCTGGAGGTTCTCCGCCTTCAGGTGGATCGGACCGCCCGCCATGCCGTCGAGCGTCCGCGACGTCAGCAGCGGCGTGCGCCGGACCACCGGCTTCAGCGGGCCGTACGCCTCGCGGATGCGCTCCAGGGTCACTCCGTCGGTGATGTTCATCCTGAGGGGTCATCATAGCCTACGGCGGCGGCGTCTGATCCAGTAGAATGGCATTGAGCTGAAGCGGGGGTGACGGTGGCGTCCCTGACTATCCTCCTGGCGCTCCTGGCGGGGTCGGCGGCGGAAGGCCACGGCCATCCCCGCCGGATCACGCTTCTGACCCCCTCCTGGACCGCGGGCGAGATCTCCATGGACGCGCGGCTCCTGGTGCTCGTGAACGTGGTGTCGAGCGAAATGCTCGAGGAGGTCTGGCTCGAGGTACGCACGGCCGGCGGCGGCTGGGAGCGCCGGGCCGACGCAAGCCGGCTCCCCCTTTCTCCCCTGGAAATTGTTGCGGGAGTCGCGATCGAACCTCGCCGGATTCCGGGGATCGAGGCGGGCGGGCAGTTCGAGGTCCGAATCCGGTCCACCTATCGGAACGGAGAGGCCGACAGTTCTCCCAGCCTCGAAATCCGGGTGGCGGAAGCGGAGCGGCGGGAGGAGGACCTCCTGAACCGCTTGAGCGAGTGCCATCGAGGGCTCGACGTCCTGCTCGAGGACATCGAAGAGGATTATCGGAGGCTCTGCCGGCTCGAACGACGGCCGGTCGGAGGGGAAGCCGAGGACCGAAGCGCCCCTGCGGAACTGGCGGCGATGGAAGAGCGGTGGAACGAGCGCACGCGGGCGATGCTTCACGCAAGCAAGGAGCTGGGCTCGATCCTCGACGACGCCGTGACGGACCGGTTCGTGGACTCCGCCAGGGAGGCGCGGTACCGGAGGATCCCGGCCCGGCTGCGGGCCTGGGGACTCGAAAAGGGGATGGGGACCTCCGTGCGCCGGAATCTGGCCCGCGTTCGACGGGCCGTCGGCCGGGACGAGCGCCGGGAGGCGTTCCATGCGTCCCTGGACGCCCAGGACCAGTTCATCGAGGCTCTGAAGAGGACCGTCGCGGAACTCAAGGCGTGGCGGGGGAATGTCGACCTTCGTCGGAACGTGCGGTTGCTCCTTCAGACTCAGAAGGGCGTGAACGGCGAACTGGAGCGGGCGCGAGACCGCAACAAATGATTGGTTCGGAGGGCCTGCCATGAAGCTGCTTTCGATCCTGCTGCTCGCGGCGATCGCGAGTCCCGTCCAGGAGACCCGCAACGCGAACGACGTCCTCAAAGAAGCGATGGGGAAGGCGAAGGAGTCGAAGAAGAAGGTCTTCCTGACGTTCGGCTCGCCCGGCTGAGGCTGGTGCACCGTTTTCGAGGCCTGGAAGGCCCGAGCCGAAGTGGCGCCGCTCCTGGCGAAGGAATTCATCCTGCTCCACGTCGACACGGTCAAGACTCCGGGCGGCGCGGAGCTTCATGCGACGTATCCCAAAGCCCGGCGCAGCGGCGTTCCCTGGTTCGTGATCCACGACGGGGAGGGGGCCGAAGTCGCCGACAGCAACGGCCCGAAGGGCAACATCGGCTGCCCCAACACGGACGAGGAGATCGACGTCTTCATGGGCATCCTGAAGAAGGTCTGCACGACGCTGAAGGACGACGACCTCGCCGTGCTCAAGAAGTCGCTCGTCGCGCATCGGGAGAAGAAGTAGCCCCCTCAGGAATGGTGCTTCAGGCCCCATTCCACGGTAGAACTCCTGCTCCTCCAACTCGGCGGCGCCGTCGTCGTCGAGCCGAAGCCGGTAGGTGAAATCGTTGAGCGTCAGCGAGTCGCTCTTCGAGCGGCGGAAGGGGGCGAGGAGCGGGTGGGCCGAAAGCTCGTCCCTCATGGCGCCATGATAACGCCTAAATTCGAGTCTCTCCCTGTAACCTTTGGGGGGCCCCGGACGATACCGGGCGGAGGGTCGGCATGGCCACGGAACAGCCGGACAAACAGGAGTACCTGCGCAGGTTCCTCTCCGCGGAGAGCGCCCTGCGGGGGTACATCCTCACCCATCTCCGGGACTTCGATCTCGCCGAGGACGTGCTTCAGCAGACCGCCCTCGTCCTCTGGGAGAAGTTCGACCAGTACGATCCCGCCCGGCCGTTCCTCGCGTGGGCGCTCGGCGTCGCCCGCCTGGAGGTGCTCAGCGCGCGAAAGCGGAGACGCACGGGCCGCAGCCTCCTCGAGGGGGACCTCGATGACCTGATCGTCGGCGAGTACCTGCGGCTGGAGTCCGAGCTTTCCCGCCGCCGGCAGGCCCTGCGCCACTGTCTCCAGCGACTGCCGGAGTCGATGACCGGGGTCGTGCGGCTGCGCTACGAGCAGGGATCCAGCCTCGATCAGATCGCCCGCTCGGTCGGCAAATCGCTCGCCGCCGTGAAGGTGATCCTCCACCGCGCCCGCCTCTCTCTCTCCGACTGCGTCCGCCTCCGGGGGGAGTCATGACCGACGACCTCCAGCGCCTGATCAGCGCGTATCTGGACGGAGATCTCCAGGACGCCGACGCGGAAACGCTCCGGGGGATCCTGAAGTCGGATCCGGAGGCCCTCGCCGAGTTCGTCCGGGCCATCGACCTCCACGCCGAGACGAGGAACGTCTTCCAGGAAGGGAAGGGAAAGCGCCAGGCGCTCCAGGAGATCCGGCAGGCGGGGAGGTTCGGAACCCGCCTGGTTCTCGCTGCCATCGCGGCCTGCGCCGTGGTCGCCGCGACCGTCTGGTTCGCCTGGTTTCGGACCCCCGCGCCCGTGGCCCGCCTGGAAGCAATCGTGGGCCGGGTCCGACTGCTGGATGGCTCGCCTGGAAGCGAAGGGCTTCAGTTCCTGCCCGGCCAGGGTCTGGAGACCCTCGGCGACAGCCGGGCAACCGTGAAGCTCACGGACGGCACGACGCTCGACCTGAAGGCGCGGACCGTTGTTCTCGATTTCGACGAAGCCGGCCGGAACCGCGTGCGGCTCGACCGTGGAACCCTGGCCGCGGTGGTTCGCCCCCAGCGCGCGGATCGCCCTCTGATCTTCACAACCCCTCACGGCGAAGCCACGGTCGTCGGCACGTCGCTCACCCTGGCGGTCGAGGGGGATGCCGCGAAGGGGGCGACCCGGCTGGAGGTCGCCGAGGGCAAGGTGCTCCTCTCCCGCCTCGCCGGCACCGCTCCGGTCGAGGTGCTGACCCAGCAGTTTGCGGTTGCCGCGACCAACGCGCCGCTCGAATCGAAGCCGCTCGCCCGTCCGCGCGGGGCGGCGCTCGTCCGCCGGATGGCGCCCGGCACCTGGCTGTCGGTTCCCGGGACCCAACTCCGGCAGGCGGTTCCCGAGCCGGGCCGCTATCCGAAGGTCAAGGGCGACCCGCGGGGGATCGTCGACTCCTGGAGCGGCGGCGTCCTGGACGCCCGTCGAAACCGCCTGATTGTCTGGGGCGGCGGAATCACCAACTACCATGGGAACGAAGTCTATGCGCTCGATCTGGAATCGCTGACCTGGGAGCGGTTGACCGAGCCGACCGCGGAGCCTGCGATCGGACGCCAGGTCAACGGCGACGGAACCCCGATCTCCAGGGCGACCTACAACGGCCTTGCCGCCGTCACTCACGCGGACAAGATGTTCGCGCTCGGAGGGGACGGCGCCGGCTCCGCCGGTCCCGCCCCCGACATCACCTGGACCTTCGACTTCGCGACCCACGCCTGGCAGGACCGCAATCCGTCCGGCGACCGTCCGCCCACCTGGGTCGGGGCCCTCGCCGCCTACGATCCCGCCACCCGCAAGGTCTGGTGGGGCGAAAGCCGCTCGCCCGGCAACGCCGGCCTCTACTGCTACGACGTCGACGCGAACCGCTGGACGAAGGAGAATCGAGATCTCTTCTACTACCAGACGGGCGCCGTGGATTCCCGGAGAGGCCGGCTCGTCTGCGTCGGCGACGGGAAGCTCTTCTCCTACAACATCCGGGGATCGCGGCCGGTGCGCGAGACCCTGAAGACGACCGGCGCCGATGCGTTCATCGCGCGGCCCAATCCGGGATGGGACTACGATCCGACGTCCGACCGGCTCGTCGGCTGGGCGGGAGGACCCGTCGCCATCCTCCATCCCGAAACCGGCGCGTGGAAGCTCATCGATGCCCCGGGGGCGCCGTCGCCCACGCCCTACGGCATCTTCGGACGCTGGCGATATGTCCCGTCGTTCAACGTGTTCGTCGTCGTCACCGCGCTCGACCAGAACATCCACTTCTTCAAGCCTCCGGCAGAGGAGTGACCATGAAACCGGCCGCCGCGATCGCGCTGGCGATCCTCCTCCTCGCGCCCGCCTGTCCCGGCTCCGCCGCCCAGGCGCCGTCCCTGCCCGCGTGGGTGACGAGCCTTCCGCTGTGGCAGTGGTATCCCGTTCCCAACACCGCGCTCTCGAGCGTCGAGCCGAATCCCCGCCCGCTGGGCGTTACCGGGCCCGCCTCCAAGATCGTGGCCTGGTGCGGCGCGACTCTGAAGCGTCAGGGCAGCGTCTACCTCATCGGGGCGGCCGGCGGGCACGCAGACTACGGCGGCAACGAAGTGGACGCGCTCCAGCTCAACACCGCGACCCCTCATTGGGTGGAGCTGCGGGCGTCGAGCGCCAATGCCGACATCGTGGGCGGCTCCGGGGTCTATCTCGACCTGAGGGGCGCTTCGACGCACACGTACTACGCCACCCAGTTCATCGACGCCCGCAACCGGCTGATCGTCTTCGAGAATCCCGGCGCCGCCGGCGGCCCGATCCCGGCTCCTCCCTCCGGGTTTGCGTACGCCGGGAAGCCCATCAGCACCAGCTTCAACCTGACGACCAACGACTGGGATCCCCCGACCTATATCCCGAGCTATCCCTCGGGGGGCGACTGGACCGCGTGCCTGGTCGTGAAGCATCCGGTGACCGAGGACGTCTACTACAATCGCTACGCCGCCGGCTGGTGGCGTTGGACGCAGTCGACCAACACCTGGGTCAAGCTGAGCGACCACAATCAGCCGGGGAACTACCGGGGCGCGGCGATCGATCCGGGCCGCAGCAGGATGCTGCTCGTGGGAGGGAACGGCGTGCCGGAGGTTCGCGGCCTCGACGGCGCGCCCGTCGCCGTGACCTGGGGCGGACTGGGAGCGGCATCCCTCACGGTCAGCGGCTATCCGGGCGTCCTCTATGACGAGGTCAACGACGCCTATCTCGCGGTCACCAACTCGGGCGCGTCGATCGGCGTCCTCCGGATTCGCGCGGACGACTGGACGGTCGACGCTCCGGCGATGACCGGCACGGCGCCCGCCGCGCGGGACAACGGGATCCAGAACTCGGCCCAGTACGTCCCCGAGCTCGGGGGCTTCGTCATCGCCAACACGTACAACGGCAACGTGTACTTCGTCCGGACCTCCTCGGCCGGAGGGACGGTGCCCGCGCCGGCGCCGCCCGCTCCATCGCCGTCGCCTTCGCCCGCCGCTCCTTCCGGCGGATCGGGGTCCAACGACCGGTGTGGATGCGGTACCGTTTTCAGCGGCGGATGGATGCCGCTCGCTGCGGCGGCGGTTCTGCTCCTAGGAGTGTTGAGGAGCGGTCGGCGTCGCGTCTAGCCGCCCCCGGCGGTCTCGCCCGGCTCGGTCATCTTGCGGAAGTCGAAGACCTGGTCGGCCTGCTCCTTCGTGATCAGCCCCTGCTCGATCGCGAGCTGCTTCACGCTCACTTTCTTCGCGAGCGCCTCCTTGATCAGCTTCGCCGCGCGGTCGTAGCCGATGATCGGATTGAGCGCCGTCGCCGAGATCGGGCTCTTCTCCAGCAACTCCGCGCACTTCTCGGCGTTCGCCTTCAGGCCGTCCACGCACCGCGCCGCGAAGAGCCGCGAGCCGCTGGCCAAGATCGCAATCGAATTGAGCAGGTTCGCAATCATCACCGGGATCATCACGTTCAGCTCGAAGTGGCCGCCCTGCGCGCCGATCGTGATCGTGGCGTCGTTGCCGATCACCTGCGCGGCGATCTGCGTGAGCATCTCGCTCATCACGGGATTCACCTTGCCGGGCATGATCGACGATCCGGGCTGAAGGTCGGGGATCTGGAGCTCCCCCAGGCCGCCGAACGGCCCGGAGCCCATCCAGCGGATGTCGTTCGCGATCTTCGTCAGCGAACACGCCACACCCTTCAGCGCGCCGCTCACCATCGCCATGTCGTCGCGGCCGCCCTGCGCCTCGAAGTGATTGCGCGCCTCGCGGACCGGGATCCCGAGCTTCTTCTCGAGGATCGCGCAGACCCGCTTCGCGAACTCGGGGTGCGAGTTGATGCCCGTGCCGGTGGCCGTGCCGCCGATCGCCATCTCCTCGAGCCCCTTCGAGGCCCGCTCGATCTGCTCCCAGCCCTTGCGGACCTGCATCGCGTAGCCGCCGAACTCCTGGCCCATGCGGACCGGCACGGCGTCCATCAAGTGCGTCCGACCGAGCTTGATGATCCCGTCGAATTCCTGCGCCTTCTTCTCGAGCGAGGTCGCCAGTTGGTCGAGCGCGGGCTTCAGGTCGACGTGGATCGCCAGCAGCGCCGCCAGGTGGGACGTCGTCGGGATGATGTCGTTCGACGACTGGCCCATGTTGACGTGGTCGTTGGGATGGACGGGCTTGTAGACGCCGCGTGAGCCGCCCGTCTTCTCGTTGCACAGATTGGCGATCACCTCGTTCGCGTTCATGTTGGTCGAGGTGCCCGAGCCGGTCTGGAAGACGTCGATGGGGAACTGGTCGTCCAAGCCGCCTTCCGCGACCTGGGCGCAGGCCTCCTGGATCAGTTTGCAGGTCTCGGTCGTCATCCGCTGGGGCTTGAGCGCGAGGTTGACCTCCGCGCAGGCGCTCTTGACGTGAGCGATGGCGGCGATGAAGCGGCGGGGCATCCGGTCGCCCGAGATGGGAAAATTCTCGATGGCGCGTTGGGTCTGGGCGCCGTAGTACGCGTCCTTGGGGACCTTCACGTCGCCCATGCTGTCTTTTTCGACGCGGTACTCGGTCATTCGGCGCCCGTCATCCCCGCGAAAAAGTCGTTGCCCTTGTCGTCCATGACGATGAAGGCCGGGAAGTCGGCGACGTCGATCTTCCAGACGGCCTCCATGCCGTCCTCGGCATTGTCCAGGACCTCGACCTTCCGGATGCAATCCTTCGCGAGCCGCGCGGCGGGGCCTCCGATGGAGCCCAGGTAGAAGCCGCCGTATTTCTTGCAGGCCTCCCGGACGACCGGAGAGCGGTTGCCCTTGGCGAGCATGACGAGGCTGCCCCCGAGCGACTGGAACTCCTGCACATAGCCGTCCATCCGCCCGGCCGTGGTCGGGCCGAACGAGCCCGACGCGTACCCTTGCGGGGTCTTCGCCGGCCCTGCGTAGTAGGTGATGCGATCCTTGAAGTAGTCGGGCATGGGGCCCGTCTTGATCCGATCCCGGATCTTGGAGTGCGCGATGTCGCGCGCAACGACCACCGGGCCGGTAAGGGATAGGCGCGTCCGGATCGGGTGTTTCGTGAGCTGGGCCAGGATCTCCTTCATCGGGCGGTTCAGGTCGATCGGCACCGCGTCGCCCTGGACATCGCCGACGGAGACCTCGGGGAGGTATTTCGCGGGGTCGGTCTCGAGCTGCTCGAGGAAGACCCCCTCCTTCGTGATCTTCCCGAGCGCCTGCCGGTCGGCCGAGCAGGAGACCGCGATGGCAACGGGGCAGGAGGCGCCGTGCCGGGGGAGCCGGATGACGCGGACGTCGTGGCAGAAGTACTTCCCGCCGAACTGCGCGCCGATCCCGGTATGGCGGGAGAGCTGGAGGACCTTCTCCTCGAAGGCGCGGTCGCGGAATCCGCGGCCGAGCTTGTTCCCTTCGGTCGGGAGGGAGTCGAGATACCGGGTCGAGGCGAGCTTGGCGACCTTGAGGGTGTACTCCGCCGACGTCCCGCCGATCACGATCGCGAGGTGGTAGGGCGGGCAGGCGGCCGTGCCGAGCGACCGGATCTGCTGCTCGACGAACTTCGTCAGGCTCTCGGGATTGAGGAGCGCCTTGGTCTGCTGGTAGAGGTAACTCTTGTTCGCCGAGCCGCCGCCCTTCGTGATGAAGAGGAATTTGTACTCGTCGCCGTCGGTCGCCGCGATCTCGATCTGCGCGGGAAGGTTGGTTCCCGTGTTGACCTCCTTGTAGAGGTCGAGCGGCGCCATCTGCGAGTAGCGGAGCGCGGACGTCGTGAAGGTCTCAAAGACGCCCTGGGCGATGGCCGCCTCGTCCCCGCCGCCCGTGAAGACGCATTGCCCCTTCTTCGCCATGACGAGCGCCGTCCCGGTGTCCTGGCACGAGGGGAGCACGCCGCCCGCCGCGATGTTCGCGTTCTTCAGGAGCTCGAGGGCGACGAATCGGTCGTTCTGGGACGCCTCCGGGTCCTTCAGGATCGCCGCGAGCTGCGCGAGGTGGCCCGGCCGGAAGAGGTGCGAGATGTCCTTGATCGCCTCGCGCGTGAGGAGCGTCAGGACTTTCGGATCGACCCGGAGGAACGTGCGTCCCTCCGCCTGGAAGGTGGAAACCCCTTCCTTCGACAGAAGGCGATAGGTCGTCTCGTCCTTCCCGATCGGCAGGATTTCCTGGAACTCGAAGGTGCTCATGGGGAAAAGATACCAACCGGGCGGCGCCACGCCTAGGAGAAGCCGACGGTCCGACTTCGCCTGGACCGGTTATTTGCGGCGGAGGACGACGCCGTGGACGTAGAGGTTCCGGTCCTCGCGGGGCGAGGCGACATAGAAGTCGTTCATGAACCGGATGCCGATCCGTCGCTCGCCGGAGGCGAACCGGGCCGTGATCCGGTAGTCCTGGGACTGCTCGGACGTCAGATCGATCTCCGCGACGCGCTTTCCGTCGACGTACAGGGTGAACTTCGCGAATTCGTTCCGCGCCGCGGCGCAGGAAGCGGTCACCGTGATCTCGTAGTCCGCGGCCTCGGGGACCATCAGCGTCGCGTCGAACGTGCACGGACGCTCGAAGATGACCCGGTCGGAGGTGACCCGGTTGTACTGGTCCGTTCCGTCCTGGACGAAGTCCGTCGGCTTGAGGGTGATCGGCCCCGGAGCGGGAGGCGGCGGCGGGGGAAGCTTCTCCTTGAGACGTTCGATTTCCTTGATCGTTGCGGTCAACTGCTGCTCGCGCAGGTCCGCGGTGCGCTTGTTCCACAGCACGATCCCGCCGAGCATCGCGACGGCCACGGCCGGGAGGACGAGGTATCGGAGGGGGAAGCGCGGCCGCTCGGCCGGCGGGACCTGCTCCAGCCAGGCCGTGAGCGCCTGGGCCAGCTCCGCGCAGGTCGCGAACCGCTCGCTGGACTCTCGCGCGATTGCTTTCATGCAGATCCCGTCGATGACGGGGTCCGCATTCGGGATCGGCGCAGCCTGGGACGGAGGCACCCGCGTCCCTTCCACGACCCGGGAGAGGGTCTCGACGGGATTCTTCCCGTCGAAGGGCGGGTGGCCGGCGACGGCCTCGTAGAGCATGATCCCTAGGGCGTACACGTCGGTGGTCCGGTCGACGTCCTTCTGGCCGCGCGCCTGCTCCGGGCTCATGTAGGCCGGGGAGCCCACGCAGAAGCCGTTCGGCGTCAGCGAGAGGCCGGGGCCCTTCCGCTCGAAGGTCGCCAGCCCGAAATCGGTGACCACGGGGATGTCCCCCTTGGCGACCAGCACGTTGCCCGGCTTCAGGTCGCGGTGGATGATCCCGTGCTCGTGGGCGTGATGGACCGCGATCGCGACATCCCGGATCAGCCGCACCTGCTCCCGGCTGGAGCGGCCCTTTCGCCACTTGGCCATCGACTGCCCCGCCACGTACTCCATGGCGATGAACCGGGTGGAGCCCTGGACGGAAGCTTCATAGATGGTGACGATGTTCGGATGCTTGGCGACGTTGGCGGTCAGGCGCGCTTCCTGCATGAAGCGCTGCCAGTCGTTGACCGCATCCTTGGCGTCCCCGCCGCTGCGGGCCGAGTGCATGACCTTGATGGCCACGCGACGGTGAAGGAGGGTGTCCTGGGCGTCGTAGACCACGCCCATGCTGCCGCGGCCGATCTCGGCCGTGAGATGATATTTCCCGAACGCCGTGCCGACGAGGCCTTGGGGCTTGGGCGCCGGCGGCGCCCCCGGCATCGCGGGAACCGTTTCGGTCTTCACCACCAGGACGCCGCTGCAGGAGGCACACCGCGTCGGGGGGGCCGGATCGCCGGGGCCCTGACTCGGGGTCTTCCCGCACGTCGCGCAAACGAGTTGGATCACCACATCGAGTATGGCCCGCGTTCCGGGGAAAAGTCAATCCGTTCGTCGGGGGTGTCAGGGAAAGTCTTAGAAGGGCCAGCGCAACTTCTTCTTCGCCTCGTCGCGGAGCTTGACCGCGTCGGGCTGGCCGGGCTGGATCTTCAGGACCTCCTCCGCCGCCTGCTGGGTTTCCTTCCACATGGAGAGGTCCCGGTAGATCTCCGCCCGCTTGAGCCGGAGTCCCCACGCCTGGGGGGCCGTCCGGGACGGGCCGTCGAGCGCCTCGATCGCGGCGTCGAAGCGCCGAAGGCGGCGGTAGGACTCCGCCAGCATCTCGGCCGCCGGGATCATCTTCGGATCGCGCCTCAGCGCCTCGGCGAGCATCTCCGCCGCCCGGTCGTACATGCCCTCGTGGAAGTAGAGGCGGCCCACGCGGTGGGGCGCCTCCGCCGACCCGCGGTCCATCCGCACCGCCTCGCGGTACTTCTCGAGCGCCTCCGGGTTCCGGCCGCTCCTTTCGTACGCCTCGCCGAGCGCCCAGACGAAGGTCGGATCCTTCAGATACTCCGAATTGAGCTTGGCGGCCGACTCGAACTCCGCGGCCGCCTCGGCGGGCTGGTCGTGGGTCGCGTAGTAGATCCCCAGGTTGTAGTGCGCCGTGCGGAAGTCCCGGTAGCCGCCGATCGAGGCGGGAAGCGGCACGTTGACGATGACGAGCGTCGCGACGAAGATGCCGGCCGCGATCTTCGGGATCGCCGTCATCCCCCACTGGCGCAACTGGATCATCTTCACGACCGCGTGGGCGGCGAAGACCATCAGGATCGGCACGAGGGGCAGGCGGTAGCGGTCGAAGACGAAGAAGAAGACGATCGAGACGAGATAGGCGCCCAGGAGGACGTAGAGCATCATGAACTTCGCGCGATCCGTCCAGCTCAGGTAGAGGCCGGCCGCCGCGAGGGGTGCGACGAACAGGCCGAACGTGAAGAGCGGGGCGCGCAGGACCCAGGAGAACCGGGCCATGAAGGGGATGTTGTAGTTGTCCGGGATCTCGAACGCGTTGGACAGCATCAGGATCCGCTTGAAGGTCGTTCCGAGGAAGGTGCCGAAGTTGGAGAAGATGTAGTCGACGGCGCGGCCGCGCCAGAAGGCGTCGACCTGCGAGGCTTTCATCGGGTGGCCGGCGATCCGCTCCGCCTCGGCGCGGAACCCCGACTCCTCGTACTCCGGCGCGCCGGCGACCAGGAACGACGGCGGCCGATAGCGGCCCGTCGTGTTCTCCGGATTGTTGCCGGTGTAAAGGTTCGGGCCCAGTTGGGAGGTGGTCACCACGAAGTCCCGGGCGACGACGGCGTTGCGGATCGTGACGGGGGCGATGCACAGCAGTGCGCCTCCCAGCACCAGACCCGCGGGCTTCCACTCCTTCCGGATCGCCAGGAGCGCCGCGGCGGCGAGGGCGAGCAGCAGGAGGTTGCCGCGGACGAGCGTGCCGAGCCCGATGACGCCGCCGAAGATCAGCCACTTCCACCAGGCGGGTTTCTCCACGGCGAGTGCCCAGGCCAGCAGCATGCCTTCGATCGCCACGACGCCGAGGAACTCCTTCAGCAGCGACGTGTCGTAGAAGAGGAACGTCTTGTAGAACGCCGCAAAGAAGAGGGTGATGATCGCCGTGCGGTAGCCGAGGAGTCGGCGGACCGCCTCGAAGAGCATCCCCAGGCCGGCGGTGCCGATCGCCGCCTGGAGGATTCGGACCCAGAGGAAGTCGCGGCCGAAGATCTTGTAGAAGATCCCGAGCCCGTAGGGGTAGAGCGGATCCTGGTAGAACGCCTTGGTGCCCCAGAAGTTCGTCGTCGCGATCTCGACCGCCCACCGGTCGTAGGCGGCGCTGTCGACCACCGGCGTGTCGAAGTACGGGTCTCCCCTCAGCGAGAGAACCATCGCCAGGCGGATCAGGAAGGCCGCCGCCAGGAGTCCGATCAGACCGGCCCGTTCGCTCGTCTTCATGGCCCTGCCCGATAGACGCGCACCGGCAGGGCATCCTTGCGCGGCGGCGATGGAAACTCGCCCAGCATCGCGTACTTCCCGCGGACCCGCTCCTCGAGCCCCGGCTCCCACCGCCGCAGGTCCGCCAGGGTGAACGCGAAGGCATCGAATCGCGAGCGCTCCAGGAGGTCGAAGGTGACGCCGTCGGGGAGGGGCGCGTAGGCCGACCCGGCGTAGAACTCGACCTGGATGTTCGTCGCGAAGATCCGCTTTCCGGGGCCGAGCGTGTTCCGGATCGCGAGGCCCGCCTCCTTCATCCCGATCTTGTCCGCGCGACGCGGCCGGAAGTCGCGGACGGCCATCGCGACGCAAAGCAGCGCGACCAACGCCGGCAGCGCTTCGCGGCGGCGCGTCCATTCGGCGGCCCGCGCGAGGCCGACCGCCGTGACGGGCAGCAGCAGCGACGCCGGGACGAGCAGGAATCGGTGGGAGAACGGGGTCGACGCGATGAACGAGAGGGCGATCGGGGCCAGGTACCCCGCGGCGGCGAGGAGCAGGAATCCGGCGAGGCGGCGCTGTCCCTCGGCGGGCTTCAGCCGGAACAGCCCGAGGACGAGGAAGGGGCCCAGGACGTAGAAGAGCACCTTGCCGAAGAAGTAGGCCGACAGGTGGCGCACGCCGCCCAGGAGCATCCCGTGCTGCTCCACGACGCGGTACTCGTCGAAGTCTCCGCCGGCCAATCCCGCAGGGCGTGCGCCGCTGAGAAGATCGCGGATCATTCCCGGGACAGGGCTCAGGCTCACCTGCC
>Ga0111538_10006064_pt1 | contig 16420 bp, 17 predicted proteins | sample SoiMethybrSBSTD1_FD_79669 | JGI IMG/M metagenome (GOLD analysis project Ga0111538, IMG submission 79669) | Bulk soil microbial communities from a Populus tree surrounding site in Tennessee, USA - Soil MetaG P. TD hybrid SBSTD1 (version 2)... | ecosystem: Environmental > Terrestrial > Soil >...
CACCGTCGGTTTCGACCCGGCGGCGCGGCGGGCGGCGTGGGACACGGTGCGGTCGCTGCGGGAGCTCGGCAAGACCGTGCTGCTGACCACCCACTACCTCGACGAGGCGCAGGCGCTGGCCGACCGGGTGGCGATCATCAAGGACGGCGCGATCCTCGTCGACGGTCCGCCAGGGGAGCTCGGGGTCGGCGCGGCGCGCTATCGCGTCAGCTACCGCGGCGGCGAGCACGTGACCGACGACCCGACGACGCTGCTGCACGAGCTGACCGCGGCCGCCTTGGCGCGGGGCGAGCGGCTCGAGGACCTGACCGTCACGCGGCCGTCGTTGGAGGACGTGTACCTGGAGCTCACCGAATGAGCGACCACGCCTTGGAGACGGTGCGGCCGGCGGCGGCGCCCGCACAGCCGTCGTGGGCCGCGGCGGCCTGGCGCCAGTACCGGCTCGAGCGCCGGATGTTCTGGCGCAACCCGACGGCCGCGTTCTTCGGCTTCCTGCTCCCGCTGCTGCTGCTTGCGATGTTCGGCGCGCTGTTCTCCGACAACCAGGAGGACCTGAACGTGATCGTGCCCGGCATCGCCGGGATGAGCGTGATGGCCGCGACGTTCGTCGCGCTCGCCTACAACCTCACGTTCCTGCGCGAGCGCGGGATCCTGAAGCGGCTGCGGGGCACGCCGCTGCGCTCCTCGGCCTACCTGGCCGGCATCGCCGGCAACGCCGTGATGAACACCGTGCTGCAGGTGGGAGTCGTGATCGTGGCCGGTCGGCTGTTCTTCGGGATCCCGTGGCCGGGCGACTGGTTCGCGCTGCTCGTCTTCCTTGCCGCGGGCGTGATCTGCTTCGCCGCGCTCGGGGTCGCCTTGTCGCACGCGATCCCGAACTCGGAGTCCGCCCCCGCGTACGTGAACGCGGTCTTCCTGCCCATGATCATGCTCGCGGGCGTCTTCTACGACGACGAGGACGCGCCCGCCGTGCTGCGCGACCTCGCCGAGGCGATGCCGTTGAAGCACCTCATCGACGGGCTCTCGGGCGCGATGGTGCACGGCGAGGGGATCGGTGACCACATGGTCGCGCTCGTGGCGCTCGCGCTGTGGGCGGCCGCCGGGATCGTGCTGGCGGTGCGGGGGTTCTCGTGGGAGGCGCGGCGGAGCTGATCGCCGGAGCAGGGCCAGCCCTCGCCTCGCTACTTGCGCCCGACGTCCAGCACCCACATACCACCCGAGCCGCACGGCGCCCAACCGACGACCCCCACGCCACCGTGGCGGTACGTACCCGAGAGGATGATCGCCCGGTGCGGCGGGCTGTTCATCCAGGCGCGGAGCGTCGCCTTCGGGCTTGCGAGCGGTCCGCAGCCGTAGGCGATGTTCTCGCCCCAGGCCCGGCCGTGCCAGCCGGCGCGGTGCAGGCGGGTCGTGAGGTCGGGCCCGCCCGGGCGCTGGTGCGCGAAGTAGTGGTGCTTGGCCATGTCGTGCGCGTGGCGCGACGCGGCGCGCTGGATGCGCCGGTCGACCTTGAGCGCGCTCAGGCCGTTCGCCGCGCGCTTGCGATTCACCACGCACATGAGCGCGGAGCGCAGCTTGCCGGGGTTGGCGCTCGCGGCATTGGCCGCAGCGCCGGGGCACCCGGCGGCCTGTGCGGGGGACTCGGCAGCGACCGCCATCGCCGCGGTCAGTATCAGGCCGGCACAGAGCCGACCACGGGTCCTACTAAGCATGGGGGACCTCCCATCCCGGTGACCCTTCTGTCCGCCGCCGCCCTGAGTTCCCCGCTCGCCGGGTGTTTACACACCCAACATTTTGCAGCTATTTTCCGGTGTTTTGGAAGACCGAAAAAGCGTCCGGGGCCGAACCCTCTATTTGTGCTGGGATCTCGACCAGTGGACCGCGCTCCCAGTCCGGTCGAGTCATCCCGAAGACGACCACGTCGTGCAGCGTCTCGCCGTGCCGATGCCACGCTCGCAGCACGCCTTCGCGGCGGAACCCGACCCGCTCGAGGGCGACCTGGCTGCGCCCGTTGCGCGTGTTCGCCCAGGCGGTGAGACGGTCCATCCCGAGCTCGCGGAACGCCAGCGTCGTGAGCAATGCCTTCGACTCGCGGTTGGCGCCGCTCCCCCAGAACTCGCGGCCGAACCACGAGCCGACCGTGGCATGCCGATTGCGGGTGGACAGCTCCGACAGGCCGGTCACGCCGATCGGCCCGTGCTGCTCGTGCACGACGAGGAAGTCGAGCAGCTCGCCGCTCTCGCGCTTGCCTTCGAGGCCGGCGATGTACGCCTCCGGCTGATCGACGCTCGTGTACGGCCCCCAGGAGAACCACTCGGTGACCGCCGGATCGCCCGCCAGCTCGAGGAGCCTCGGCGCGTCGTCGGCGGTCGCGTAGCGCAGGGTGAGGGTGGGGCCGGTGATCGCGAGCGTGGCGCGATGGTATACACGCGACGGATGCTCGCCTGCCTGTACGACATCCACGGGAACCTGCCGGCGCTGGACGCGGTGCTGGCCGACGCCGAGGCGCAGGGCGCGAGCCGCTGGGTCCTCGGCGGCGACTACGCGCTGTTCGGCGGCTGGCCGCGGGAGACCGTCGAGCGCCTCCGCGGCCTGGAGAACGCGATCTGGATCCGCGGCAACGGCGAGCGCTGGACCCGCGACGTCGACGCCGCGCCCGACAACCCGATCGTGCGGTCGGCGATCGCGTCCGTACGCGCCGCGCTCGGCGACGAGCTCGTCGCCGGCATGGGCGACATCGAGCAGCTCGCCCAGGACCGCGACGCGCTGATCTGCCACGCGTCGCCGCCGAGCGACGTGCGGTCGTTCTTCCCCGAGCCGGCGGACGACGAGGCCGAGCTGCTCGCGGGCGTGCACCACCGGCGCGTGGTGTTCGGCCACACGCACCTCCCGTTCCGCCGCATCTCCGCGGTCCACGAGATCGAGCTCGTCAACCCCGGCTCGGTGGGGCTGCCGTTCGACCGCGACACGCGCGCCGCCTACGCGCTCCTGCACCGGGACCACACGGTCGAGCACCGGCGGGTGGAGTACGACCACGCGTCGGTCGCCGCGCGGCTGCGCGAGCTCGACGAGCCGTGGACCGAGACGGTCGCGAAGCGCATCGAGCAGGCACGACCCGACGTTTGATCCCCAGCCCGTCCAGACTGAATAGGGTCAGGCCAGTGCCGACCCTGGAGGAACTGGAAGCCGTCGCGCGCCACGCCGCGCCGCCGCGCGCGCTCGACGACGAGGATCGCGCGCGGATCGCTGCCGGCCGCAAGGTCGTCGAGGACGCGCTCGCCGCCGGCACCGCCGTGTACGGCGTCACGACCGGGTTCGGGCGGCTCGAGAGCGTGCGCATCGGCGCCGACGACGCGGCCCAGCTGCAGATCAACCTGCTGCGCTCGCACGCGGTCGGGTCCGGCCCGCCGCTGCCGGACGAGGTGGTGCGCGGGATGCTGCTCCTACTCGCCTCGTCGCTGCGCAAGGGCCACTCGGGCGTGCGTGTCGAGCTCGTGGAGCTCACCCTCGCGCTGCTCGAGCGGGGCGTCACGCCGGTGGTCCCGAGCAAGGGATCGGTCGGCTCGTCCGGCGACCTCGCGCCGCTCGCGCACCTCGGCCTTGTCCTGATCGGAGAAGGCGAGGCGACGATCGCAGGCGAGCGGCTGCAGGGCCGCGAGGCGCTCGCGCGCGCCGGCCTCACGCCGGTGCAGCTCGGCCCGAAGGAAGGCCTGGCGATCATCAACGGCACGCACCTGATGGCCGCCGCCGGCGCGCTTGGCGCGATGGACGCACAGCGGCTGCTGGAGGCGGCGATCGTCGCCGTCGCGCTCTCGCTGGAGGCGTTCAAGGGCTCGACCGTGCCGTTCGACCCGCGCCTGCACACGCTGCGCGGGCAGCCCGGCCCGGCGGCGGTGGCCCAGCGGCTCAGGACGCTGCTCGACGGCAGCCAGGTCGTCGCCAGCCACGCCGACTGCGGCCGCGTGCAGGACCCGTACACGCTGCGTTGCGCGCCGCAGGTGCTCGGCGCGGTTGTCGACGCGCTGGCCTACGTGACCGGCGCGATCGGGCGCGAGCTGAACGCGGTCACCGACAACCCGCTGGTCTTTCCCGGCGACGCCGAGATCATCAGCGGCGGCAACTTCCACGGCCAGCCGCTGTCGCTGCCGCTCGACCATCTCGCGCTCGCGGCGTGCGAGCTGGCGTCGTTCTCCGAACGCCGGACTTACGCGCTCCTCTCCCCCAGCTACGCCGGGCTGCCGCCGTTCCTGACGCCGCGCCCCGGCCTCAGCTCCGGCCTGATGATCGCCCAATACGCCGCCGCCGCGCTCGTCAACGAGTCGCAGGTGCTCGCGCATCCTGCCGGCGCCGGGTCGATCCCGACGAGCGCCGGGCAGGAGGACTTCAACTCGATGGGCGCGTTCGCCGCGCTGAAGGCGCGCACGGCGCTCGAGAACGCCGCGCAGGTGATCGCGACCGAGCTCGTGTGCGCGGTCCAGGGGCTGGAGTTCCACCGCCCGCTGCGCAGCACCGAGAAGCTCGAGGCCGCCGCCGCGCGCGTGCGCGAGTACGTGCCGCGGGTGGAGGAGGATCGCTCGATCGCCGCCGAGCTGGCGCGGCTGGCCGACGCGTTGCGAACCGGGGAGGTGGTGCTGGCGTGAGATGCAAGGGCTGGCGGCAGGAGGCCGCGTTGCGGATGCTGGAGAACAACTTGCATCCGGACGTCGCCGAGCGCCCGGAGGACCTCGTCGTCTACGGCGGGATCGGCAAGGCGGCGCGCAACCAGGCGTGCCTGGACGCGATCAAGGCCGAGCTGATGCGGCTCGAGGACTACGAGACGCTGCTCGTCCAGTCCGGCAAGCCGGTCGGCGTGTGGGAGACCCACCCGGACGCGCCGCGCGTGCTGATCGCGAACTCCAACCTCGTGGGCGAGTGGGCGACGTGGAAGCACTTCCGCGAGCTCGACGCCGCCGGGCTGATGATGTACGGGCAGATGACCGCCGGGTCCTGGATCTACATCGGGACCCAGGGGATCCTGCAGGGCACCTACGAGACGTTCGCCGCGCTCGCGCGGCAGCGGTTCGACGGCTCGCTGCGCGGCAAGCTGGTCGTGACCGCCGGCCTCGGCGGGATGGGCGGCGCCCAGCCGCTGGCGGTGACGATGAACGACGGCTGTGCGCTGTGCGTGGAGGTCGACCTGCAGCGGATCGAGCGCCGGATCGAGCACGCGTACCTCGACGAGCGGGCCGGGTCGCTCGACGACGCGCTGGCGCGGCTCCAGACCGCCCAGGACGACGGCCGCGCGCTCTCGATCGGTCTGCTCGGCAACGCCGCCGAGGTGCTGCCGGAGCTGGTCCGGCGCGGCGCGGCGGTCGACGTCGTGACCGACCAGACGAGCGCGCACGACCCGCTCTACGGCTACGTGCCGGCCGGGCTCACCGTCGAGCAGGCCGAGGCGCTGCGCCAGTCGGATCCCGACGACTACATGCGCCGCGTCGGCGAGAGCGCGGTCGCGCACGTCGGCGCGATCCGCGACCTGCAGGCCGCCGGCGCCGAGGCGTTCGACTACGGCAACGCCCTGCGCGGGCTCGCGGCCGAGCACGGCGACAGCGACGCATTCGCCTATCCGGGGTTCGTCCCCGCCTACATCCGGCCGCTGTTCTGCGAGGGCAAGGGCCCGTTCCGCTGGGTCGCGCTGTCCGGCGATCCGGAGGACATCGCGGTGACCGACGACGCGATCCTCGACCTGTTCGGCGATCAGCCGCACATCCGCCGCTGGATCGAGCTCGCGCGCGAGCGCGTGAAGTTCCAGGGCCTGCCCGCGCGGATCTGCTGGCTCGGCTACGGCGAGCGCCACCTCGCCGGGCTGCGCTTCAACGAGCTCGTCGCCTCGGGCGCCGTGAAGGGCCCGATCGTGATCGGGCGCGACCACCTCGACGCCGGCTCGGTCGCCTCGCCCGAGCGCGAGACCGAGGCGATGCGCGACGGCAGCGACGCCGTCGCCGACTGGCCGATCCTCAACGCGCTGGTCAACACGGCGACCGGCGCCAGCTGGGTGTCGTTCCACCACGGCGGCGGGGTCGGCATGGGCAAGTCGCTCCACGCCGGGCAGGTGATCGTGGCCGACGGCACGCCCGAGGGCGGCGAGCGGATCCGCCGCACGCTGCTCGCCGATCCCGGCATGGGGATCCTGCGCCACGCCGACGCCGGCTATGACGAGGCGCGCAGCGCCGCCGAAAGGCTTGGGGTGCGGATCCCGATGGCATGAGGATCTCGATCCGCGGCGCCGCCCAGGTGCTCCGGCCGCCGGAAGACGGTCTCCCCTACGTGCGGCGGGCGAACGAGATGCGCCTCGAGCCCGGATCGGTGACGGTCGAGGACGGCGTGATCGTCGCGCTCGAGCACGACCCGGCGGCGGACCGGGTGATCGATCTGTACGGCGGCGCGATCCTCCCGGGTTTCGTCGACTGCCACACGCACCTGCCGTTCGCCGGCTGGCGCGCCGAGGAGTACGAGGCGAAGGTCACCGGCGTGCCGTACGAGGAGATCTCCCGGCGGGGCGGCGGGATCGCCTCGTCGGCGCGCGCGTTCGCTGAAGCGAGCGATGCGGAGGTGTTCATCCAGTCGGGCGAGGTCCGGGCCGCGATGCTCGCGCACGGGACGACGACCGTGGAGGGCAAGACCGGCTACGGCCTGGCCCGCGAGGAAGAGCTCCGGGCGGTGCGACTGGGCCGCGAGGTCTGCGACCGCATGACCGGCCTCTTCGCTCACGCGGTCCCGCCCGGATACGACGCCGCGAGCTGGATGGACGAGGTCGACACGCTGGCCGCGGAGGCGGACGTGGATGCGCTCGACATCTACGTCGAGTCGGTCGCGTTCCGCAACGAGGACCTCGAGCGCCTGGGCGAGATCGCGCGGCGCGAGCACGTACCGTTGCGCGCGCACGTGGAGCAGTTCAACGCCAACCGCTCGGTCCCGGTGGCGCTGGCCGCCGGCGCCCGGTCGGTCGACCATCTCGCGTGCCTGCATCCCGACGACCTCGCGCCGCTCGCGCGTGCCGAGTGCGCCGCGGTGCTCTTGCCCGGCGCGGAATTCCTCGGCGCCGAGGAGACGGCACCCGGCCGCGCGCTGGCCGATGCGGGGGCGATCTGCGTCCTCGCGACCGACTGCAACCCGGGCACGTCGCCGATCTCATCGATCCCGCTCGTGATCGGCCTTGCGGTGCGACGCTACGGGTGGACGGTCCGCGAGGCGCTGGCCGCCTGCACGCTCAACGCGGCGTGGGTCCTCGGCTACGACGACCGCGGCTCGATCGAGGTCGGCAAGCGCGCCGACCTGGTGCTGCTGTGGGCGCCGGTCGAGCACATCCCCTACCGCTTCGGCCACAACCCGGTCATGGAGGTGCTCGAGGCGTGATCGCTGCGGCCAAGCTCGAGGAGCTGCTCTCCGACCTGATCCCGATCGGGCTCGGCGAGGACGGCGGCACGACGCGGCTGGCGTGGACGCGCGAGGACGAGGAGGCCGCTGCCTGGTTCGCGCGCCGCGCGGCCGCGATCGGCCGCACGATGGAACGCGACCCCGCGGGCAACCTGTGGGCCGTCCCGGACACGACCGGACCGTGGTGGGCGGCCGGCTCGCACCTGGACAGCGTGCGCGCCGGCGGGCGCTTCGACGGCGCGCTCGGCGTGGCGGCGGCGTTCGCGGTCGCCGAGCATGCGCCGATCGCCGTGATCTCGTTCGCCGACGAGGAAGGCGCGCGGTTCAACACGCCGACGTTCGGCTCACGCGCGCTGGTCGGGCGGCTCGACGTCGACGACGCGCTCGACCGCGTCGACGACCACGGCGTCACGCTCGCCGACGCGATGGCCGACGCGGGGGTCGAGCCTGACGGGCTGCGCGACGCGCCGCAGTGGCTCGAGAAGCTCCGCGGCTTCGTCGAGCTGCACATCGACCAGACGCGTGACGTGGCCTCCGGCTACAGCGCCGCCGGCGTCGTGACGCGGCTCGCCGCGCGGATGCGCTTGCAGGTCGATCTCGCCGGGCGCGCCGACCACGCCGGGACGACGCCGCGCGAGGAGCGCCACGACGCGCTCGCCGCGGCCGCGCGGATCATCGTGCGCGCCGACAGCGAGGCGGCGCAGCGACTCGGCCTGGTGTTCACGACCGGCCGGCTCGAGGTCGAGCCGAACGCGCCGACCACCGTGCCGTCGCGCGCCCGGATGTGGCTCGACGCGCGCGCGCCGGACCCGGAGACGGTCGAGTCGTGGCGCGACGCGGTGGCGGCCGAGGCCGAGCGCGTGGCCGAGGAGGCCGGCGTGAAGCTCGATCTGCGGATCGCCTCCTGGTCGCCCGGAACCGAGTTTCCCGAGGACGTGCGAACGGCGCTGCGGGCGGGCCTGCCGGCGCCGAAGCAGCAGATCATCTGCTACGCCGGCCACGATGCCGGCATCGTCGCGGGAGCGCGGCCGGCGGGCATGGTGCTCGTGCGCAACGAGACCGGGATCAGCCACTCGCCGGAGGAGGACGTCTCGCTCGACGACGCCGCCGTCGGCGCGACCACGCTGCTCACGGCGCTGGAGCAGCTCGCATGAGGCCGTACGCGATCCCGGCCATGGCCAACGTGCACTCGCACGCGTTCCAGCGCGATCTGCGCGGGCGTGGCGAGCGGACCGGCCGGCCGGACGACGACTTCTGGAGCTGGCGCGAGGGGATGTACGAGCTGGCCGGCGGACTCGACCCCGCGGGCATGCGCACCGTTGCCGAGCGCGTCTACCGCGAGATGGCGGCGGCCGGCTACGGCGCCGTCGGCGAGTTCCACTACGTGCACCACCAGCCCGACGGGGCGTCGTACGACGAGCCGAACGCGATGGCGCTCGCCGTCGCCGAGGCGGCGGACGCCGCGGGCGTGCGGATGGTCCTGCTGCCGGCCGCCTACGCGCGCGGCGGGCACGACCGATTCCGCGACCCGACCGTCGAGGCGTTCCTCGCGCGCGTGGACGCGCTGCGCTCGCGCGGGCTGTCGGTCGGCGTCGCCGCTCACAGCGTGCGCGCGGTGCCGGCGGACTGGCTGCGCGAGATCGCGGCCTACGCCGACACGCACGGGCTCGTCCGCCACATCCACGCGTCCGAGCAGCCGCGCGAGCTCGAGGAGTGCTACGCCGAGCACGGCTGCTCGCCGATCGAGCTGCTCGACCGCACCGGGTTCCTCGGCGACCGGACGACGGTCGTCCATGGCATCCACGTGTTCGAGCGCGACATCGCGCTGCTCGCGCACACGAGCACGATCGTCGCGACGTGCCCGACCACCGAGGGCAACCTCGGCGACGGGCACTTCCCGGCGTTCCCGTACCGCGACGCCGGCGTCCGGATCGCGATCGGGAGCGACAGCAACGTCGTCGTCGATCCGTTCGAGGAACTGCGCGAGCTGGAGACCGGCGCGCGGCGGGCGCGCCGCACGCGCCACGCGCTACTGGCCGCGGCCGGCGACCTCTGGGGCGCCGTGCGGCAGGCCGGGCTGGCGAGCCTCGGGCTCGACGACGCCGGGACGGTGGACGTCGATCTCGACCATCCGCGGCTGGCGGGCGTCGCGGACGACGACGTCATGCTCGCGCTGGCGACATGCGGGTGCGCTGACGTCGTACGGTTCGGCGCATGACCCGCCGGCTCATCTCCTCCGGCTCCGACTTCGAGGAGCAGATCGGCTACTCGCGCGCGGTGGTCGACGACGACTACGTGCACGTCTCCGGCACGACCGGGTTCGACTACGACACCATGACGATCTCGGGCCGCGTGGTCGAGCAGGCCGAGCGCGCGATCGCGAACATCGAGGCGGCGCTGGCCGAGGCGGGCTGCTCGCTCGCCGACGTCGTCCGCGTCCGCTACATGGTGCCGAACCGCCACGACTTCGAGCCGTGCTGGCCGGTGCTCCGGCGCGCGTTCGCCGAGGCGCGCCCGGCCGCGACGATGGTCTCGTGCAACCTGCTCGATCCGCGCATCCGGATCGAGATCGAGGTCACCGCGCGGCGGCCGGCGCCCTGAACGTCCGGCGGTAGGCCGTGGGCGTCGTGTGGGTGGCGCGGCGGAAGTGCTCGCGCAGGTTCGTCGCCGTGCCGAAGCCGCTGCCGGCGGCGACGTCCTCGACCGGCATGTCGGTCTCCTCGAGCAGCCGCCGCGCGTGCAGGATGCGCTGCTCGTGGAGCCAGCGCAGCGGCGTGCTGCCGGTCTCGGCGCGGAAGTGCCGCATGAACGAGCGCTCGCTGCGCACCGCGTGGCTGGCCATCGCGGCAACGGTGAGCGGCTGCTCGAGCCGTTCGAGCATCCACGCGCGGGTGGCGCCGAGCCCGTCGTCGCTGCGTTCCGGCAGCGCGCGCTCGACGAACTGCGCCTGGCCGCCGCCGCGGTGCGGCGCGACGACCATCCGGCGCGCGATCGCATTCGCGACCGCCGCGCCGTGGTCGCGGGCGACGACGTGCAGGCAGAGGTCGATCCCGGACGCGACGCCGGCTGACGTGAGGACGCGGTCGTCGTCGACGTACAGGACGCGCGCGTCGACCTCGACGGCGGGGTAGCGACGCTGCAGGTCGGCGGCGTGGCGCCAGTGCGTGGCGGCGCGCCGCCCGTCGAGGATGCCGGCGGCGGCGAGCACGAACGCGCCGGTGCAGATCGAGATCAGGCGGACGCCGCGCCGATCGGCGGCCCGCAAGGCTTGCAGCGTCTCGGGCTGTGGCGGGATCCCGTCGTCCTCGATGCCGGGAACGACGATCGTGTCGGCTCGCCGCAGGGTGTTCAGGCCGTGCTCGGCGACGATGGCGAAGCCGGTCGACGTCCGCACGGGGCCTGCCTGCTCGCCGCACACAGTCAGCCGATAGCGCCGGCGCTCGTCCTGGTGGCCGAAGATCTGGGCCGGGATCGAGAGGTCGAACGCGACGACGCGGTCGAGCGCCAGGACGGCCACGTGGTGAGGCGGCATCACGTAAGCCTATCTGGCGGGATCGTTGCGAAGAGAGGCGGTCCTGCCACTGGCGCGCCTTGGGTGGCGGGTGGACGATGCAGCTATGCGAATCGACATCGTTCTCTTCGACGGCTTCGACGAGCTCGACGCGCTGGCGCCCTTCGAGCTGCTCCAGACGGCGGCGGGCCACGGCGCGGACATCGAGGCCACGCTGGTGGGCGCCTACGGCGCCGGCACGATCGCCGCCGACCACGGCGCACGACTCGTCGTCGACCGCGGCATCTCCGACGACGCCGGCGTGGTGTTGGTCCCGGGCGGCGGGTGGTTCACGCGCGGAGACCATGGCGCCTGGGTCGAGGTGCAGCGCGGGGAGCTCCCGGCGCACATCGCCGCCGCGCACGCCCGCGGCGCCGTCATCGCCTCCGTCTGCACGGGCGCGCTGCTCATTGCCGCCGCCGGCGTCACAAAGGGCCGGCCCGCCACCACGCACCACGACGCGATCGAGGACTTGCGCGCCACGGGCGCCGAGATCGTCGACGCGCGCGTGGTCGACGACGGCGACGTGATCACCGCCGGCGGCGTGACCTCGGGCATCGACCTGGCGCTGGCGCTGATCGAGCGAGCCGCTGGGCGAGAAGTCGCCGACGCCGTGGCCTGGGACATCGAGTACTTCCGCGCAGGCGAGGCTGTCCGGGCCGGATGAAAGCGTTTGCCGGGTCGTTGAGGGTTCGGAACTGCGGCATTGAGGGAGAGGGATCGGCCGGGGCTCGAGCCCTCCGATCGCGTGGGGCGGTTAGCTGTCGCATACGGACCACTAACAACCCCACTGGCACGTAGCCGCTCAGATCCAGCCGCCCACGCCTCCCTACAAGCGCAGTATCGATTTCCACCTAACGCTTAGACTTATCGTTCACCGTTTCGGCGTCGCCGAGCGCGCAAGCGCCAGCTGTGAACCCCGGTTCGTACCTTTGTGGGAGGATTTCGCAGCGCCGGCGCGCGCCGCCACACTCGGCGCGAAGCACTGACGCACGCTTCAGTGCTTGCATCACTGCCGGCGGCGCCGCGCGGGCGGCGCCACCGGGCACCGGCCGCGCGGCCGGCCACACGCCTCGAGGTCACACAGGCGGCAGACGCGCGGCTCGGCCGCCCCAGCACGGGCGACACCCTCGAGCAGCACCTCGACGAGCTCGATCGCCGCCGCTCGCTGATCGTCGGTCAACAAACCGAGCAGAATCTGCAGGTTCGCGTCACGTCTCGCCAACACCTGACGGGCCGCGCGGCGGCCCTGCGGGGTCAGGACCAGCGCGGCTGACCGCTGGTCAGCGCCACGCCGCCGCTCGACCAGGCCCGCGCGCACGAGGCGGTCGACGAGGCGCACGGTGCCCGAGTGCGACAAGCCGATACGGCCCGCCAGGGCGTCGATCGATCCACCCGCCGATGTTCCGTGCAGCGCCACGATCGCCGCCGCCGGCGACGCGCCTCCGGCGAGCTCGGCCGCGTCGCCGAGCGCGTCGGAAAGCACGGTTCCGAGCGCGCCGAGCAGATTCGCGTCTCGCGCCGATGTCTGCATGCCGCATACATATCAAAAATGAGACTTCTCCACCCCGATCGACTCGCTGAACTTCGCCTGCCGGCCTGCTCCACGACACCACGGCAGGAACCCTTCGCGCGGCCCGGCGCAACGACGAGGGCAGAACCTCCCCGCAACCGCACGCCAGCCCGAGAACACTCCCGCGAGAGATCCGATCTCGCAGCGCAGCGATAGGCGCGCCCGACAATTTCGCTGCCACGCGACCAGGTGGCCGAGCCGATGCGTGCGATGCCGGCGCTGCGAGGGGTTCCTATTTCGGTATCTAGTGAATCAGGCGTCACGGACAGGATCACAACCCTCTACCTACCTCGATCTACCTCGACTAACCCTCGACCCGACTGACGGTCCGAATCGGCTGGCCCGAAAGAGGAAATCCGCACAAACCCCGCTCTCGCTCCGTACGCTGCCGGCATGTCGCGACCGCGTCAGATCCTCGCGCTGGGCGGGGGCGGGTTCTCGATGGAGGCCGGGAACGCGCTGCTGGACGACCACGCTCTCGCGCTGACCGGCGTCGAATGCCCCAAGGTCTGCTTCCTCCCTACCGCCTCGGGCGACGCCGACCACTACATCGTGCGCTTCTACCGGGCGTTCCCGGCGGGCCGCTGCCGGCCCTCGCACGTGTCGCTGTTCCGGCGCGACGGCGGGGCAGGCGACCTGGGAGCGCACCTGATGGAGCAGGATCTCGTCTACGTCGGGGGCGGGAGCCTGATCTCGCTGCTCGGCACGTGGAGCGCCCACGGCATCGACCTGATGCTGCGCGCCGCCTGGGAGAACGGCGTCGTGATGGCGGGGCTGAGCGCCGGGTCGCTGTGCTGGTTCGACCACGCGATCACGGCGTTTCACGGCCAGAGCCAGAAGGTTCGGGCCATGGGGCTCCTTCCCTTCTCCAACGCCGTGCACTACGACGACAAGCCGGAGCGCCGGGCCGCGTTCGTCGAGGCGATCGCCGACGGCATGCCGGCCGGCTACGGCACGGGCGACGGCGCGGCGCTGCATTTCGTCGACACCTCGCTGGCACGCGTGGTGTCCTCGCGCCCCAACGCCCGCGCGTACAGCGTCGCGCCTGACGGGGCGCACGTGACCGAGACCGAGCTCGCGACGCACTTCCTCGGCACCCCCGTGGAGCCGGCGCTTGCCGCCTAGGATCCTCGCCATGGGCGGCGGTGGCTTCACCGCCGGCTCTGACGACCCTGCCCTCGACGAGCTCGTCCTGCGCCTGACCGGGCGTCCGCGCCCCCGGCTGTGCCTGCTGCCCACAGCGGGCGGCGACTCGGAGCACCAGATCCGCCGCTTCTACGAGACGTACGGCGACCGCTTGTGCGAGCCGTCGCACATCTCACTGTTTCGCCTCGGGCGCCATCCCGTGCCGTTGCGCGAGCATCTGCTGGCGCAGGACGCGATCTACGTCGGCGGTGGCTCGATGGTGAATCTGCTTGCGATCTGGCGCGCCCAGGGCCTTGACACCATCTTGCGCGAGGCGTGGGAAGCGGGCGTCCTGCTCGCCGGCATCAGTGCCGGATCGATGTGCTGGTTCGAGTGGGGCGTGACCACCTCATCCGGCGCGCCCGCGCCGTCCGCGGGCCTCGGCTTCCTCCCCGGCTCGAACTCCGTGCACCATGACAGCGAGCCGCCGCGGCGCCCGGTCTACCTCGCCGCGGTCCGCGCCGGCGCGATCCCGCCGGGGTATGCCGTCGACGACGGGGCGGCGCTGATTTTCAGTGACACTCACCTCGAAGAGGTTGTGACTGCACGAAAATCAGCGCGCGCTTACGTAGTCACACACGCAGGTGAACGCGAGCTCCCCGCCCGCGCGCTCACTGCCGCGATGACAGTCCGCACGACAACGCTCGCCGTGGCCGAGCTGCGCCGCGTGCGGCGCGCGCGTCAGCGCTTCTGACGATACGGTCGGCGGGGTGCGGCTGCCCGCGGTCCTCTCGCTCCCCCAGTTCAGGCTGCTCTTCTCCGGCCAGGCCGTGTCGGTCCTCGGCGACGCGCTGTTCCCGGTCGCGCTGGCGTTCGCGGTGCTGGACGAGCTGAACGGCTCGCCCGGGCAGCTTGGCCTCGTCCTTGCGGCGGAGACGCTGCCGCTGGCGGTCCTGATCCTCGCCGCCGGCGTGTGGGCCGACCGGCTGAACCGCCGCAACGTGATGATCGTGTCCGACCTGGGCCGCGCCACGGTGCAGGCGACGCTCGCCGCGCTGTTGCTCACCGATGTGGCGCAGCTGTGGCACGTCGCGGCCCTTGCGGCCGTCTACGGCGTCTTCGACGCCTTCTTCCAGCCCGCGCTGGGCGGGCTCGTGCCGCAGGTCGCGGGCCGCGAGCATCTGCAGGAGGGCAATGCGCTACTCGGACTCGCGCGCCACACAGGGTTCGTGATCGGCCCGGCGGTCGCCGGCGTGCTGATCGCGGTCGCGAGCCCCGGCCTGGCGATCGCGGTCGACTCAGCGACGTTCGTCGTCAGCGCCGCGTTCCTGACCCGCCTGCGCGTCACCCGTGCGCCACGCGAGAGCGCAGAGCACCACTTCTGGCGCGACCTCAAGGGCGGGATCGCCGAGGTCGCCAGGCGGCGCTGGATGTGGACGTTCATGCCCGGCTTCTCCGCCTACCACCTGCTCGCGCTCCCGTGCGTGCTCGCGCTCGGTCCGGTCATCGCCGATCGCCGGCTGAACGGCGCCGCGAGCTGGGCGACGATCACCGCATGCTTCGGCGTAGGCACGATCTTCGGCAGCGTCGTGGCCCTGCGCATCCGCGCCCGGCACCCGATGTACGGCGCGACGGTCGCGTTCATCGGCGCGAGCTGCCAGGCGCTGATCATCGCCTACGGCGACAGCACCGCCGCGATCGCGGCGCTGATGGTCGCGGCGGGAGTCGCCGTGTCCTACGGGTTCACCTTGTGGGACACCAGCCTCGGCCGCGAGATCCCACCCCACGCGCTCTCGCGCGTGACCTCGCTGGACTGGTTCACCACCACGGGCCTGATGCCGATCGGCTTCGCCGTCGTCGCCCCCGCCGCGGAGCTCATCGGCACGCAGACGACGATGCTCGCCTGCGCCGTGACCGTGATCGTGCTGTTCACCGCCGCGCTGGCGGTGGGCGACGTCCGCCGCCTCACGGCTCCCTGATCGCGTAGGCGCCGAGGCCCTCGGCCAGCAGCGCCAGCCCGCGCTCGGCCTGGTCGAGCACGTCGGCGGCAAGCTCCGGATGCCGCGCGCCGGCGACGATCCGCCCGCGCGTGTAGTCGATCAGCCGCCGGTGCACGCCCATCATCGCGTTGGCGGCGACCCACGGCTCGACGTCATCAGGTCCGGCGCCCGTCTCGTCGGCGATCAGCGCCGCAAGAGATGCCGTGTAGCCCTCGAAGATCTGCTGCTCGCGCGCGATCAGCGACGGGCTCGCCACGATCATCCGCGTCAGCGCCGCGAGTTGTTCGCGCGCCTTCCGGTCGTACTGCCCGAGCATGCCGCGCGGCAGCCGCACGAAGCGCCCGAAGGCGTCGAGCACCGACTCGCCGGCCTCGCGCGAGCGGATCGTCTCGAGCAGCTCGTCCTCGAACGACTCGAGCCGCCAGTAGACGAGGTCCTCCTTCGTCGGGAAGTAGTTGAAGACCGTCTTCTCGGAGACGTCCGCCGCGCGCGCGATCTCCGCGACGCTCACGCGCTCGAACCCGCGCTCGGTGAAGAGCCGGCGGGCCGTCTCGGCGAGCAGCTCGCGTGTCTGCTGCTTCTTTCGCTCACGAAGTCCTGTGGCCATAATTTTCTAGTGACTATACTAATTCGCCATGTTCGCCGCGCTCTATGACTGGCTCCTGTTCCTGCACATTCTCGCCGCGATGTTCTGGGTCGGCGGCATCACGGTGGTCGGCGCGTTCGCCGCGCGGATCCTCCGGACCAAAGAGCCTG
>Ga0111538_10006065_pt1 | contig 16419 bp, 14 predicted proteins | sample SoiMethybrSBSTD1_FD_79669 | JGI IMG/M metagenome (GOLD analysis project Ga0111538, IMG submission 79669) | Bulk soil microbial communities from a Populus tree surrounding site in Tennessee, USA - Soil MetaG P. TD hybrid SBSTD1 (version 2)... | ecosystem: Environmental > Terrestrial > Soil >...
CGATGAACTCGAGCACCGGTCGCCGTAGGTTCCTGGCCACCTGCGCATTGGCAGGCGCGGCGGCCACGCGGCCGCTCGCCGCGTTCGGCCAGGCCGTTGAAAAGGCCCCGCAGGCGTCCAGCCCCTCCGCACTCCGCATTACGGACGTGAAATGCGGATACGTGCGCGGCAGCCTGTTCGTGAAGATTCACACGAACCAGGGGATCTGGGGGTGCGGCGAAGCCGTCGATGCCATTCAGGGCACCTACCACATGGTCCAGAGCTTCGGCCAGCGCCTTCGCAACCAGAGCCCGCTGAACGTTCACCGGCTGTTCGAGCAGCTTCGGAAGGGCAGCGTCTTCGGCGGCGCTCAGTCGGGCATCTTCGTCGCGGTGTTGTCGGCGGTGGAAACCGCGCTCTGGGATCTGGCCGGCAAGGCGCTCAACGTTCCGGTATATCAGCTGCTCGGCGGCAAGTTCCGCGATCGGATACGCGTGTACCTGGACACCGCGCTGTATCAGACGAAACTACCCACACCGGAGCAATTCGGACAGGCGGCTGCCAAGGCCGCGAAGGACGGCTACACCGCCGTGAAGTTCGACCTGGATCAGGGGAACGATCCCAACAAATACGACCAGTTCAACTGGACCGCGAGTCCGGCGGAAATACAGCGCATGGTCGATCAGATGACGGCGGCCCGACAGGCGGTGGGACCCAACATCGACATCTGTGCCGACATGCATGCACGGTACGACTACCCCACCGGGCAGCAAGTGGCCAAGCGGATGGAGCCGTTGAACCTGATGTGGCTGGAAGAGCCCGTGCCGGCGGAGAACGTCGATGCGTACAGGCTCATTACCCAGGAGACCAGCACACCTATCTGCGCCGGAGAGAACCTCTATCTCGCGCACGGGTTCCGCCGCCTGCTCGAGACGGGCGCAGTGGACATCATCATGCCGGATCTGCAGAAAGCCGGCGGCCTTGGTGAAGGGCAGAGAATCGCCAACCTCGCGAACCTTTACTACGTCCCGTTCGCGCCGCACATGGTGGCCTCGTTCCTTGGTGCGATGGCGTCTTGCCACGTCTGTGCCTCGGTTCCGAACTTCATGATTCTGGAGTGGCAGACCTACTTCGACACGACCCCGATGTACAAGGAAATGGTCACCTACGACGGGCCGCAAGTGGAGAAGGGCTACATCAGAGTCTCGGAGAAGCCTGGCATGGGCGTAGAGATCAACGAGGAGGGCATGCGCAAGTACGCCACGCCGGGTGTGCCGTTCTTCGCCTAGCGTTCGTGGCACATGAGTAAGCGGATCATCTCGGACACACCCCAGCACCGACACCATATGGGTCAAAGACCACGCAATCCGACCGTTCGAATCCCTGCCTGCCTATTTGAGCAGCCAGCTCGCCACCTTGAGTCCGAGCGCGGACGGAGCCACCACGGCGTTGAGCACGACGAACCCAACAATGCTCAGAAGCGGAATCCAGATCGACACAGGATGGATTCGGCCTCGGGTCAGTTTGTCGTGGACGGCAGGAATGAAGTGGACAGCCACGGCGCCGACCAGCCATCCGATCAATAGCGCACCACGCGACAGCGGACGCGCCCCACCAACGTGCCGCTCAAGTGCAACAGGACTCGAACACCAGCGGCATTAGCGCGAAGACCATCAGACGCTTGTGAAGCTCCGCGCGATGCCTGAACACGATGCCTGCGGCGACCAGGAGACTGAAGTTGATCAGCACGCCGAGCGGACCCCAAATGCCCGCGATGTTTTCCACCTCGGTCAATGGGGGCGATCCGGGCTCGAAGGCTAACCGAGTGGCGTCGCCACTGAGATCCGAGACGCGAAAGGCCCCGTCGATCGTCGTGTAGTACCCAAACACAACCAGGAGCGCCGCGATCGCTGGCCCCGCCCAGCCAAGGCGGCGATGAAGGTCGACCCTTCCCCTCGCCACGAGCAGCGCCTGGGTCACATACAGCAGCAGCCATGCGAGCGCGGTCGCACCGTGCACCAGCAACAGCGTCGTGGGCGGCGCGAATCGCCGGGACCGATCGATGAGCGAAGGTGCAAACCCCGCGAAGCTCAGAAGAATGACGAAGACCCCGAAGCCGACGTAAAACCTTTGCCCGGTCCGAACCTGGCGCGCCGGCACGTCGGCCGCCCTCAGGACTGCTTCGTGTGCCATCGTGCCGTACCTCTGCACTCACCAGTCGATCAGGGTGTTCTGATCGATCGCGGATGCCGTCAGTGGGTGCTGGATTGTTGCGGGCGGAGTCTAGCATGGCAGGCCGGCACGCATTAGCCAGGGTCGAAAATCTGTCCCGATCAGGCCGGGTTGCCCTATGGAGCCGGAAGAAGTTCGACCCGATAGGCGAGAGTTCGCAGTTCGCGGATCATCTTGCGGGCGCGCACCTTCTTCGCCTCTGCGCTGACGGCGGGCAACCGTTCCTCGTAGCGCACGCGCTGGTGAAAAATCTTCCAAATCAGGCGACAGAGCCGGTGGGTGATCGCATCGATGGCTTGGGCGTGGCCGAGCCGCGGGACGAGCCGTCGATACACAATCGCGAAGATGGTGCCCTTCGCCTTCACTGCGGCGTTGGCGGCCTGATTCAAGACGCGTCGCATCTGGCGGTTGCGCTTGGGGCAGCGGTGACTGTAATTCTTGCCCGCGCTCTCCTTGGTGCAACCAGTTGCGGAAATCGTCCCGAACAGCCAGCCAAATCCCTTCGAAGAGCCCGAACGCACGAGATGAGTGGCGAGCGAGAGCGCTGACAGCCGCACGAATTCGTTAACGTAGAGTAAGCTCGGCCGCGGCGATATCGCCGAGGATCAGTCGAACCAGGAAACAGGATGAACCCAGGACCGCAGCCGGACGATGCCATCGGGCGATCGGCAATGACCAAGGCGATGTGGCGCATCCTGCCACTGATTCTCCTTGCCTACATGGTGGCCTATATCGACCGGGTGAACGTCAGCTTTGCTTCCCTTCAGATGAACGACGATCTGAAGTTCAGCGCAACGATTTACGGCCTGGGTGGCGGCCTGTTCTTTCTCGGCTACGCCCTGTTCGAAGTGCCGTCCAGCCCGATGCTCGCGCGTTTCAGGGCACCGCAATGGATTGCGCGGATCATGATTACCTGGGGACTCCTCGCGGCGGGCATGATGTTCGTGCGCACACCGCTGCAGTTCTATGTCATGCGCTTTCTGCTCGGTGTGGCCAAGGCCGGGTTCTTTCCGAGCGTGATCTATTACTTTGCGGCTGGTTCCCGATGGCCTGCCGCGGACGGGCCGTCAGCCGGATCTATGTGGCGAGCTCATTGGCATCAGTTTTCATGGGCGCGATTTCGGGCAGCTTGCTGGGGCTTGACGGCATGGCTGGCCTTCGGGGATGGCAATGGCTGTTCCTCGTGCAAGGTCTGCCCGCCGTCTTGTTGGGCCTGAGCCTGCTGCGCCTCCTGCCGGACGCGCCAGCAACCGCTCCATGGTTGGCGGACCGTGAAAAGGAATGGATCCACCGCGAACTGGCTCGCGATGCTGCGCTGATCGGCGATCCTGTCCGGCACAGTCTCCTCGCCGCATTTGCCAATCCGAGAGTGCTGCTGCTTGGCTCGCTCGGCTTCCTTGGCAATGGCGCTGGCAACGGCCTGCTCCTGTCGGCGCCGGCCGTGCTGATTGCCGGTACCGGACTCGACACGATGCAAGTCGGTTCTCTTGTCAGCCTTGGCGGCGGCCTCGGCGTCGTGTGTATCTTCATCGCCGGGTGGAATTCGGACCGGAGCGGCGATCGGCTCCGCGACGCCTTCGTGTTGACCGTCGCTATTGCGGCGGCTCTCCTCCTTCTTGGCGTCGCCTCGAGGCCGGCGCTGGTGGTCGTCGGGTATCTGCTGTTCTCCGCGACCTTTTTCACGGCAGGCATGCTCATCGTATCCTCGTGGGCCGACTTGCTGCACGTCCGCCAGCTCGCCGTAGGAAGCGCTGCGATCAATACGCTCTGGCAGATCGGCGCCTTTCTCTCGCCTTATGCCTGGGGTGTGACGAAGGATGCGACGGGCAGCTTCCGAGCGGCCCTGATTGGTGCGTCGGTCGTGGTGGTAGCTGAAGCGCTGGTCATCCTTTACGTTCGGGTACGCGTCATGTCTGAGCGCCGCGAACGCGCGGCAGCAATGGAGCAGCCACTTGGGGTTCCGTCTGACTTCCCGAGAACCTAGCGCACCGACGCCCCGCAGAGACACTCGCGAAAGCCGACATGGCCTTGCTCATCGCCGGGCGCGGTTTCACCCAGACCTCCGACGCTGAACTTCTGAAGATCAACCACCCGAAAGTGTCGGGCCACCCAGCTGCGCGCGCAGGATGCGATTCTCTTCGATCAGGTACTCGAGCGCGTCCGGCTCCTGGCGATCCAACCAGCGATCAAGACGGCGAACCAAATCTGGAGCGCCGACATGTCGATCACGACGCGAGTCGGCCAAGATCTCGTCATTTCAGGAAAACATTTTCAATCGACGTAAGTTCGTTCGTCCCAGAAACACAACTTCGACCATTTATGTGTGCTCCGACACGGCATGCTGCGTGCGTTGCCGTAGTGAAATCGATTGCTCCGACCCGGCACTTTATCCGAGTCCCGCATGCCGTCCGCTCAACTGCCGGTTGCACCTGCAAAGGCGATGCGTTCGCTGGACGACCGCAGCGCATGACGCACGTCGCATTTGCGAAACTAAAGATGGCGCAAGGCGAGATCCGCGAAGCGCTTCACGGCATCGACGCTATCGGCACGCGAGGGTCAGCAGCCCCAACGACTGTTCATGCAGCCGACCTTGATCGGATCATCGAGCATCTCGAAGCAGCCAAGACGCGACTTCGTGCGATTCAACAGTCACTGGGCGGCGACCGTTGATCGAAGGTCCTGGCGGTTCGTCACGAGCCGCTTGGCCTACTAAGAACACCGTAGCGTTCCATCGATGCTTCGCACTTTCTCGCGCGTTGTCGGCTGTCGTCGGACACTCCTCGTCGTCCGTCGATGAGTTGAGGCCGGTGAGCCAGTGCGTACATTTCGCAAATACTCTGGTCTGCCTATTGCTCTTCGCGTGCTCGACTGATGCGGGAGCTGAGTGCGTCAACGCAGAAATGCAATCCTACTTTGAGCACTCCAAAGCCGAGTTGATTTTTTCCGGGACGTTCAGCAAGAAGGAAGTCATCTCGCGAAACACCGGGTTCATCGAGCCGGTGACTGGCGACGGTGAACGCTTCCTGAGAGATCAAACAGCGTTCGGCATGAGGCTGACATTCGACGTGCACCACAGCTGGAGAGGCCCAGCGCGGAAAACGATCTCGATCTATCAGGTGTTGCATCCTGATAGCATGGATCACTGGAAATCGAACAGCGAGTATTTGATCTTTGCGACACCAGTGTCCGCCGATGAGCGTTCGTATCTTCTGCTCGGGCCAGAGGAACGCGGCTTTATCGTTCTGCCCTGTGGCGGCGCATGGTCCTGGATTCCAAGTGTCGACAAAGAAATCCGTCGTGCGTTGGGTCGTGGCCGCAAACCGGAGTGAGCACTGCTTCATGCGCCAGCGTCATCCCGCCATTGTAATGATGTCGGCGGCAATCCGACGGCGAGGGAGCAACCACTCACGGCCGCGATGGGTGGGCCAGCCGTTCAGTTGCCACTTGTCAGCGGCGTGCTCGCGAGTCGCGGAGCGATTCAGAGACGACATGGACCGCCAGAAGATGAACGAGCTATCAACAAAAGTCACACTCGCTTGCGGTGATGTGGGCTTCCTTTTCAGCGTGTAGTCGGCGGGAGCGCGACGCGATGCCAGGCTGCCTTACTTGAGGGTCAGGCTGGTACTCACCGATCGCGTGACGCTGCCCCCGTTGGCCGTGAACGTCATCGCATAAGTCCCACGCGGCGCCCCGGCAGGCACGGTTACGGTCGCCTTGGCGGTCGTCGCCGAGCCGGGGAACCTGATCGCTCCAGGCACGATCGTGCACGTCGTGTTCGCCGGGCCGCCGCCGCAGCTGAGCGACACCGTTCCAGCGAAGCCGTTGAGCGCAGCCAGGGTGATCGTGTACGTCGCTTTCCTGCCGCCGATCGATTGCGCTGCCGGTGACACGGCAACGCTGAAATCGACGACTCGCGCGGAAGTGGCCGCGGACGTGCTCGTCTTGAAGTTCGCGTCGCCACTGTAAGTGGCCGTCACCGTCCGATCGACAGGGGAGGAGAAGGTCACGCTGCAGGAACCCGACGGCGCGCTGCCGGTGCAGGTTTCGCCGGTGCTCGCCTGCACAGTTACGGATCCGAAGGGCGTCAGCGCGTTGCCGGCCTGCGGTGCGACGGAGAACGAGACCGCAAATGGCTGGCCGACCAACACCATACTCGCCGACACCGAGGCGATCGAGGTCGTCGTGACCGCCGTCTGCCCTGTGCCCTGCAGCGGCACCTGCTGGGTCGACCCGCTCGTGCCACCGCTGTCGTCCTTAAACGTCAGCGTCCCGGTAACCTGCCCGACGAACGGCGGGGCGAAGACCACGCTCTCCGAGCAGCTGGCACCTGGGGCGATCGGCGAGGCGGACGCGCAATTCTGCGTGGAAGTGAACGAGGGGCTGGCCACCACGCTCGCGACGCTCAAAGGCGCCGTTCCGGTGTTCGTCAGGGTGACCGTCTGCGAGGCGCTCGACGTGCCGACGGGCTGCATGCCGAACGTGAGGCTCGATGGCGATGGCGACGCTGCCGGCTCCGATGCCGAGCCGACGAACACATAGGCCGCACCTTGATAAAGATTGTTGCCAATCGCGGCAAAGGGTTCGCCAATCACTGCTGCTGTGCCGTCACCGCTCAGCGCCGTCGAGAAACCAAACAGCTGGTCGTCGTAGTCGCGATCCGAAGGGACGACCTTCTTGGTTTCAGTCGACGAGGACCAGCCGGTCAACGGCCTCCCGAACAAGTAGGCGGCGCCTGGTCCGCTGGGTTGGGTTTCGTGGAGCCCGCGCTGCATCGCGCCAACGAGTACCGTCTTGCCATCCAGGCTGATGCTGACCGACGCGCCAAATGAATCCCACGTGTACCCGTCGCTCGAGGTGAGCTTCGCGGTCTCGGTCACATAGTTCGGGCTTCCCCAGCCCGCGGCCGGCCGCTCGAACACGTAGGCGGCTCCCGCACCGAGCCACCCCCCTACAGGTTTTCCGACAACGATGACGCTGCCATCGCCGCTCGCGCTGACCGAGTAGCCAAGATAGTCGCTCGCCCGCAAGTCGGACCCATAGAGCCTCGCGACCCATCCGTAAAACGACCCTCCATTGCCCCCTCGCCGGAACACACCCGCGACGCCGCTGAAGTCCGGCTCGCCGACGGCGGCGGTGCCAACCTCTCCCTCGACGAGAATCATCCCGTCATCGCTCAGATCGACTGACGTTCCGAACGACGAGGTGCGGGCTCCAGCGAGCTTCTGCGATTCGTACGCACTCGCCCACCCCGTGGACGGTCTGAAGTACACATACGCGGCCCCCTTGGAGATGCCATCGACCTGTTGGTCCGGAGCACCGACGACGATCGTGCCGCCATCACCGCTGATCGTGACCGACTTACCGACACTTCCTATGTTGTTGACGCCCGTCGGTGTGGTGACGCTCAACTTGGCGTTGTGGCTGCGAAGCGGGACGCCGCTCCAACCGGAAGCCGGCCTGACAAAGACATAGGCGGCGCCGCTCGGCGGAGTCCAATTGTCGGTGTCCCCGCGGGCTCCGACCACGATCGTTCCGCCGTCGCGGCTGACATCAACCGACCAGCCGAATTGGAGACCGGCGGTCGAGTAGTCGCCGGCGATCAGCTTCGTCGCGTAATACAGGGGCTGAAACGGCGTCCAGCCTCCCGCGAGATCGGGCGGCCTCACGAACACGTAGACTAGACCCGCACGCACACCGGAGACGTACTGATAGGGAACGCCGACCGCCACCGTACTGCCGTCTGCGCTCATCGCGACCGAGGAGCCGAATCGAGAGCCCCAATGCCCCTCGTCGCATGTCTGGCCGACCGAGCAGGGAATCGCTTGTGTCAACTTGGCGCCTTCTGTGAGCCCCACCGACACCGATCCGCCCGTTTCCGGCCCCGGGGCCGGCGGTCGAGTGGAAGGCCCCGACAATTCAGGTGCGCCGCCAAGTGCGATCGCAGCCGCACCGATCAGAACCGTCGTTTTCCATGACATGCCCTAACGCTCCTCGAAGACACGCGTTGATGCGCTATAGGGATCACCGAAAATGACGGGCAAAAGACGACAGCGGCAGTCGGATCCAATCCGGCTGATACCGGGTATTCGGGCGCGAATTGTTCACTGATTCTTCACTGTCATGAGCAGCTGACGTGATCGCCAGAACCCACCACAGGCGTCGCTCTTGGCTCACGACCGCTCCTCTTGCGGGGAGTTGTCCGGTTCCTGACCCGGATTGCGATCTCATGATCGGGGCCGATCAACGGACCCCGCCGAGCCGACACGCAGTCGGTTTCAACAAGAGTGATCCGTCAGGGAGAAGACAATGACTCGACGAGCCATCCGATTTCTCATCACACCGCTGTTGGCCATCGCGCTGCTTGTGCCCGCGACCGCATTTGCAGGCCAAGACGCCAAGCCCTCGAAGAAGGATTTCGAGATTGTCGTCAGCGCCGGCCTGAACGTTCCAGATCCGTTGACCCCGCAGGACATTGAGACCTTCGTAAACGAGACCCTCGTGACGACGCAAGCGGGCCGGCTGATTGTCACCAAGTCGATTGATCTGTCGGCGACCTGTACACCGGTCAGCGGCGTCCTGTATTACCTTATGGTGGACGACACGCCGATTCGCAGCAGCGCGGTGTTTTCGCGACAAAATGGCGTGACCGGTCAGCTGTCCGGCGTTACCGCAGACGTCGTCGCGGCCGGCACTCACCTCATCAGGGTTGGCGTGCAGTGTACCCTGCCGGGTGCGACCGTGAGTGGCGGATCGGTAACGGTCGTCGGCGTCACCTCGGTCATCGTCCTGCCGTGAACGTCTGTCGTATGGTCGATGGGGAGAAGTTTGTTACTTCAACCCATCGACGAGCAATGGACGACTCCTCCGGTGCTCACTTCGGCGGGCGGAGGACCGAGCAACGGAAGGCGGTGTCTGACTTCGGATTCCGTTCTCAGGTGCGGCCAGCGGATTCACGGACACTACCCTCGGATCGCAGACGGCGCTAAGTTGACGAGAGGCGACTCTACGTAGAAACGATTTCCGTTGTCGTTGGTTAAGAGCGAGTCGAGCATGAAGTCCATCGACCATCGCTCCCGCGGCTGGCGGCCGGCAACGGCAGGCGCTCGGCCCGCGTCAGGCGCTTCCGCCGACGGCGGCGGACCTGGAGTCCGGCCTCGCGATAGACGCGATGCACCCGCTTGTGATTCGCGACGACGCCATCACGGGCGACCAGCGTGTGGAGTCGGCGGTAGAGGTACCGCGCCCGAACCGCGGCGTGCGCCTGCAACCGAGCCAGCAACGCGGTGTTGTCCACGCGTCCGTGTCGCTGATACCGCCACGTCGCGGTACTCAGGCCGACCAGGCGACACGCGCGCCGAAGGCTGGTCTTCTGCGCGTCGCGGAGCCACCCCACCGCCTCGCGCCGAGCGATGGGGCCTCCCACTTTTTTGCGACGAGCGCCTTCAACGCCTGGATGTCGAGCGTTTGCTCGGCCACGATCTGTTTCAGCCGCCGGTTTTCGTCCTCGAGCTGCTTGAGCCGCTGCATCTCGCTCAGCTCCATCCCGCCGTACTTCGCCTTCCAGCGGGGACAGGGCGTGCCTGGAGCAGCGTCTGAGCGAAAATCGAGAAGATCCCGGCGTTGGCTCCGATGCCGAGCGCGAGCGAAATCGTCGCAATCGCCGTCACGAACGGCGTCTTGATGAGACGGCGAAGGGCGAGCTTGAGATTCACGTGTAAGGCCCCCGGGAACGGCGTCGGAATCGACTGAGGCTGTGACGCAAGCTGGAGCCGAATAGTTTACGGAAGGTTCCAAGGTTCCGACAGTGCCACTGCGGGGCAATACGGCAACGTCATCACCCCCGCAGACCGGATTGACGATTCCGATCGATTTCTAAGGTAATTGACTCGCGGACGTCAAGTGACGACATGCAGGTGCAGGAGGCGCCGTGAATATGCTCATGGACGTCGTCGAGAAGATCACATCACGGCAGCTTGGAGTAATTGGTTGGATCGCCTGCCTGTGGCTGGTGGCCCCGATTCCCCAAGGAGCCGAATTTCGCGGGAGCATCGTGGATGCCGATTCCGGAAAACCCATCGCCGCGCGGGTTTACTTGCGGAATGCCGCCGGTGAATGGCTCTTCGTGAAAAGTACCGCTATGAATGGTTCCGCGCTTCCCTATCTCGAGCAGTGGATCCCGATGGCAGGTTCGGTCGAGCGGCATACGACCGTTTCGGCGCACCCCTTTCGCATCGAACTCCCGCGCGGCGAATACACTTTGGAGATCGAGAGCGGCAAAGAGTTCATTCCGCAGCGCCGACGGCTCGAGATCGCCGATGCGCCAGTCGAGCACACCTTTCGATTGAGGCGCTGGATCAATCTCGCCGAGCACGGCTGGTTCTCGGGCGAAACGCACGTGCATCGGAGAATCAGCGAACTGCCCAATGTGATGCTGGCTGAGGATTTGAACGTCGCATTTCCCGTCACGTTCTGGACCATACGCTCGGACACGGCGCCCGACCTTGAGCCCTCGAGGCTGCGCAGCCAGGGACCGTCGCCTTTTGGACCACGCGAAGACCGTGGCGTCGATCCGATTCGCATCGACCCGACCCACGTGATTCTTCCGCGCAACACCGAATACGAGGTCTTCAGCGTCGGAGGCCGAGGGCACACCTTGGGCGCACTCTTTCTCCTGAACCATCGTTCCGTGTTTACGAAGCTCGCGCCGCCCGTGGCGCCAATTGCCGAACAGGCGCATGCCGAAGGCGCCCTCATCGACCTGGACAAGCATTCCTGGCCCTGGTCCATGATGCTGGTACCCGTGGCGAAAGTGGACTTGTTCGAGCTTTCGAACAACAGCGTCTGGCGGACGCAATTCGGCTTCAATCAGGCGCCCCCGCTCGCGCCCCCGTGGACAAACTTGGAGAAAGACGGCGCCAAAACGCTTACCGAATGGGGCTGGTTGAATTACGGCTTCGAGGTTTATTACGCACTGTTGAATTGCGGCTTTAAGCTAATGCCCACGGCGGGCACCGCGTCCGGCGTGCATCCCGTCCCGCTCGGCTACAGCCGGGTTTACGTGCACACCGGAAAGAATTTCGGTGTGGATGAATGGCTGCGTGGATTGAAAGCTGGCCGGAGTTTCGTCACCACCGGCCCCATCTTATTCGCCACAGTAAATGGAAAATTGCCGGGCGAGACGTTTTCGTCTAAACGCCCGCCGGGCGACGGCATCGCCGTGGACATCGAATCCATCAGCGAGAAACCAATCGCGCAAATCGAGATCCTCGTGAATGGCGAGGTGGTGGAATCCGTGGTTCCGGACTTGATGAAGACACCGGCCGGCGCCTGGCGCGCGACAGTGAACCGGCGGGTGACGATCAAAGAAACGTCGTGGCTGGCAGTGCGCAGCATTGAACCTCAACCTGATGGCCGGAAACGCTTCGCCCATACCGCGCCCTGGCATTTTGTCGTGAACGGCCAACCCTACGTGCCCCGGCGCGTGCAGGTCCAATATTTTATTTCCTTGATGGAACAGGAAATCCAACGCAACCGGGAGATCCTCCCCCCGGCGGCGCTGGCCGAGTTTGAAGCGGCATTGCAGGCCTACCAGTCGCTGCAGTCCCGGGCCCGGTGATGCTGTGGCCGTCCACGCTCAGCAGTCGGTCTCGCCCTTTTCGCCGTCGTCTGGTGGTATGGTGATCAGGCTGACAAGCGCCGATACCTCTCGTAGCTAACGAGACGCCTCGGGAAGCGAAGCTCGTCCTGGGCGGAGACGGGCACGCGGCCGGCATTAGGAGATAGCTCAGATCACCGAGTGGCCGCCGACCCAGTGACAAGTGTTTGCACGCGACCGTTATGACGAGCCGTGACTTCGTGAAGGGTACCCAAGACCACGCGACGGACCGACAGACCGCCCGTATCAGCGCCGGCCCTCTCCTTATGATGCTTCGCCGTCACCGGATTCCCTGTTCGATCGATTCGTTGTCCCCTAACGGTTGGACCGCTAGACTTGGCGATCCGTCGAATGGCCTGTACTCGCAGCAAGGTTACTTTCGCACCCTGGATGCCGCTGCAGAATGGCTGCTCGAAGAGGCTGAGCGCCGCGGTCTCGTTGCCGTGAACGGCGGTTGAGTCGGCGGTAAATATTTCCGTTCGTGACCCTCGAACCTTGGTCACGAATGCCTTTCCCCTTGGGGAATCGAACCCGTGGTCCGCTTTCCTCGGTGATGCGCCCGGGACAAACCCTCGCGTTCGCCTGGCTCGTTTCGCCGCTGAATTGTTGAGAGCTCGGCGCGTGAATCGTTCACGGGACAAACATCTGATCGTCCCACCACCTGGCCGACGCGATCTCACGACCACGTTACGAGAGCCGAAGGTGGGGTGATCGCGCTGCAAAATCGGCAGCGGGCCGCCGGCAGCCAGAGCCGACGGCGGCGGGGGCGAATTACTCCGCGGTCGCCACCAGCGCTCGATCGCACAACGCAAGGCCGGCGGCCACATAATCGGCGTCCTTCGTGACAGCTCCGGTGAGCGTCCCACGTCGGCGCATCCCGTCGAACGCTGCGGCGCTCCGCCGGTACCATGCGCGGGCGTCGCGCCAGGCCGCAAGCTTCTCGGTCGCGGACCTGACGTGGCCAGCCATCTCCACATACGCATCGCCGATCAGTTGGCAGGTATTGGCCACGTTGTACGTATAACTCTCGTTGGCGGGATCGGCTTGTGCGACGCGCTCGAGCAGTGTAAGCGCTTTGAGATGGAGACCCACCGCTTCGGCTTCGCGATGCATGTCCTTGAGGATGACGCCACCAAAATTGAGCTGGAGCCCTTGCAGCCACCGCGCTTGCGCATTGCTCGGATCGGTCGCGGCCATCGAGGCGGTAATCGTCTCGGCCCGGCGCAGGCTTTCCAGCGCATCCTCCAGATTGCCAAGACGCCGATGGGCGCGGCCCACCTCCCAGTGAGTCATGGCGACCTCGTTCCGGATCGTCATGTTCAGCGGGTCGGCGAGAGCCAATGCCTCGATCAGCCGAACCGCCTCCTGCTCCAGAGCCAGACTTGCCTTGTGATCGCCCTGGGCCGCACGCGCGAGCCCCAGGGCTTTCTGGGCACGCGCGAGCGCGAGTCGTGAATCGACGTCAGACACGTCCACGGCAAGTGGTCTGAGAATCGCGATCGCCTGCTGCAGGGCGTTGTTGACGCCTTCATGCTCGTTGAGCTGGCCCAATGCCTTGGCGAGCCGGTAATGGCTGAGGGCGAGATCCCGCTGCGCGCCGCGATCACGTGGCTCCGCCGCAACGAGCGTCTCGGCGATCGACAAGGCCCGGCGATAGCTGCCGATCCCAGACGAGAACTCGCGCATCATCACCTGTCCGTCGCCGAGGCCGCGGAGGGTCCGCGCAAGATCCGCCTGCAACGACCGGTCGAGCGGTCGAGCCGCAACCAGTGGCTCCTGTAGCGCGAGCGCCTTGCGGTAGCTTGTAAGCGCGCCTGGCCGGTCGCCGAGATTTGCTTCACGCACGTCGCCTTGTACCTCGGCCAGCTTCTGATAGGCACGCGCCAGCTCCGCGCTGAGTGTCGGGTCGTCCGCAGCTTCTCCGGCCAGACCGTCGAGGTATTCGAGCGCTCGTTTCGTGACGAGCTCGCGGGCCCGGGTAGATCCAGGAAGAGACTTGATGGCGTCGTGAAACTCGAACAGGAAGGACCCCGCGAGCCTCCGTACATCATTGAACCGCCGTTCGGCGCGTTGACGCTGGGCCTCGGCGATCCGCGACTGCCGGACCAACAGGGCCATCCCTCCAAGCAGACTCGCCAGAAAGAGGGCCGCCACGAGCGCGGCCGCGCGATGGCGGGTAATGAATTTGGCCAGCCGGTAGGTGACCGCGTCGCCGCGCGCCTTCACGGGCTGTCCGTCGAGGTGCCTCTGGACGTCGTCCGACAACGCCTGAGCAGACAAATAACGGCGCTCGGGTTCCTTGCGGAGGGCCTTCAACACGATGGTGTCGAGATCACCTTGCAGCTCTTTCGGGGAACGGACGGCGGCTGCCGATCCGGTGCTCATTTCCCGCAACGCAGCGCTTGGCGAAATCGGTTCCTGTTCACAAATCGCGGTCGCGAGCTCGTGGGCGGCATCTGACTCGAGCCGATAGGGACTGCGGTCGGTCAGCAGCTTGTAGAGGATGACGCCGAGCGCGTACACGTCGGTCGCCGTCGTGACCGGCTCACGCCGAACCTGTTCGGGGCTCGCATACGCGGGCGTCAGCAGCAGCCCGGTATTCGACCCTGGACCGCTCGACGGGCCCTCCAGCGCCCCGTGATCCATCAGCTTCGCAATGCCAAAATCCAGGAGCTTTGGAACGCCATCGGTCACGAGGATGTTGCGCGGCTTGAGGTCGCGATGCACGACCAGACTGCGATGCGCGAAATCGACGGCGCAGCAAATCTGGCGGAACAAACGAAGCCGCTCGTTGAGATTCAGCTGGTTGGCCGTGCAGTACTCATCGAGCGGAACGCCTTCGACGTACTCCATCACGAGGTACGGAAGCCCGTCGACGGTCGTCCCGCCATCCATGAGCCGCGCGATATTTGGATGGTCGAGCGTGGCGAGAATCTGCCGTTCGTCACGAAATCGTTCGAGAATGCTCGGCGATCGCGCGTCATACGCGATCTTCAGCGCGACCCGTTGCCGATACTCGTCGTCGGCACGCTCCACCAGGAAGACCGTCCCCATTCCGCCGCGGCCGATCTCCCGAATGATGCGATACGAACCGATGCGTGCGCCGATGCGCGTGGAAAGCGGTCGGGTGGCATCGTCCAAAACGACCGTCGCTCCATACGCCGAAAACGCGGGCGCCTCAAACAGTTCGGAGGCGAGGAGAGCGGAGGACAGCAGCGAGCGCACCTCGCGCTCGAGCTCGTCATCACCCTGACACAGGCTCGCGACGTATTCATCCCGAGTGGCGTCGGGTTCACCGAGGGCCGCTCCGGCGACGCTCTTTACTCGCTGCCACTGCTCTCGGTTCATGGTTTCAGTCGGCGCGTAGGATCAGGCTTCGGCGGCATGTGCCACTGTGCAGTCAAGCCGGCTCATAGGGGTACGCGCGTTATCGTTGCGATCGGGGTCATAGTCCCTCCGGTCCACTGACGCCTCCGGTCAACTCGCGATAGAGCCAGCCCTTCGCGAGCGCCCAGTCGCGCTTGACGGTTCGGGCCGAGATCCCGAGGGCTGCCGCGGTTTCTTCAACCGTCAGCCCGCCGAAAAACCGCAATTCCACGATGCGGCCCTGCTCCGGGTCCAGTGCTTCGAGCTTCTGAAGCGCCAGATCGAGCGCGAGCGCGTCGACGGCATCAACCGTCGCCGCAGGCTGCTCCTCCGCGTTCTGCAACTCCAGATGGATGCCGCCGCCGCCACGCTTCTCGGAATGCTCGCGCCGCGCATGGTCGACGAGGATCCGCCGCATCATCTGCGCGGCGATGGCGAAAAAATGCCCACGATTCTGCCAATCGACCTCGCGTTGACCGAACAGCTTGACGTACGCCTCGCTCACCACTGCCGTCGTTTGCATGCGGTCCTGCCGCCATTCGCGCGCCAGTTGCCTTGACGCGAGCACTCGCAGCTCGTCGTAGACAATCGGCATCAGCCGATCGAGCGCCTCGCGGCTCCCTGCCTGCCATTCGTGCAAGATGCGCGTGATCTCCGCGGGCGTCGGGGCGTCCTGCATCTGGTGACTGCGAGTCTACGCAGCCTAAGCTCTTCAGTAAAGCAAAAGCGAAAGCGAGCGGCTACGCCCCACATCTGTGTCGCGAGAGTCTTCCTTCCAGTTGACAACGCTGCGTTGTGAACCGGCCTGGCCCGGTTTCAACGCGTTCTCCGCGTACATATCGGAGCGCGCATCGTGGCGCGAGTTCAGACGTGTCCAGCTTTCGCTGGACTTCAGGCTGTCGGCAACCGACATCACCCAGTCAGTCTCGCGAGAGGCACGCGGACCTCGCTCAAAGGAAATCAGATGACCCGTCAGAATGGATCCCGGCTGTTCTTCACGAATCCAGCACTCCTGCTCGCGCTCATCGCTGCGTTGATCGGGGCCGCTTCACTCACATCCGCCCAGGTCAATCAGCCACCCTTGGCGCGCACGGGAGTCGTGACGACGTCTGAAGGCGTGGCGGTGAGCGCAGTGCTGCCGGCGTCCGATCCGGACGGGAACGCGCTGACGTTCGCCGTGGCGAGCG
>Ga0111538_10006068_pt1 | contig 16414 bp, 10 predicted proteins | sample SoiMethybrSBSTD1_FD_79669 | JGI IMG/M metagenome (GOLD analysis project Ga0111538, IMG submission 79669) | Bulk soil microbial communities from a Populus tree surrounding site in Tennessee, USA - Soil MetaG P. TD hybrid SBSTD1 (version 2)... | ecosystem: Environmental > Terrestrial > Soil >...
CTTCCGCCGTCAGGGCATCGCCGTCTTGCGCTTCACCAACCAGCAGGTGATCGAACATACCTCTTCAGTTCTCGAGCTGATCCGTGACGTCCTCCATGGCTCCTCCCCCCTCGCGCCGTGAGGGGGGACGGGGGGGAGAAATAGCAGCACCTCCCTATCCACCGGCATCAAGCTCACTTTTTCAGCAGCCTGTTAGCACCCCAGGCGCGCCTACATGTAAGACCATATCGACTCAGCTTTTTTCTGAGCCGCATCGCAGTCCATGGGGCACTTGCATTAACGACAGCCTCTTCGCGCGGTCGGCTCTTCTCGTGCCGATCGCCAGATCTCACCTAGGAGAGCGAATGCACGCTCCTCTCGCGTCTTCACCTTTGGGGGGTCGAGCGAATCGGCGTTGCACGGGCGGCTCTGCCCCCCGGACGCGCGCCGGAGGAGGCAATTGACCATGGCCGAAGCACGCGTCCGTTTGGTTCGAAGGGCGCCGACGAGGGTCAAAGCAGATATCGGCGATGACGAGCTTCTCGACATGCTCGTCAATGGCCATCCGCAGGCCGTGCGCACCACCTGGCTCCGGTTTGCTCCGCTGGTGCATCGGCTTCTCAAACACGCGCTCGGCCACGAAGAGGACGTTGCCGATCTCGCCCAGCTCGTCTTCATCCGTTTTTTTGAAAGCGCCCCCAAGCTGCGCGACCCGAGCGCACTGCGTCCCTTGGTCATCGCTCTCACGACCGGCGCCATTCGCGCCGAGCTCCGCAGCCGTTGGCTCCACGGGTGGTTTCCCTTCGAGCACGTTGAACCGACACGCACCACGAGCGTGCCGCCCAGCCCTGCGTCGCGAGAACCGCTGCGGCGTCTCTACTTCATTCTCGACCGTTTCAAGACCGAGGACCGCGTCGCGTTCGCCTACCACTACATGGAAGGTCTGTCGCTCGAAGAAGTCGCGGACGCCCTCCATCTGTCGCTACCCGCCGCGCAGCGACGGTTGACGCGCGCTTGGAGCCGCGTCGTTCTCCACATCGAGCGCGACAATGCGCTGCTCGAGTATCTTTCCAAAGTCGAAGAACTAGGAGCGACCGCGTGAAATCAGGCGTTCGGATGAACTTCCTCGAGCACCGCCTCTACGCTGATCGCGCGCTCTCGAAGCTCATTCGCATGGCGCGAGAGGCAACACCCGAAACGCTGAGCTCGCGCGAACAGCGCGGCGTATTTAGACTCGAAGCCATACTCGTCGAGAAGTCGAGCACGGCGGTTTCGGCGCGCGCCTCGGTCGGATCGAATTTCGTAGCGCGATGCACGGCATTCTCGATCATCGTGCTCATGGTCATTCAAGGTTTTTGGCAAGAAAGGCGCGAGCATCGCCAAAGAGCTGGCGCCGCATTGTGGTGGGCACGCGCTGTGATCCGTCATTTCCTCGCGCGAGCCTTCATGGCGCTGCGCGCGCGCGTTTACCGCTCCGTAGGGCGACGCGAGCTTCGCGCGCCTGAGCGCGCGCCCGAACGGCGGCCACGCGATCCGGGCTCGATTTGGTTGGAGCCATAGGCGCACGACCGCACCACCTGGTTGAAGAGGTCACCGCACGCCGAGCACCGGGCCGAACGGTACCCAACTCTTGCCGTCGAAGCGCGCGAGCTGCAATTGATCGAAGAGCACGTAGTCCTTGGGACCGGTGTTGATCTTGATGCCCGGCAAAAGCTGGGCGGGCGCAAAGTCTTTGAGATTCGCCGCCTGCCGCATGATGTTTTCCGAGGTCACGTCGTCGCCGCATTGTTTGAGCACCTGCACCAGTGTCTGGGCGGCGATGTAGGCATAGACGTTGACCCCGTCGTCGAGGTTGCCCTCCGGGTACTCCTTGGTCATAAACTCGCGCCATTCTTTCATCCCGGCGTCGTCGGCCCACTGCTTGTCGGTGGGATCCTTGTAGTAGGCGATGGTTACGAGCCCCACCGCCTTTTCGAGACCCGCCGGCGTCAGCACCGAACCCACCGAGGCCGAGACGTTGTTGAGATACTCGGTCGGCTTCCAACCGATGTCGTACGCGCGACGGATGGCCTGCGCCGCGAACTTCGGCGTGGTCACATTCACGAAGGTGTCCGCTCCCGACCCCTTGAGCGTCGCGATCTGCGAATCGACGGTCGGATCGCTGACCTCGTAACTTGCTTCGGCCACGATGAGCTTCGCCTTTTCGCCGAGGCCCTCTTTGAGCCCTTTCGAATAGTCTTTTCCGTAGTCGTCGTTCTGAAAGAGGATAGCGATCTTCGCGCTCGGCTGGTTGTCGGCGATGTACCGCCCGTACACGCGCCCTTCGTCGACGTAGTTGATGTTGAAGCCCATGGTCCAAGGGAAATGCTCGGGGTCGTTCCACTGGCTGGCGCCGGTGGCGGCGAAGAGCTGGGGAATCTTCTTGGCGTTTAGATACTTGTGAATGGCGGCGTTGGACGGCGTGCCGAGCGGTTGGAAGATGGCGAGCACGGTGTCCTGCTCGACCAGCTTTCGCACCTGCTCGACGGCCTTGGGTGGACTGTAGGCGTCGTCGAGCGTAACCAGCTCGACCTTCTTTCCTTTGATCCCGCCCGTTCGGTTGAGCTGTTTGAAAAAGGCGGTTTGCAGCTTGCCGATTGTTCCGTAGGCGGAGGCGGGCCCGCTGTAAGGCATGGTCTGCCCGATCTTGATGGTCGCGCTGACGGGCGCGCTGTTCTTCGCGCGATCGGAAGAGGGGTTGGGTTCGCTGCGTGAGCACGCGGACGCGAGAGAGGCGGCAACGACGAGCAAAGACGAAAGCGAGGCTAGCTTAGGCACAGTTCCTCCGCGGATGGCTATCACGGTGATCGGTCGCGCGACGCGGCTCGGCCCCCACGGCGCGAAGTCGCCGCACGACGGTTTCGACGGCACCCGCGACGCCGTGTGGCATCGCGTAGACGACTGCAATGAGAAAAGCGCCATAGATCGCCGAAGGGGCCGCTTTGGAGATATCGCCGGCCACATTCGGCACGAACTGGATGAACAAGGCGCCGTAGATGGCGCCCGAGATGGTGGAGATACCGCCTACGACGATGCCCACCAGAAAGCTCAACGACAAGAAGAACGAGAAGCTGTCCGGTCCTACGAACTGTACGGCCATGCTCCCGAGCGCGCCTGCGATTCCCGTGTACATGGCGCTTACGCCGAAGGTGAGCGACTTGTAGCGAGCGGCGTCGATTCCCATGGCGCGGGCGGCGATAGGGCAGTCGCGAATGGCTACCATGATGCGGCCCGCGTGCCCGCGCAGGAGATTATGCGCGCCAGCGAACAGCACGATCATCACCAAAAGGACGAGGAAGTAGAGCCACTGGTCGGGCGACAGCGGGATTCCAGACGGCGCGGTCGGTTTGGCTAGGGTGATCCCCTGCACGCCACCGGTCCAATGCTCGATGTGCTTGTACTTGAGGATCTGGGGCAAGCTCACCCCGAGCCCGAAGGTGGCAAGCGCGAGGTAGAGGTTTTCGAGGCGCGATGCGCACAATCCGAAGAGCACACCGGCCGCGAGGCACACCGCGCCCGCCATGGGTATCGTCAGCCAATAAGGCACTCCGAAATGCTCCATGAGGATGGCGGTGGTGTACGCGCCGACGGCGTAGAATGCGCCGTGACCGAGGGAAATTTGTCCGGCGTATCCCGTGAGCAAGTTGAGGCCGAGGAGCGCTATCGCGTGCACAATGACGAGCGTCAGCTGAAAAACGCGGTAGTCGCCGAGAAGAAAGGGCAGGGCGCATGCGGCGGCGATCAGCAGGGCCACCGGCATGCGCGGAGGCGGACCGACCATCGAGCGAACGGGGAGCGCGCTCGGCATCACACCCTCGTGACCACGACTTTGCCGAAAAGCCCGGTCGGGCGAACGACGAGCACGCCGACGATGAGCAAGAGCGCCACCGTGAGCTTGAGCTCGGTGCCGATCACGTAGGCGCCGAGCAGGTTCTCGAGGACGCCCACAAGCAGCCCGCCGATTACGGCGCCGCCCGGACTGTCGATGCCGCCGAGGAGGGCGGCGGCGAAGGCGTACAAGAGGACGCCGGACATCATGTTGGGATCGAGAAAAACGACCGGCGCGATCATCATCCCGGCCACGGCGCCCACGGCCGCGGAAAGCCCCCACCCGAGGGCCAGCATGCGCCCCACGTGAATGCCGACCAAGCGGCTCGATTCGGGATTCACCGCGACGGCGCGCATGGCGAGGCCGAGGGTGGTGTAGCGAAAGAAGACGTAGAGCAGCCCGACGAGGGCCGCCACCACGGCCATGATCCCGAGCTCGTGGCCAGCGATGAAGGCGTTGCCGAAAGGCGATCGATCGGAAAACGGGCTGGGGAACGTTTTGACGGTGTACCCAAAAATCCAACCCGCAACGCTATTGAGAATTAGCATGAGCCCGATGAACACCAGCACGACGGCGAGCGCGGGCTTGTCCTCGACCGGGCGAATCACGCACCGTTCGATGGCGGCGCCGGCGAGAAACGAAATGACCAAGGTCGCCACGAACGCCACCCAATAGGGACACCCCGCGCGGACGAGGGTCCACGCCAGGTACGTCGAGCACATCGCGAGCTCCCCCTGGGCGAAGTTCACGAGATGCGTGGCCTGAAAAATCATGACCAAGGCGAGCGCGAGGCTCCCGTAGATCCCGCCCGACGCGAGCCCGGAAAGAATCTGGTGCAAAAAGGCGTCCATGCGCGCTCAGTAGCCGAGGTAGGCGCGGCGAATCGCGTCGTCTCGGCGCAAGTCGTCGGGAGGGCCGGAGCGCACGACGCACCCGGTTTCCAATAGGCACGCGCGATCAGCGAGATCGAGCGCGAGCGTCGCGTTCTGCTCCACCAAGAGCACGCTGCTCTCTTGCTCGGCTTTGATTCGCTCGAGGATGCGGAAGATTTCGTCGATGACGAGCGGTGCGAGCCCGAAGGACGGCTCGTCCAGCATGAGGAGCTTGGGCCGGAGCATGAGCGCGCGCCCGATGGCGAGCATCTGCTGTTCTCCGCCCGACAACGTTCCCGCCTGTTGACGGCGTCGCTCGGCGAGGCGAGGAAAGAAGCCATAGACCCGTTCGAAGTCGCGTTCGAGCTCGGCCGAGCGTGGCCGTGTGTACGCCCCGAGGCGGAGGTTCTCTTCGGTGGTCAGCGCGGCGAAGGTGCCGCGCCCGTCGGGCACGTGTGCGAGCCCCTTCTGCGCGATGCGCTCGGAGGGCATCGACTCGATGCGAGCGCCGTCGAGCGTGATCGCCCCGCGGCGCGCGATCATGCCCGAAATGGCGCGAAGGAGCGTCGTTTTGCCGGCTCCGTTGGCGCCGAGCACCACCGTGACGCCGCCGCGCGCGACCTCGAGCGTCACGTCGGACAAGACGTTGCCGCGGCCATAACCGGCGAAGAGCGATCGCACCGCGAGAAGATCGCTCACGCCCGACTCCCCAGGTAGGCGCGCACCACGTCCGGATTGGCCTGGACCTCGGCGGGGGTTCCGTCGCCGATCTTGCGCCCGAAATCGAGCGCGACCACGCGGTGCGAGATGCGCATCACGAGACCCATGTGATGCTCGACGAGCAGCACGCTGAGGTCGAAGCGGGCGGCGATGGTGCAGATGAGTGAAATCAGCTCGTCCACCTCGACGTGGTTGAGACCGGCCGCGGGTTCGTCGAGGAGCAAGAGGCGCGGGTTGGACGCGAGCGCACGCCCGAGCTCGACCCGTTTTCGGGTCGCGAATGGCAGCTCGCTCACGCAGCGATGGGCGACGCGCGTGAGATCGAGCACCGCGACGAGATCGCGCACCTCCTCGGCCAGCTGGGCCTCGGCGCGCGCAGCCGAGGGCCATCGCAAAGCGTGCATGAGAAATCGCCGTCCGAGATGTGGATGGGCACCGAGCATGATGTTCTCGGTGACGGTCATGGTATCGAAGAGCGCAACATTCTGGAACGTGCGCGCGATACCCAGGCCGGCCACCTGATGATCGGCGAGCGCGCGCAACGATCGACCGTCGAAGAGAATGTCGCCTTGTTCGATGGGATAAATGCGGCTGATGCAGTTGAAAAGCGTCGTTTTCCCCGCGCCATTCGGGCCGATGACGCCTACGATGGCCCCGCGCGACACATCGAGGGTGACGCTGTCGAGAGCGACGATGCCGCCGAAGCGGACGCCCACGTCGCGACAACGGAGCAGCGGGCTCGCCTCAGTGGTCTGTTCGATGACGCCCTCCTCCGCGGTATCGCCGTCGTGAATGCCGGCGCACTATAGGTCACGCGCGTTCGAACCGAGAAGAGAAACCGGTTTCACCCCTGCCCCCATCCCGTGCGCGGGAGCCATCGTGGGCCAAACGGCCCCGGAGCTTGAAATGCGCGGCACCGAGCGTGGTGAGGTACGTCCTGAGCCGGCAATTTCCGGCGGCGGCGTCGGCCGAACTCGGAAGCTTGGCCGCGACGGTCATGAGAAGTCGTCGTTCATTGGGTAGCGGGATCGCCACTGCCTTGTGTTAGAAGCGTTGCGCCGCACGGGTTCCGGTGCCGCGCGTTTTCCAGAAGCGCGGCGAGTCGACGACGTGTGCGCGAAGCAACGCTGTTCCCGACGTGAGCTGAAATTTGCAGCGCTGAAGGAGAGATCGCCATGTCGATAGCTCGATTGCAGATAGGGCGGCGCCGCAGGATCCTGCTTGTTCCCCGGGCAATCCTCGCGGTAGGGGTGGTCGTTTCTACAGCGGGCGCAGCGCAAAAGAACCCCGCGCCGGCCGATCCACCTCCCGCGTCGTCTCCGCCCAGTGTGCCGCAACCTCCGAGCGCGCCCGCGCCGACGACGACGCCTGGTCCGTCCGGCCCCGTGCCCCCACCGTTCGGCGCGGCGCAGAGGCCTCCGTCGGCGCCCGAATCGCCGGGGGGTGCTCCGTCGACGGTCGCACCGCAGGAAGGCACCGCATTGCCGACCGCGCCACCCGTCGCGCCTCCGCCGGCGACGAAGGCATCGCCATTCGTCTTCGCACTGCACGGCTTCGTGAGCGGCGGGATCTACCTGCAGGATGCGGTATTTGCTTCGGGACAAGGCGGTGCCGCCATTTACGGTCCGAACAAGCTCGATACCGACCGGTGGTTCCTCGGGGGCGACGTTCGCCAGACGCAGCTCAAATTCACGGTCACGGGGCCCGCGGTGCTGGGAGGCGCGACGCCCATGGGCGTCGTGGAGCTCGACCTGCTCGGCGGTAACCAGGTGACGACCGTTCCGGGACCGACAGCCGTCGTGCGCGATCCTATGGGAATCCCTATCGGCACGGTAGGGAACACGGTCACGTCGTCGGCGACGGGCGACGAATCGGTTCTGCCTCGCCTGCGGCTCGCTTACGCGGAGCTCAACTGGGGCGAAGGGACCGACATGCTACGCGTCGGGCAGCAGCACAATCTGCTTATCTACATCATCCCCGCGTCTGCCAGTCACATCGGAGTGCCCCTCGGTTACGGCGCGGGTCAGCTCGGGTGGCGCACGCCGGCCATAACGTACCTTCATCGGTTCGCCCTCCCGAACGACATGCGCGTCGACGTCCATTTGCAAGCCAATCGCAACAGCTGGATCGACAACTACCCCGTTTGCGCTGCCGGCCAAGCTCCCCCCGCGGCCGGCGCCAATTGCCTACCAGCGGGCATCAGCTTGGGCGAAGCTTCCACGCTGCCGCAATTCGAGGCGCGCGTCGTCTTTGCGAGCGGCAAAACGCCGAGCCCGTGGCCCTACTATCCAGCGAGCGACGTTCTCGTGTACGCGGTCGGCCACTGGGACCAAAAAGACATCTCGGGCGTCGGCGCGACCGCTTCCGGACGCGACACCCTCACCACGCTCATCGGTGATCTCGGGTTCAAAGTGGCCGTCGGGCCCGTCGTCGTCGCGGGCAACGCTTGGTATGGGAAAAACTCGGGCGGCGTCTACGGCAACATGCTCCAAATGCAGGCCCCGAACGGGCCCGATGTCACCGGTTTCGGCGCGTGGGGACAAGCGGGGGTGAGCATCACCAAGGAGCTCAGCATCTGGGCATTCACCGGCATCGACAAGCCGAACGAGGACCAGGCCATCGCCGCGGGCTTTACGCGTCTACAAAACATACAGAGCGCAGCGCAGATCGCTTACAAGGACGGTCCCTACGCCGTCGGTCTCGAGTTCTTGCACATCTGGACGAAGAGCTACACACCGGGAACGGCCATGACAGTGCCGTCGACAACGACGCTCGAGGGAAATCAGCCGATGGCGACCGTCGACTACTTTTTCTGAATCGAGCGCGCCTGCATCCCGAAGTTCATTCGACCAGCCGCTCGGACATGAGACCGGCGAACTCAAGACCGTCTACCCCGCGAGGGCGGAATACCACGGCCAAGCGATCAACGATCCCGCCCATCGTCCGACGGCCGAATGCCGGGCGCCATTCCCCGTCGCCTTACATCAAAGTCACTGCATGCGAACAGCCATGCTTCTCTTGGTTGCACCTATCGTCGTTGCTTGCTCCGCAGTCGAGGACATCAAGCCCGACCCTCTCCAGATCACCAACCAGACGGTCAGCGTCACGAAAGTGACTCCATCCGGAATCGAGCTGCTCGTCGAGCTCGACGCGCGCAACCCGAACAGCATCCACTTGGAGGCCGAGTCGTTCACCGCAAACGTCGTTCTCGACGGCAGGTACGATATGGGCACTATCGATGTCCCGCAGGAAATCGAGTTCCCCTCCAAGGAGCAAGTTCACGTCGGCGTGCCCGTCGTGGCGGACTGGAAAGACGTCACCGTGATCGCGAGCTTGATCGCGCTCATGCGGAACGTGCCTTATGACGTCGATGGGACCGTCAAGGTCGGTCGCGGGCCTTTCAAGGTGACCGTGTCGTTCCATCTGAACGACGTCATCACCCAGGAGCAGCTACGCGGGGCGATAGGCGGCGTGCCGCTGTCCGGCGGGATTCGCTGAGCGCAGTGAAGGCTCAGGGGCCCAATGCGCAGTCGTAGCGTACGAGCTCGGTGGTGCCCCTTCCCCCGTCCGTGGCCGGCTGCCATTGCGAAACGAGAACACGATTTTCGTGCGACGCACGCACGAACCCGAGGAGTTGCGGCGTATCGGTGATTTGGATGTTCGTGCCGCGCTCATCGAAGAGGTAGAGCGCGTAGCGCCGGTCCAAGCCGGCGGCGAAGCCGGCCGCTATGACGAGACGATCCCCGAGGGACGCCCCGCCGATGAAATCGACCTGTTGCGCCTCGGTTGGCGGGCGCAAGCTCGTCAAGCTGGTGAGCGGGCTACCCGTTTTGTCGAGGCGAGCATACGCGATCGAGGCCGTGCCGGACCCTTCCGAATCTGCGGCGAGCACGAGCCACGCGCCGTCGCTGCGGGGGTAAAGGCGGATATCGCGCATCCGGCGCGACTGTTGTTCGATCACGCCCCCTTCCCGAAGGGATCCATCGGAAGCCCGCAGGACGAGATGGATTTGCTCGGGCCCCGTGACTGGCTGATCGTCGCGAGGGCACGCAGAGGGAGCGCTGATGCTCTGCACCGCGATCAATTGTCCCCCGTCCAACGGAATCGCATCGATGACGCGCCCAGGCCGGGCATTGAAAAGGCCGTGGCAGCCGACGACCTGATTGGCGGGAACGATGACCTTGCCGTCGTCGTCCACTTCGATGACGCGCTCGAAGATTCCGGTGACGATTGGTTACTGCGGTGGTTGAGGTCGGAATGACTCGCTGTAGAGGCCCAAGAGAAAACCCTTGGGAAGCCGTGTGATGAAATTCGAGTTCAGCGTGGGCTGGCGCAATTCGGGACCGACGGTCTCCGTCGGCTCACCGGGGGGTCCTTCTGCGGTAACGCGCTGAATGAAAGCGTGGTTGAAGAGCATTTCGAAGGCACGCCCGACACCGGCACACGATTGGCTGATGCCATTCGTCGTCGTTACGCCGCCGATGACGGTCGCGCTGTCCCACGCGCCCCACGGCGAGAAGAACGTGTAGCGGGCTCCGTCAGAGAAATCGTCCGCGCGGGGATACGTTAAGCTCATGCCGGCCACGAAGGACGGGTCACCCGTGGCGACGAGAGCGCCATAGGGAGCGGGAAAGTTGGGATCGCTCGAACCATTGGTCCACGCGAGGGCTGCAAGATCGAGCGGCTCGCCGCTGCGCGAAAGCCGCGAACACGTTGGAACCAAGTCGCCGTCGGTCGAACCGGCGTCGATTGTCACGTCCGCGCCGCCGTCGATTGTCGCGTCTGCACCTGCACCGCCGTCGATTGTCGCGTCTGCACCTGCACCGCCGTCGATTGTCGCGTCCGCACCGGCGTCACGCCCTTCCCCGCTGCACGCTGCGACCGAGCACGCGACGGCCATCGACGTAACGCACAGAATGCGCATGAACGATAATCTACGGTAAGTCCCGAACATCTTCCACGCGGAGCGCTTAACGGCGAGCTTGCAACGCAGAATCGTCGTCGACGCGCGAGCTCTCCGCTCTGACGAGCACAGCCGCGAGGCCCTCCCCTTGCTGGCTTCGTTGAAGCGGAGTTTCGCCTTGTCCGGTCAGGCATTGAGTGGGCGGATGGCTGCTCCGACGATCGATCTGGCAGCGAGAAACTGACAGCGTAGTGTTAGAACCTGCGACCGGCTCCACCCTCACCCGGCGTTACCGGCCACAAGGGCGGCACTTGCCGGTTCAAGTTGAGGAAGTATCCGTTCGGTTTGCTGAAGGCGTAGCAGGGGATCTCGTCCGACGCGCGGAACGCCCCGAAGGACTCGTCGGTGGCAAGCGCGTCGAGCTGCGCCTGGGTGTCCTCCAACCCGAACTTGAGTTCACCCAATATGGACTTTTGCCGAGCAATGCTGAACTTCAGGATTCCGGATACGCCCGAAAGCGCCGTGGTAGCGAGACCGGACGCGAATGCGGGTGCCGGTTGTTTCGCAAGGACCAAAGCCCCCGTAAGGAACCCCATCGAGTCCCGAACGCCGCTGACGTAGTCCGAAGCGATTTCGAACTGCTCCTTGACCTTCCGAATTCGTTTCTCGTCATCCTCTAGCTCGATGATGCTGGTGGTCACGTTGACGTACCGGTAGAGCGTATCGTTAGGCGTTTCCACGGTCTCGGGGGCCTGCGGTGGTGCCGGGTTGTCGGCATTCAGCGCGGGTATGTCAGCCAGCGCTCCCGTTCTGGCGGCTGCGACGGTGGCGCGAATCCCCGCCGAGCGTGCGCCGGCGATGAAACCGTCGCTGAACTTCTTTCCTTGGGCTTCGGCCGCAATTCCACCAGCCAGCCCCGAATTGGCCGCCTCCGCCGCGGCCTTGGCCAGTTTTCCGGTGATTCCCAATCCGGAAAGGGCTTTGGTTGCCCCTTGTATGTTGACAAGGAAGTCGGCTGCCAATCCCGCACCGAAACCTATCGCGGCGCCTAAGACCACGTCGCCTAGCGATGCGCCGGCGCTGAGCTGCACCGCCGCCGAGAATGCAGAGAACACGGCGCAACCAGTCCCGAACGTTCCAGCGCAGATGATGGCGCCCGCCAGGACCTGCAAACCGGGGACCTTGGCCCAGACTTTGGCCACGCCGCGAAGGACGGAGCGCACACCGCGCACGATGGCGCCGAGGAAACTCTTCTTGCCGAACGTCACGTCGAAGGCTTTCTTCAGGAACTTCTTGAGGCTGAAGAAGCCGCTTGGATCCGTGAAAGAAAGCGGATTGTCGAGCACGTAGCTGTAGCGGTTGAACGATTGCAGGTTTCCCGCGGATTGCACGAAGGGATCCGCCGACAGGAACCTGCCGATGACGGGATCGTAGACACGACCGTTCATGTGCACGAGATCGAAGTTGTCGATGTGTTCCTGATTCGTAAATCCGCGCGGGGTGACATCGGATGCGAGCGCCGTCGCATCGTCGGCGGGGCTCCAATCGGGGTTTCGCCGCTTGCCCCAGGCGTCGTAGCTGAAGCGCTCCACGATTCGCCCCTGCGCGTCGGTGATGGCATCGACCGAGTCGAGGTGGTCGCGGTGGACGTAGTGAACGGAGGTGACGGCTTCGCCGGACATGGGCACGGTCTCGGTGTAAATCGCGAAGTCACCGATGAAGTTGCGGTAAGTCGTGCCGGCCGAATCGACGGTTCGCTCGAAGTAGCCGCGGACGTAGGTGGTGGTGGAGTTTCCCGAGGGCGCGGCATCGACGCGCTGGTAGCGCTGCCGGTTGGGGCCGTAGGTGAAGAGCGTTTCGGTGTTGCCCTGAACGAAGCGAATCGGCTTGCCGAAGCTCGAGTAGGCGACCTCGCGGTCGTCTGCGCGGATCATGTCGCCATTGGCGTCGTAGCAATACGTCTTGGTGCTCGGCGCGCCCTCTCCACCGACGGAGACGACGGCGTGCGGACCGGCTTTGACGCCGCTGCACGTCCCCCCATAACTGTATGTGCCCATACCGGAGCGAGTCACGATGTTGCCGAGCGCGTCGTAGGTGACGGTGTCCGTCAGCGTCTCCATGACACGTCGCGTTTCAACGCCCGCCAGGCGGTTGAGCGGATCGTACGTCGCGATTTCGATCTGGTTCTGAAGCGCGTCGCGTCTCGACCGCATGTTGCCGAGGGCATCGAAGTCGTAGACCAGCTGTTGCACCGCGACTTGCCCGCGGACGTCGGTTTGAATGAGCGTAAGGCGCCCGCTCGCCGGGTCGTATCGACGTTCGGCCGACAAGCCGTTACCCAACGTCGCCAGCGTGAGGTTGCCGCGCGCATCCGAACGTTCCGCCTTCCAGAAGCGCGTGCCGCGCGTTACATCGGTGATTTCGGACAAGTAGCCGAGAGGGCTGTACGAGCTGCGTACCTGGAGCGGCGCCCCTGCACCCGCAGGATAGGTGGTCACGTCGACCCGGCCGACAGCGTCGTAGGTATTGGAGACGGTGAACGCCTCGCCCTTGATCGTCGTGGTGACCCCCGCTGGCCGACCGAAGTCGTCGTACGCCATGACTTCGTTGTAGTCGGTGGTGGTGCCGAGGGCGGTCATGCACTGCATGCGGTTCTTGCCGCTGCAGCTTGTCTGCGCGACGCGTGACATCGCGCCGATTCCCTTGGGCGCGCCGTCGTAGGTAAACAACGTGGCCCCGCCATCGTGATCGACACGGTAGGTTGCGCGCCCTATCGCATCATATTCGAACGAGGTGGCTTGATCCTTGGCGTCCGTCTGGCGGATGAGCTGGCCGAGCGGATCGTACGCGTACGTCAACCGTCCTTTGTCGGGATCCTCCGTGACGGTCTTGCGGCCCAAGCGGTCGTAGGTGACCCGAGTCGCGTTGTTCATGGGATCGAGCACTTCGATCAGATTGCCGAGAGCGTCATGGCGATAGCGCAATCGGTTGCTCTGGGCATCGAGCACCTCGATGAGATTTCCGAGCGCATCGCGTATTTCCGTTCGCGTTTGCATGAGCTCGTTGGTTTCTACGACCCTGTTCGCTTGGTAAGAGGTGCTGCTGACCGAACCGTCGGGGTTGGTGATGCGGAAGGCTCGGTCCAAGGTGTCGTATTCGGCGCGCGTCCAAAACACCGTCTCGCCGCTGCTGCCGAAGTAGGGCTCGGAGACGGCGACGCGCCGTCCGAACGTGTCGTAGGTGATGTCTTGAAAGATCGCACGGCCATCTCGGCCCCTACCCTGGAGGCGAATCTCGCGGCCGAGCACGTCGAAATAGGTGCTCGAATCAGGCTGGCCCGGCGTCGCACGCGACACGCCGTAGGTGGCGAACTGCGGGCAGGTCGCGTTGCATGCGAAGAAGGTCGTCGTAGTGTGGGTGGCGTCGGGCCGGGTTTCGAGCGTGCGGCGGCCGTACCCGTCGTATTGGAACGAAGTGACGAGCTCATTGGCGTCGGTGACGCTGGACAAGAGACCTCGCGCAAAGTCGTAGTCGGCCGTGGTCGTCTGTCCGAGCGCGTTGGTCGACGTGATGGGGAAGCGGCCGGTGGCGTCGTATGTTGCCGTCGATACGCGCGCGGGCATGCCGTTCGGCGTGAGCGTCGTCTCGAGCGTATTGCCGAAGCTGTCGTATTGGTAAGCCGTCGTCACTTTGAACTCGGAGGCGTCCGGCTCGACGACTTCTTGCGTCAGCAGTCGCTTGGCAACGTCCCAAGTTTGCGAGGTCGTCCGCGTAATCGACGGCACGGCCGGGTCCGCGTTGGGCCGCGACCTGGTGACCTCGACGCGTGTCAGAAGCCCCAACGACCAGATCGCGGCGTCGTTGGTATAAGTATTCGTGGTCACGCTTTGGCCTACGAGCGTCCCTTCGCCGTCGTACGTCGACAGGCGGAGCGACGTCGTGTTGCCGTAAGCATCTTCCTCCAAGTTCTCGGTGCTCCGGCGGCTCACGAGCGTGTTGAAGAGATCGCGCTCTTCCGTGTCGGTCTTGAGCAAGCGCACCCGGTAGAGGCCCGCCCCCAGGGTGACTTGGTATTGGTTCGCGAAGCTGGTAACGCCGACCAGCTGATCGCCCAGCGGATCGCTCGGCTTCGCGTCGGCCTTGCGGTGGAAGGTCAAGCCGCCGATCAGCGTGCCTTGCATTCGATTCGCATAGTCCTGGCTGAAATAGCGAACCGTGGCGACCGGCTTGGCTCCCTCGACCTCGGAAGTCTGTCGCATGCCGAGGTTGCCGAACCCCTGCAGGTGCATCTTCATGCCCTGGTACCCATATCCGCGCTCGCGAAAGCCACCGATACCGTCGCTGATGCTCGTGCGCGAGACGACGACCATCGGCCCGCTCACGTCGAGGAGTGGGAAGCTGGCATCGTGGTCTTGCGTGTAGACGCTGGGATTGATCAGCGTGTCGTAAGTGATCCTGATCTGGCGTCCGAAACCGTTGGTGATCGTCTCCAGGCGATGCGAGACACGATTGCCCGGGAGCATATAGACCCGCCCGTTGGGCGCATCCTCGGGGATCCAGATACGGTCGATCGCACCGTCACCGTCCACGTCGAGGAAGGAGTCGCTCAGCGAACGGGGCGTAACACCGACCGATGCGTTGATCAGCTCTTGGGGCGCCGCGAACGAGCTGCCCTGGTTGTAAGCCACCCAGATGGTGTTGCGATCGGAGGGCACCCACACGTGGTCGGCGCGCCCGTCGTCGTTGAGATCGATGAACTGCTGGTAACGGACATCCGTCGATCCCAGCGGCACGTCACCGGGGCACGACGTGGCAAGCACGCGCGAGGGCAAGAAGCTTCGCCCCGAATTCACGGCGACACGGATTTCGGCGCAGGCCCCGTTGACCTTGTAAAAGACGAGATCACCCACGCCGTCACCGGTCATGTCCTCGAAAATGCGGAAGTTGGCCCTTCCCTGCGCATCGCTCGGCGGGCGAGTGTCCTCCCCGAGCCAAACGGCCGGCGGATCGAAACGCACGCCCTCGGTGAGGCGGGGATCGTCGTTGGCGAGAGCGACGTTCGTGAACGCGCTCCCCTTGGGGATCCACGTGTAATCGACGAGCCCGTCGTTGTTGAGATCGAGATAGTCCTCGTAACCGGCGTCCGAAGTGTTGACAAGCTGCGCATGCAGCGGAAACACGGCGGTCGGCGCGGCGAAGGCCGTCCCGGTGTTGAGGGCGGCATAGGTGGGCACGGTGCCCTCTGGGCCTTCTGGGACCCAGATGTAGTCCGTCCTGCCGTCGCCGTCGATGTCGCCGAACGTTTCGTGCAGTCCGTCTTGTGAAAAAGATGCAAGGCCGGGGAAAGCCTGGTCGCGCAGCCATATCCGCGGCGGGCCGAATGCCGTGCCCGTCGAAAGAGCGACGTAGATGTCGCGCGTGCCGGCCGGAACCCATACGCGATCGGTCTTGCCGTCGCCGTTCATATCCACCCACGCCTCGTGCTTGCCAAGATCGGAGAAGGCGGGCACCTGTCCGTTGCCAGGCGTCGCCGGACCCGCGAGCCACACCGTGGGCCGCCCGAAGTCGGTGCCTCTCCACAATGCGACGTAGATCGAGCTTTGACCGACGGGAATCCAGGCGCGATCCATATCGCCGTCGCCGTCCATGTCGGCAAACGTCTCGTGGTAGTTCTCGGTCGAATGGTTGGAAAGTCCAGTCCCAGCTGCCGACGCTGCGATCACGAGCCGCGCCGTGGGAGCAAACCCGGGAGTCACCGCGGATCCGGCGAACGTTGTCGGCGACAAGCAAGTGCCATCCGAGCCGCACTCTTGCACGGCGGACAGGACCGAACGGCCGGACGCCGCGCTACGGCCATAGCTCAGCTGGTACGACCGTACCGTCACATCTCCGGACGTATTCACCACGCGCTTGAGGCGAACCTTCCAGAGGGAGTGCGCACCGGCTTCGTAGCTGATGAGGGGATCCGGACGCGGCTCGTATTCGAACGTCACCGACGCGTAGGGAGACGCCTTGGCCGCCGCATTGCCCGTGTAGTCGATGCGCGCGAGGTAGTGCTCCGACCCCTTTTGA
>Ga0111538_10006069_pt1 | contig 16413 bp, 7 predicted proteins | sample SoiMethybrSBSTD1_FD_79669 | JGI IMG/M metagenome (GOLD analysis project Ga0111538, IMG submission 79669) | Bulk soil microbial communities from a Populus tree surrounding site in Tennessee, USA - Soil MetaG P. TD hybrid SBSTD1 (version 2)... | ecosystem: Environmental > Terrestrial > Soil > Tree...
AGTCGAGAGCACGCTCGCCTCAAAGGCCACTTTTTCAGGCGCGCCCGCTGATCGAGCCACGAGGCAGGATGCCTCATGTTCGAGAAGATCGTGGCTCGTGCGATTTCGCGCTAATCAACTTGTGATCCGGTTCGTCAGAGCGGAATTCGCTGAAGACATGTCGCAGGCACGCGCGTCCGAACGCCTGGAATCGCGTCTCGACACCTCGTTTCTCGACGGTGGCGGAGAGCTCGGCGCGCTGATGCGCGCGCACGATTGGACGCAAACGCCGCTCGGTCCCCCGGCGCGATGGCCGCGCAGTTTGAAGACCGCGGTGCGCATCATGCTGACCTCGCGCCAACCGTTCTGGCTCGGCTGGGGGCCGGAGCTCACTTATCTCTACAACGATCCATACAAGTCGATCATCGGCGGAAAACATCCGCATGCCCTGGGGCGGCCGTTCGAGGAAGTGTGGCGCGAGATCTGGGACGTGGTCGGGCCGATGGCGGACACGGTGATGCGCCGTGACGAAGGTACCTACGTCGAGGCGCAGCTCTTGATCATGGAGCGCCACGGCTACCGGGAGGAGACGTACTACACGTTTTCCTACAGCCCGGTTCCGAACGACGAAGGTGGTCCGGGCGGGTTGATCTGCGCAAACACCGACGACACGCGCCGCGTGATCGGCGAGCGCGAGCTCGCCACGTTGCGCGAGCTCGCGGCACGGACCGCCAACGCGCGGAGCGTGGAGGAGGCCTGTGCTTCGAGCGTCGACGCGATGGCCACCAATCCGCGCGATCTGCCATTTTCTCTCGTATACCTGACGAACGGCGCGGAAAAATCCCCGCGCTGGGTCGCGGCTTCGCCCGGAGCCGGCACGCTGGCCGACGCGGTGCTTTTGCCGTGGACGGACGCGCTGCACACGCACGAGCTCCGGCTGCTTCCGATCGACGCGTCGCTCGGCGCGCCGTCCGGGGCCTGGTCGCAACCGCCGTCCCAGGTTGCAGTAGTGCCGATCGCGGCTTCGGGGCCTTCTGGGCGGTCCGGAGTTCTCGTGCTCGGGCTCAATCCCTTTCGTCTGTTCGACGACAACTATCGCGGGTTCGTCGAGCTCGTGGCACGGCAAGTGGCTTCCAGCATCGCCAATGCCGAAGCCTACGAGCAGGAACGAAAACGGGCCGAGGCCCTGGCCGAGCTCGACCAGGCCAAGACCGCGTTCTTCAGCAACGTCAGCCACGAGTTTCGCACGCCGCTGACCCTGATGCTGGGGCCGCTCGAGGACACGCTGTCGCAGGCCAAGGGCCTGTCGGGGGCCGATCGCGAGCGGCTCGAAGTCGCGCATCGCAATTCCTTGCGCCTGTTGAAGCTGGTGAACACGCTGCTCGACTTTTCGCGCATCGAAGCCGGCCGCATCGAGGTTTCCTACCAGCCGATCGATCTCGGCGCCTTCACCTCGGAGCTGGCGGGCGTCTTTCGCTCCGCGATCGAAGGCGCGGGGCTCCGCTTCGAAGTCGATTGTCCCGCGCTCGGCGTGGTTTACGTCGACGGCGAGCTCTGGGAAAAGATCGTTTTCAATCTGCTCTCGAACGCGTTCAAGTTCACCTTCGAGGGGAAGATCTCGGTTTCGCTGCGGCGCGAGGGCGAGCTCTTGACGCTGAGCGTGGCCGACTCGGGCACCGGTATTCCGGCCGCCGATCTGCCCAACGTCTTCGAGCGTTTTCACCGGGTCAAGGGCGCTCGCGGGCGCACGTTCGAGGGCAGCGGCATCGGTCTGTCGCTCGTGCGCGAGCTCGTGAAGCTGCACGGCGGGACGGTGAAGGTCCAGAGCGAGCTCGGCCGCGGCAGCCGTTTCACGGTTTCGCTGCCGGCGGGTGACGCCCACCTGGTCGGACAGCGATCCGGCGCGGCTCGCACGCTCGCGTCGGCCAGCCTGCGCGGCCGAGCCTACGTGGAAGAGCTCTTGGGTTGGTCCGTCACCGAAGCCGTCGCGCGACCAGCCGGTGTTCGATCCGAGGCGCGGATCTTGCTCGCCGACGACAACGCCGATATGCGCGAGTACGTGGCCCGCTTGTTGCGCGAGCGCTACGAGGTCGAAGCGGTGGGTGACGGCCTCACGGCGCTGGCGTCGGCGCGTGCAAAGAAGCCGGACCTGGTGCTCGCCGACGTGATGATGCCGCGGCTAGACGGCTTCGGCTTGTTGCGGGCGCTGCGCGACGACGAGCAGCTGAAGGACGTTCCGATAATCATGCTCTCGGCGCGGGCCGGAGAAGAAGCGCGCGTCGAAGGCATCGAGTCGGGAGCCGACGACTACGTGGTCAAGCCGTTCGGCGCGCGGGAGCTCCTGGCGCGGGTCTCGGCGCGTCTCGATCTCAGCCGGCTCAACGCCCGGCTCCGCGCGGAGCAAGCCGAGCTCGCCAATCTGTTCGCGCAGACGCCGCTCGCCACTGCCGTGTTTCGAGGTGAAAACCTGGTGTTCGAGCGGGTCAATCCCGCTTACCGCGCGCTGATCGGCGCACGTGACCCGGTGGGTCTCACGCTGCTCGAAGCTCTGCCCGTGCTGGTGGGACAGGGCTTCGACACGCTGCTGCGTGAGGTGATGCGGACCGGCGAACCCTACGTCGGCAGCGATATCGGAGCGCTGCTGGAGCGCAACGGCCGCCTCGAAGAAACCTACTGGACGCTGATCTTCGCGCCATTGCGCGATCAGCGCGGCGCGATCGACGGGGTGATCGCGATCGGCAACGAGGTCACCGAGCAGGTGGCGGCGCGCGAGGCGATCAAGAAGAGCGAAGCGCGCTATCGGAACATCTTCGAGACCGCGGCAGTGTCGATCTGGGAAGAGGATTTCTCGGCGGTCAAAGCCCTGCTCGACGAGCTCGAGCGCTCCGGCGTCCGCGATCTGCGGCACCATCTCGCGGAACATCCGGAAATCGTGCGGCAGGCGATCGGGATGGTCAAAATCCTGGACGTCAACGACGCGACGCTCCGCATGTTCGGCGCTCGTGACAAGAGCCAGGTGATGCAGTCGCTGCACGCGATCCTCGTGCCCGAGTCCGAGCGTGTTTTCGCCGAGGAGCTGGTGGCGATCGCCGAGAAGAAACCGACCTTCTCGTCCGAGATCGTGGTGCGCACGCTGAGCGGTGAAAAGCTCGAGCTGATGCTGATGATCGCATTTTCGGCGGGCGACCCCGCGCTGCGCAGCGTGCTGGTCACGCTGATGGACATCACGCCGCGCAAACGCGCGGAACGCGCGGTGCGGGAGGAAGCGCAGGAGCGCTTGCGACTGATCGAGAAATTGCGCGAATCGGATCGACACAAGGACGAGTTTTTGGCGACGCTGGCCCACGAGCTCAGAAACCCGCTTGCGCCGCTGCAAAACTCGCTGCACGTGCTGCGCGTCGGCGGCGACCGGGACGCGGCGAGCGCCCCGCTGCGCGAGATGATGGAGCGCCAGGTCAATCACCTGGTCCGGCTCGTCGACGACTTGCTGGAAGTGTCGCGGATCAGCCGCGGCACGTTCGAGCTGCGCCGGGAACGCGTCGAGGTCTCGGTGGTGGTGCGCAACGCGGTCGAAACCAGCGAGCCGCTGATCCGCGCTGCGGGCCACGAGCTTCTGGTCGCGCTGCCCAAGGAGCAGCTCTGGCTCGACGGCGATCCGGTGAGGCTCGCGCAGATCTTGGCCAATTTGCTGAACAATGCGGCGAACTACACCGGCGCGGGCGGAAGGATCGAGCTACACGCGCGGCGCGAGCAAAACCACGTCGCGATCGCGGTTCGCGACAACGGCGCCGGCATCCCGGCCGAGGCGCTGCCGCGCCTGTTCGAGATGTTCAGCCGCGGCGATCGCTCGCACCGGCGCGACCAGGGCGGTCTCGGCATCGGTCTCGCCCTGGCGCGCGGGCTGGCCGAGATGCACGGCGGGAGCATCACCGCAACCAGCGCCGGCGTGGGCAAGGGCAGCGAGTTCACGGTGACGCTACCGCTCGCCGCCGACCAGGGCGCGCGGCCCGCGAGCGAGAAGACGCCGGTCGAGAAGCCGGTCGGGCAGCATCGGATTCTGGTGGTCGACGACAACCGCGACGCCGCCGAGAGCCTGGGCATGCTGCTCGAGCTACTGGGTGTCGAGACGCGCATCGCTTGCGACGGCTTCGAGGCGCTCGATATCTTTGCGAGCTATGACCCGGCCGTGGTGCTGCTCGATATCGGCATGCCGGAGATGGACGGCTTCGAGGTGGCGCGGCGGATCCGCAAGGATTTTCCCGATCGTCGGCCGGTTTTGGTGGCGCTGACGGGGTGGGGGCAAGAGGAGGATCGGCGCCGCACCAAGGAAGCGGGATTCGACCACCATTTGATCAAGCCGGCGGATCTGGCGACGCTGCAGAAGCTCCTGGCTTCGCTGAACGGTTGAGCGCCCCTCGGCGCCCGCGCCACGCGAAAGCAAACGCGACGCCGCCAATCGGAAATGCTGCCAGCGCGAGCCACGTGAACGCGATGCGGCGCTCCTCGAGGCGCAGCTTGCCCTGGTAGAGCACGTGCTCTGCGCAGCCGAGGGCTTTTACCGGCTGCGTCTCGACGTCCTTCCAGCAAGCGGCACGCACCTCGTCCTTGATCGATTCCGGAACGGCGCTGGCCAACAAGGCCTCGAGCGAGCGGCGGGCTTCGGACGAGGGGTCCGGCTTGGGCTTCGTCTCCAGACTGAATACCGAAAACAGCACGCCGACCACGTCGAGTACCGGGTTGGAACCGCCGAGCACTCTCTTGGCTTCGACGTAGCGTTCGGGATCGTTGACACGCCGTCCCACGAGCCCGGTGACCAAGAGGGCGATCGCCAGTGCGCCGATCGGCAACCGCCAGCGTCTGGCGCGGTGCACGAACCAGGCGTCCGCGTCGTCGAGCTGCCAGCGCCGTTTGACCAGCAGCACGGCCGGCAGCGCAGCCGCCGCTGCGAAGAGCACGCGATAAGCGGCCGGGCTCCCCTCGCTGCGCCCCAGCAGGTCTCCGGGGCTGAGCGTGTCCGGCGGAAGGCGCGCGAGCCCCAGCCCCAAAAGCGCGAACGTGACGGCGGCGGCGCTCGAGACGGGCAGCGGGCCGCGCGTGACTCGATGCAATAGCGCGCTCGCGTAGAGCGCTCCCAGGTACAGCGCGAGCGCCAGCATCGCGTGTAGCGAGAACTCGGGGTGCCAGCTGAACATGTTCAGCGCCAGCTCGAACACGAGGCCGGCGAACCCGAGCACCAGGCCGACTCCGAGCCAGCCGAGCGCGACGGTTACTCCGTGTTTGCGTAAGCGGCCTTCCGGCGCGTGACTCACGGTTTGATTCCCGACGCCGTCACTGACTCACTCGCACGACGGCAGGTTTCTGACCGTGGACGTGACTCTGTAAACGGGATCGATCTTCACGACGTCCACGTCGGACCATAGCTTGAGGTGTTGCGCGCCCGGACAACGTGCCGGCCCGTAGCCCCAGCTCCCGTCCACGATCTTCACGTCCCTGACTTTGTAGTCGGCGACGAGGCCGGGATCATCGCCCAGAGTAATCGTGTAACCGCCGCCCATCAGAAGGCTGTCGTAGACCTCCATGCTGGTCGACTCGTCGCCGGCGAAAATCGCGCCGGTCGCGCAAGCAGTGCCGCTGTCGATCGTGACGTGCTCGAGCACGACGTTGGCCCCACCGTAATAGCCTTGAATGCCGTCGGTGTGGTTACAGGGCTCTTCGTGCCCGTCGCTGCGAGCGAAGATGTAGCTGTCTTCGATCCGGATATTGGCGCTCGTGACGTCGGGCCCTTCGAGCGCGGTGCCGGCGCGCGGCCCGTCGCGCGTGATGATCTTGCAGCGGCGGCAAGTGAAGCCGGAGGGGCCGATCGCGATTTCCGGCCAGCGCTCGTTGCCGAGCGGCCCGTCCGATTCGTACATTGCCCAGTCGGTCGCGGGCAGATCGAAGTCGGTCGGCTCGATCGTGACGTCTTCGACCAGCACGTTCTCGCGCAGGCGTGAATCGCAGGGATAGTCGCGGGTGTTGATGGCCATGCCGTCGCCGAGCCCGTTGACCACGGAGTTTCGCAGCGTGACGTCGGAGGAGCAGATGAACACGTGGCCGGTCACGTGAAGGTTCTCGTAGACCCCGGGGTCCTCGATGACGAGATCGCCCTCGTGAGTCGTCAGCGCCAGACCCGGCGGTGCTCCGGTGCAATCGGGCGTTGGATAGTTGGGTAAGGCGCAGTCGTGACTTCCAGCGTCGCGCACACCGCCGTCGCCCGACGCACCGTCGCTCGACGCGTGGCCGTCCGTCGCTGCGTCGTCGCGCGGCGGCGTGGTCTCGGGCGTGCCGGCATCTTTCGTGATCGGCGCGCCGCTCGGGACGGGGCTCGAATCGGAACCGCAGGCTGCGAGCTGGACGGCCAGGCCGATTGCCCCCGCGACGGTCACTCCGGTGGGTTTCACGCGAGGTCGGATCCTAGCGAACCACGTCGCGCCGCCCGGTTACAAATGCTGCGCGCCTCGCACGGCGCGGTTGCGTGTAAACCGGGAGCGGAAACCGGCGGTAGCATGCTGCGAGCCGCTGGGCGGCCTGGCGTTCCCGGCGGCGCGCTCTGGTCGGGCACGAGGCGTGCTAGCGGGCCGCGACGTGAACCGAATTCGAATGGCCGTTGCGGCGGCCAGTACCGTTGTTTTCCTCGCGCTTTCGGGCTGTGGCCAGAAAGATTATCGCTCAGACATCGTCGTCTACGGCGACCATGTACCGGCGCTCGACAACTCTGGCCAGCCTTTCTCAGAAATTTTCACGGCGCAGGCCGATACGTCGTTTCCGATCACGCGCACGGCGCTGCGGGTGGCGCCGGGGCTCTCGACGCCGGTCGGGGCCGGAGTCTGGAGCGTCGAAGCCTGGGCGAAGTACGCCTTTCTCGGCAACTACGACAAGCAAGGCGGCGGCACCGATCAGCACATCGAGGATCAAAAGCTCGGTGTTTTCGATTCCGAGACGCACGCCTTCTGCAACCTCGACCTCGACCCGACCAAGCTCGCGAACGCGAGCCTCGAATGGCTCGACGTCGCCAACCCGCGCGCGCGAAAGACGCGCCTCTTCTTCGAGGGCATCGCGGCGCAGGGTTCGGGTGGGTTCCCGTTCGGATTCGTGCGGCTCGATCTCGACCTTCCCGACGCCTGCAACCCCACGACCGGCTGGACGACCAAGGGCTTCTTGCCCGCCGAACTGAACGCCGCGGCAGCGGCTTCGAATCAGCCGCCGGTTTGTCCGGATCAGAATCCGGCCGATCCGGCCGACGACTGGTGCGGCTTCGACGGCATGACGCTGCTCCGGCACGACGACGCCACCAACACCGACACGGTCGTGCTCGCGAACTGGATGGGCAATCGCGAGGTGATCGCGGAGATCGACGGCAACGAGCAACTTCGCATACCAGCCGTCCACGTGCTGCCGGTGTGGCAACCCGAAGAGGACACCGCAAATCCGGATCCCAACGTCGACGCGTGTTACCGGTTGTTCCCGGTCGGACCGCCCGCGGTCGACTCCACGCGGCCAGCCAACGATCTGCGCTTCGTTCAGGCTTTCGACAAGGTCTGCGCGCTCCCCGACACTCCCGGCTGCCCCACCAAGAGCATCTGCCCGATCTCGAACACGAGCTGCAATGGGAGCTGCGCCGACGCTTACTGTCCGTTGCAGATCTTCGGTTACTACTTCCGTTCGCCCCCGCCCGATCTCGTGAAGTGCGGCGACGAGACGCAGGCCAAACCCGCGAGCTGTTCGCGCTACCCATTCCTCGACCGCGCGACCAGGAAGTTCAAGTGCTTCGACTTCGGGCAAGCCACGAACGCGTGCGTGACCACTCACGTCAACACGAGTTGCAAACTCGCCGACGACAACAAGTCGGCGTTCTGCGGCTGCGCCGCTCCGTCCACGCCGATCCAGGAGTTCGGCTACGATGCCTCGACGCGTCGCCTGCGCGCCACGAGCTCGTTGTTCCAGAGCGCCGTCAATCACACGATGATCGACTCGCGCAACGGCTATTCGAAGACCGGCGATCTGTTTTTGACGGCCGGCGTGAACTTTGCTGACGGGCACTGGGAAAGCCAGCTCCTGCGCTATCCGCTGAGCGGCGGCGAGCACGCCTTCTTCCAGGCGGGAGCCCGGCTCGACGATGGCCGCTCACGGATCGTGCCGGCCCCGGTTTCCCGGCCTTACCCCTTGAAAACCTCTTGGTTCAGCCTTCCCGGCGCAACCGCCGAGGTCGGCAACGCCATGTACATCGCGAGCAAGGACTCGTTGCAGCGGGACCTTTTTGGTTTCGGTAACTGGGCGGAAGACTCGAACTACAAGATTTCGTTCGGCGTCGGCACGCCCGCGACCCCGCTGCCTCATGAGGCTTTCACTTGCGCGCCGACCGCCATCACTTCGTGCAGCAGCGACGCCGATTGTCAGCTCGGCTACGTCTGCCTCGATCACCAACACTACTGCAATCCAGCGGAGCCGACCGCCTGCCGCACCGACGCCGAGTGCGCGAGCGGAGAGCTGTGCGCGCTCAAGCGCTGCCTCGGCACCTGGGTTCCGAGCATGAAACCCTGCCAGTCGGACACGGAGTGCCCCGCGCCGGAGACGTGTCGGAGCGGCGGCGGGCTCGGCGAAGTGGGTCCCGGAAACATCGAGCTCGGCGGCGCCCCTGCGTCGCTGTGGATGGCCCCGCACCACGGAACGCCACCCGGCAAGCTCGGCCGCGCCAACGCTTACCTGACGCGGATCCCGGTGGCAGTCGATCTGCCGGGCGACAACACCACCGGCGTGGCTCCGGCGCTCGCCTGGTCGAGTCCGCCGTCGTGCACGTCCTTCCGATGCCAGCGGCTGTGGCTGTTCGGCAATGGTTCCACGGGTCTTCGATATCGCACGCGCGACCAGGGACTCTGGTCGGACAGCTACCGACCGCTCCCCGCCAACGTCACCCTGGCCGGTGGTGTTTCCGCGGTCTTCGCCGCGACGGCAGCCGACTTTTCCGACGCGCGAGTCGAGCTTTTCGGGCGCGGTAGCAACGACGGCAAGCTCTACGCTTCGCGGCTGACCTCGCCCTCCGACTGCGCCGGCGCCGCCTGCACGTGGGCTTCCTGGACGGCCGTGCCGGGATCCCCGGTCACCGACGTCGAGCCCGCGACGGCGTTCGCGATCCTCTCACAGCAGCCGGTGCTCTTTTTGGCCGCAAAAGATCGGAACGGCCAGCTCTGGGTCGCGCAGCGCTCCGGCGCCACCTGGAGCTCCTTCCGCGCGATTCCCGGCGTGACCAGCGACGCGGCGCCCTCGCTCGTGTTCAAGGGCGACGACGCACAGGTCTGGCTGTTCGTCCGCGATCGTCAGAACGGAGCGATCAAATACGCGCGCGTCGACAGCGGCTCACCCAGCTGGACGACCGCCGGAAACGCCGGCGCCGTGCTGCCCTGGACGACCGGACCCACCGCTGCGTTCACCGGGATCATGCGCGTGCTCGTCGGGAGCGGCAGCTTCCCGTCGCTCACCTACCAGGCGACGTTCTCCGACGGCGCGTGGGACGATTGGAAACCGACGATCACGCGCGCCGGTTCGACGCGGCCGCCCGCTGCGGCGAACGTCAACGGCGACCTGAACGTCGTCACCACCTGGCTCAATCTGCAAGCCGAGCAGCTGGTGAAGTAATCAACCCCGCCCTAAAGGGCGTAAAAGCGCGTACGCGCGCGAAAGTGAAACCCGCTTCGACTCCCTGGGGCGTGCTGCCGCTCCCCCCGATCGAAGGGCTGGACTATGGTTCGCGCCGTGGTGCTGGGCCGATCCGCCGCGCAGCCGCGAATCGTCGGCCGCTACTTGATGTTCGAAGCCATCGCTTCGGGCGGCATGGCCACCGTACACATCGGCCGGCTGCTGGGACCCGAAGGGTTTTCGCGACCCGTCGCCATCAAGCAGCTGCATCCGCAGTTCGCCCGTGACCCGGAGTTCGTGCGGATGCTGCGGGACGAAGCCCGCCTGGCATCGCGCGTGCGGCACGCGAACGTCGTCTCGCCGCTCGACATCGTTCTGGAAGACGGCGAGCTGCTCGTGGTGATGGATTTCGTCCAGGGCGAATCCCTGGCGCAACTCCTGACGCTCGGCGGAGGCGTGCCCGTTCCCCCCGAGCGGGCAGCGGCGATCATGGTCCAGGTCCTCCTCGGACTGCACGCGGCTCACGAAGCGACCGACGAGCTCGGGGCGCCGCTCAATCTCGTACACCGTGACGTGTCGCCACAAAATGTTCTGGTGGGAGTGGATGGCGTCGCACGGGTGGTCGATTTCGGCATCGCCAAATCGGCTTGGCATTTGCACGTGACCGAGGACGGCCAGATCAAGGGCAAGCTCGGCTACATGACCCCCGAGCAGATCCGCCGCGAGCCGGTGGATCGGCGCACCGACGTGTTCGCGGCGGGCATCGTGCTCTGGGAAATGGTCACGGGCCTCGAGCTCTACTCGGCGGACAATGCCGCTGCCGCACTCGAGAGGATCCTTTTTCACGTTCCCGAGGCGCCGAGCAAGCTCGTCTCGGGACTGCCTCCGGCGCTCGACGAGGTGACGCTGCGCGCTCTGAATCCCGACGTGCACCAACGCTGGCCGACCGCCCGCAGCATGGCCGAGGCGCTCGAAGCGGCAGTCCGCCCGGAAGCAAACATCCGGCTCGGCGCCTGGGTCGAGGCCACCTGTGGATCCGGCCTGCGCGCCCGCGCCGAGCGGCTTGCCGAGATCGAGAGCCTGTCGGTTTCGGAGTTGACCCGCCCTGGGAAAAACCCGAGCCGGGCCGCTTCTCCCTCGGTTCCGCCCGCGCCCGATCCAGCTCACGAGCCAAAGCCGAACCGCGCAAAGAAGCGCTTTTTGTGGGTGACCCTGATCGGTCTGACCACGGCGATCGCAGCGCTAGCAGCGCAGAGCTCGTACGACCGACGCACACCAGAGGTGCACGCGGCATCCGTCGTCGCCGCCGCCAGACCCGTGCCCGACCCTGCGCTCGGGATCGCGCCCCAACCGATCGCGGAGGTCGAACCGCTGCAGCCGATCGGCGAACCGAAGAGCGCCGAGCAGCCGAAGCAGCCCGCACTGAAGCCGCGGGCTCCACGCCAGCCGCGTCTCGTTCATGCGCCGAAGCCGATCGCCGCGCCAGCCCCCGTGGAGGAGCCCGAGGCAAAGCCACGCGCGGCTTGCGAAGTTCCCTACGTGATCGATGCTCAGGGCGTAAAGCGTTTCAAGCCGGAATGCTTCTGATGCGGCGGCGCGCGTGCTCTATGGCCATGGCGTTCGTCGCGTGGTGCCGGCTCGGCCACGCCGACCCGCAGGCGAAAGATTGCATCGACGCGCATGCCGACGGTCAGGTCCTGCGCGGCCAACACAAGCTCTTGGACGCGAGGCGAAAATTCGTCGCATGCGTCGCCGAAGGTTGCCCGCTCCTGGTGCAGAAGGACTGCGCCGAGCTCTTGAAGGAGGTCGACGGCGCCACGCCGAGCGTCGTGATCGCCGGCCTCGACGCCCAGGGCCGTGACACCACGCGCATCAGCGTGAAGGTCGACGGACGCGCGCTCGCTTCCGAGCTCGACTCCGTGGCCATCCCGCTCGACCCGGGGGCCCACAGCTTCGAGTTCACCGCGAGCAACGGCGCTGTCCAACGCGTGTCGCTGGTGCTTCGCGAAGCGGAAAAGCAGCGCCCGGTGATCGCGGACTTCCGGCAGCGTCCGCCGCCCGAGAGCCGATCACCGGCGGAACGGAGCTCCGAACCCGCACCTCCGCTGTTGAGCTACGTTTTCGGCGGTGTCGGCCTGGCGGCGCTCGGCTCCTTCGCGTACTTCGCAATCAGCGGACACGCGATCGAAAACGAGTTCGACGAATGCAAACCGAACTGCCAGGGCAGAGAGGATCGGGCGTCGAGCATGCGCACCCGATACGCGATCGCCGATGTTTCGCTGGGCGTGGCGATCGTGTCCTTTGGCCTCGGGGGCTACCTCTGGCTATCGAACGAGCCACCCGCGAGCGCTACACCGACCGCGCTGCGGCTCGGCGTGCGGGTCGGGAGCCGCGTGCAGCGTGACATTTCGTTGACTGCCGCCGCAACATTCTAGGGTTGGCCATCGGAATGCGGAACCCGCGCAGCAAGCGTAAGGTAGGACGAGCACGGCGACACCGTAAGACACCGGCATGCGTGCAAATATTCGGGAGCTCGAAATGCGTCCACTGATGGGCGGGGAACACACCCGTACCAGTCCGCGAAACCGGGTCGTGCGCTATCCGAAGATCCGGATCACGGTGATCGGCGGACCCGACGCCGGGCTGAGCACCGAGATCGCGGGCAAGGTCCTGCACGTCGGGACCGCGATCGACAACGATCTGGTGCTGAGCGACAACACCGTCTCACGGCACCACTGCGCGATCGAACCCACCGACTCGGGAATCAGGATCCGCGACGAGGGGTCGACCAACGGCATCCTGTTCTCCGGGGTCTGCATCTTCGACGCCGTCGTGACCGGCAACGTGCGGCTGCAGCTGGGGGAAAGCACGCTCGGCGTGACGCCGCTGTCCGAGATCGTCGATCGCGAGCAAGCCAGCAGCGAGCGCTTCGGCGACCTCCTGGGCAAGTCGCCCCGGATGCGGGAATTGTTCGCCGATCTGGGACACATCGCTCCGACCGACATCAGCGTTTTGATCGAGGGTGAGACCGGCACCGGCAAGGAGCTGGTCGCGGAATCGATTCACCGTGCGAGCCCGCGCGCTCAGGGTCCCTACGTGGTTTTCGACTGCGGCGCGGTGGCACCGACGCTGGCGGAAAGCGAGCTCTTCGGTCACGAGCGCGGCGCCTTCACGGGCGCTGTCGGATCGCGGCCCGGGGTGTTCGAGCAGGCCAGCGGCGGAACGATCTTTTTGGACGAGCTCGGGGAGTTGCCGAAGGATCTGCAGCCGAAGCTGTTGCGCGTGCTCGAGAAGCGCGAGGTGCGGCGCATCGGCGCTCAACGCACGATCCCGATCGACGTGCGGTTGATCGCCGCGACCAACCGCAGACTGATGGCCGAAGTCCAGCGCGGCAACTTTCGCGAAGACCTGTACTTTCGCGTGGCGCAGGCCCAGATCGCGGTCCCTCCGCTCCGCGATCACATGGAGGACCTGCCGATGCTGGTCGAGTATTTCCTGTCGCGCGCCAACCCGCCGCGCGGGGCCGCGGACGTACCGTCGCACGTCTGGGAGCTGTTCCGCGCCCACCGCTGGCCGGGCAATGTGCGCGAGCTGATCAACGCCGTTCAGCGGCTGCTGGTCACGCCCGGCCGCGCGCTCGAGCCGGCGGGCTCCGGAGCCTATCCGGCGGTGCGCAGCGTTCCCCTGGAAAACGCCGCGATCGTCCCCTTGCGCGTCGCGCGTCACGAAGCCAGCGACGCCTTCGAGCGCAGCTATCTGGAGGCCCTGCTCGCGCGCTCGAGCGGCAACATCACGCGCGCCGCCGCGATCGCCGAGGTTTCGCGCCAGATGATCCAGAAGCTGATCAAAAAGCACGGCCTGAGTTGAGGACGGTCTATTTCCGTTTCGACAGCTCCGAAAAGGGTGCGTTGCGGAAGCCCGATTTCGGTTGTTCCGCGCGGCGGGGCGCCGGAGCGCCGCGCTTCGCCGTGAGCGCGATGCGTTTGCGTTCGAGATCGACCTCGAGCACCCGCACCTGGAGCCTGTCGCCGACCTTGACCACCTCGTGCGGATCTTTCACGAACCGATCGGCGAGCTGCGAAATGTGCACGAGCCCGTCCTGGTGCACGCCGACGTCGACGAAGGCGCCGAACGCGGTGACGTTGGTCACCACGCCCTCGAGCTCCATCCCCGGTTTCAGGTCGCCGAGCTCGCGCACGTCGTCGCGAAACTTGGGCGGCTCGAAGCTCTTGCGCGGATCGCGGCCCGGCTTGTGGAGCTCGGCAACGATGTCGGCCAGCGTGAAGTCGCCGACGTCGTCCGCCTTGTAGCGCGACGCATCGAGCCGCTTCAGCGCCTCGGCGTTGCCGATCAGCGCGGCGAGCGGGACGCCGAGATCCTTCGCCATGCGCTCCACCAGCGGATAGCGCTCCGGGTGCACCGCGCTCGCGTCGAGCGGGTGCGAAGCTCCGGTGATGCGCAAAAATCCCGCGGCTTGCTCGAAGGTCTTCGGCCCGAGCCCGCTCACCTTGCGCAGATCTTTCCGTGATTCGAAGCGGCCCGCGCGATCGCGCTGCTCGACGATGCGCTTGGCCAGCGCCGGGCCCAGACCGGCCACGCGCGCGAGCAACGGCGCGCTCGCCGTATTGAGCTCGACACCGACGGCGTTGACGCAACTCTCGACCACGTCGTCGAGCTCGCGCCCGAGCTGTGCCTCGGAAACGTCGTGCTGGTACTGGCCGACGCCGATGCTCTTCGGGTCGATCTTGACCAGCTCCGCCAGCGGATCTTGCAAGCGGCGCGCGATGCTGATCGCGCCGCGCACCGTGAGGTCGAGCTCGGGAAACTCTTCGCGCGCGATTTCACTCGCCGAATACACGCTGGCGCCGGCCTCGTTCACACTCACCACGACCACCTTTTCCGTCAGCCCGGCGTCCCGCACCAGCTCGCGCGCGAAGGCTTCGGTCTCCCGGCCGTGGGTACCGTTGCCGACGGCGATCGCCCGCACCGGGTGCTTCTTCACCAGGCGGAGCAGCGTGCTCTTCGCCTTTTCGAGCGCACCCGCGCCCTGGACCAGATAAATCGTGTCGTTGTCGAGCAGCCGTCCCGTGTCGTCGACGACGGCGCACTTCGCGCCCGTGCGCTGCCCGGGATCGATGCCGATCACCGCCTTCCCGCCGAAGGGCGCCGCCAGCAGGAGCTCGCGCAGGTTCTGCGCGAACACGCGGATCGCCTGCTCGTCCGAGCGTGCTTTCAGCTGCGTGCGAATGTCGGCCGCGATCGCGGGCGCGATCAGACGCTTCAGCGCGTCGCTCACCACCAGCGAAAGCTCCGGCGTCCAGGGCGTGCCCCTGCGCAAGGGAATCCTGCCTTTCGCGTGGGCCGCTTGCGCCTCGAGGTCGACGTCGAGCGCGACCTGTAACACGTCCTCGGCTTCGCCGCGCGTGATCGCCAGATAGCGATGCGAAGGCAGAGTCGCGGCGCGTTCCGCGTACTCGGCGTAGTTGTCGAACTTGGTCGCCTTGCCGGCGAACTCCTTCTTCTTCTTGACGCGGAGCACCGCTTCCCGTTCGTACACGGAGCGCAGATGGCGGCGCAGCTCCGCGTCGTCGGCCAGGCGCTCGGCGCAGATGTCGCGCGCCCCGGCCAGCGCCGCCGCAGCGTCCGGCAGCTGTTTCTCCGCGTCGACGAAGCGAGCCGCGACCGTCGCCGGCGCTTCCGCCGCCTGTTCCCACATCGCTTGCGCCAGCGGACCGAGGCCGCGTTCGAGCGCGATCGCCGCGCGGGTGCGGCGCTTCGGCTTGAAGGGCAAATACAGATCTTCGAGGTCGGACTTGGTGCGCGCGTCGCGCAGGCTCTGAAGCAGCGCGGGAGTCATTTTCCCCTGCTTCTCGATCTCGGCGATCACGCTCGCACGCCGGGCCTCTAGCTCGACCAGGTACTCGTGGCGTTGCGACACGGCGCGGATCTGCACCTCGTCGAGGCCGCCGGTCGCCTCCTTCCTGTAGCGCGCGATGAACGGCACCGTCGCGCCCTCGGCCATCAGTCGCACCACCGTGCCCACGCCCCGCTCCGGCAGTTTCAGCTCCGCCGCGATCGAGGCGACGGGGTCGAACGATGCTTCGGCTGCCGTGGTCACGGTTTCGTTTAAGCACGGTGGTCGGCCGCGACCAGCCTTTTTCACGAGCGAAATTGTGCAACGACGCGAGATCCTACGAGAAGCGCTCCGCCGCGGTGGCGTGCCTTCAACGCGCCCTGTCTCGCGCAGCGATGAGCACGACCATGCCGGAACCCGCGATCGGCGCCGCCTCGACGATTTCATCTGCGAAACCGCTCGCGCGTAGCAGCTCCCGAACCGCCTCCGCCCCGTAGAACGTGTACACGGCGCCGGGGAAGGCCGCGGCACCGCTCCCGTCGTCATTCGTCCGCAAGCCGAGCACGAGGCGCCCTCCCGGTGCGAGTACGCGACGGATCTCGCGCAGGTGGGCTGCCGGGTCCTTCCAGAAGTAGAGGGTATGCACCGAGTACGCCTTGTCGAAGTGCTGATCGGGGAACGGCAAACATGCGCTATCCGCAAGCTCGAGCCGCACCCGTCCCGTTGCGACGAACTTAGTGCAGCGCCGGCGCGCCATGCCGAGCATCGTCTCCGAGAAGTCGACGCCCGCAACGAACCCTCCGGTGACGATCTCTGCGGCCTTGCGGATCGTCTTGCCGTGACCGAAGCCCACTTCGAGCACGCGGTCGTCCGGCCGCAGCTCGAGTGCGGCCAGTGCCGCCGAGTTC
>Ga0111538_10006070_pt1 | contig 16411 bp, 14 predicted proteins | sample SoiMethybrSBSTD1_FD_79669 | JGI IMG/M metagenome (GOLD analysis project Ga0111538, IMG submission 79669) | Bulk soil microbial communities from a Populus tree surrounding site in Tennessee, USA - Soil MetaG P. TD hybrid SBSTD1 (version 2)... | ecosystem: Environmental > Terrestrial > Soil >...
GCAAGATCACCTACTTCCAGGAGTAAGGGGCGCTGAGCCAAGAGCCAATGAGGAGGCAGCCCCAAAGGGCTGCCTCTTCGCGTTTCGGCCGCGAGGCCCGGGCCCTGACCCAACCGCTTGCCGCGGGCGCCGCGCCTGGCCGCCAGTCCCACGTCGAGCACAGCCGGAGGCCTCTTCGTGCACGAGCGCTTGAACCTTATCACCGACCTGCCCGGCGTGAGCGTTGGTCACGCCGAGGACGCCAGCCTCGCCAGCGGCGTCACGGCCATCCTGCTCGACCGAGACAACGTTGCCTCGGGGACCATTCGCGGCGGCGCGCCCGGCAGTCGCGACACCGCGCTGCTCGAACCGGAAATGACGGTTGAGGGCCTCGACGCCGTCGTGCTTTCGGGTGGCTCGCTGTTCGGGCTCGACGCGGCCGGCGGAGTGGTGTCGTTTTTGCGCGAGGCCAACAAGGGTCTCAAGATTGGCGCGGCCACGCTGCCGATCGTGGCACAGGCCATCATCTTCGATCTCCTCAACGGCGGGAACAAGGCCTGGGGACGCATGCCACCCTACTGGGAGCTCGGCTGGCAGGCCGCGCAACGCGCGGGGCGCGGGGACTTTGCGCTCGGCAGCGTCGGTGGTGGCCTCGGCGCCACCACGGCCAACCTCAAAGGCGGGCTCGGCTCGGCCAGTACGACGACGGCCTCCGGCTTCGCAGTCGGGGCTATCGTCGTCGTCAATGCCGTCGGCAGCGTGACGGTGGGCGAGGGCCCGCATTTCTGGGCCGCAGCCTACGAGCGCGACGGCGAGTTTGGCGGCCTCGGCGCGCCGCCCACGCCCGTCGCGGGCGCCCTCGACCTCAGGATCAAAGGCGGGGCCCCGCCCGCCACCAGCATCGCCTTTGTCGCCACCGATGCGATCATGACCAAGGCACAGGCCAAGCGCCTCGCCTTGATGGCCGATGACGGGCTCGCCCGCGCCATCCGCCCGGCGCACGCGCCGATGGACGGGGACACCGTGATCGCCGCCGCCATGCTGCGCAAACCCATGCCCGACGGCCCGCTCAATTTGACCGAAATCGGCCTCGCGGCTGGGGACTGCATCGCGCGCGCCGTCGCCCGTGCGGTCTACCTGGCGAGCGCGCTCCCGTTTGCGGGGGCGCAGCCCGCCTGGCGCGACCGGTTCGCGGGGGGACGGGCGCCATGAGCCGACGGCGCCTGCTTGTCGCCCTCGCGCTCGTCAGCGTCCTCCTTCTTCTGTTCGGCTGGCAGGCACACCGCGAGCAGCTGGTCAGGGCTTGTCTCGACAGCGGCGGGGCGTGGACCGGCACGGCGTGCGGGCCGCTGATGCCGAGGCCGATCCTGCAGCGCGATCTCAACCGCTCATGAGCCGAAGCGCTCGGGGCCGTAAGGCGCGGTGTCCGTGAAGGGCGTCTGCCCGGTCATCATTTCAGCCAACAGGCGCCCGGTCACCGGCCCGAGCGTGAAGCCCAGATGATGATGGCCGAAGTTGAACCACAATCCGCTGTGGCGCCCGCCGCGACCGACGGCGGGCAGCATATCGGGCAGGCAGGGACGCCGGCCAAGCCAGGGTTCGGCATCGAGCCGCTCCCCGAGCGGGAAAATCCGGCGCGCCAAGGGCTCGACGCGGGCAAGTTGCACCGGGGAGGGCGGCGCATCGCGCAGGGCGAATTCGGCACCCGTGGTCAAGCGGATGCCGCGCGTCATCGGTGTCAAGGCATAGCCGTGCTCGGCATCGATCACTGGCCGATTGAGGGTCGCGTTGCCCTCGGCACGGTAATGCATGTGATAGCCACGCTTGACGCCGAAGGGAATGCGGTAGCCAAGCCGGCGAAAGATGGTGTTGGACCAGGGGCCGAGCGCAATCACCACGGCGGCAGCGGTGACGCTGCCGGTCGCGGTTTGCACTTCCCATCCCGCCGGCGTTGCTTGCAGCGTACCGGCCTCGCCGCGTTGAAATCGGCCGCCGCGCTCCTGGAACAAGCGGGCATAGGCCTTGGTGACCGCCTCGGGATCCGAGACACTGACGGGATCGGGCATGAACATGGCGCCTGCCAATGGCGCCTTGAGATGTGGCTCCAGGGCTCCCAGCGCGCTTGCGCTCACCATTTCGAACTTGACGCCATAGGTCTCGCTCGCCACCTTGTCCTTGAGCATGGCGCTGTCGAGCGCCGGAGCGGAGTGATAGAGCCTCAGATAGCCGGTGCGGCGCATCAAGCCGAGCACGCCGGCTTCGCCCATCAAGGTCTCGTGCTCGACCACGCAGCGCTCGATCAGCGGCCGTGCCCGCCGCGAGGTGGCCGCGACCGCTGCCGCCGTCGAAGCCCGCCAATAGCGAAAGAGCCAGGGGGCGATGGCGGGTAGCGCACGCCAATCGAGGTGCGATTCCGGCAGCTGGTTGAAGGCGTAGCGCAGGAGCAGGCGAGCATCGCGCGGAAACGGGTAGGGCACCACGCCTTCACGTTGGATAATGCCGGTGTTGCCGTAGCTCGTTTCCTCGCCCGCGCCGCGGCGGTCGACCAGCACCACGGCTTGGCCGCGTTTTTGCAAGTGCAGCGCCGTCGACACGCCGACCATGCCGGCGCCCAGTACGATGACATCGGTTCCAGCCATAAAAGCTCCCTCCCCTGTCGTCCTCGCCCTGGCGCCGCAGCCCTGTTCGCATGTGCCTGCCCATGGACAGGGCCATTTCGCCTATACGGCAAATCGTCGGTCTGCAACCGAGCCGAGCGAACGGCGAACCCTTTTCGCGCCGGCGCAAAAGCGCGGCGTCGCCTCAGGCATCGAGGTCCTCAGCCGGCCTCGAGGCCGCCAGCCCGCCCGGGCCCGCCGCCGGCTCAGGCATTCGGGCGAGGCCGAGGGCGGCGAAAAAACCGATGGCGGCCAACATCGCCATGGCGAGATAGGCGCCGGCGCCGTATGCGGCATAGAGCGGCCCGGCCACGAGGGTGGCACCCCCGAGCAGGATGCCCGAGGCGACCGCAGCATAAAGCGCCTGCGCCGTGCCGCCCTGCGTTGGGGGAGCCAGCCGCGCCAGGACGTGAATGGCGCCGACGTGGGTGGCGCCAAAGGTCAGGCCGTGCAGGGTCTGCAGCGCATAGAGCAGCCAGACCGGCGGGTCGAAGGCCATCGCCGTCCAGCGGGTCACGGCACTCGCCGCGGCGATCACCAAGAACGCATTGGGCCCGACATGGCGGATGAGAGCCGCCGAATAGGCAAAAACCAGGATCTCGGCGGCGATTCCCACGGACCAGAGCTGCCCGGCCACCAGCGTGGAGATGCCAAGCGCGTTCCAGTGCAGGGTACCGAAGGTGTAGAAGGCAGCATGCGCCGCCTGGACAGCCCCGGCCGCCAGCAGAAACAGCAGAAATTGGCGCGAGCCCAATAGGGCCGCGACCGCGCGGGCGCGAAGCCGCGCGCCAGCGCGCGGTCGATGTGGCCGGGACGCCCGGGCGGGCCCAGCCACCTGATGGGCGGCGCCGGCGAGCACGATCGACCCGCCGATCAGCAGCCAGAACAGCGCCTGCGGGCTGCGGTGCTCGATCAGCCACCCGCCCGCGAGCGCAGCCGCCGTAAAACTGATGGAGCCCCACAGGCGCATGCGGCCGTAGTCGAGGCGGACCGCACGCATGGCCTCGACGGCGATCGCCTCCGCCAGCGGCGTAATGCTGGTCCAGGCCACGGCCAACAGCAGGCAGGCCAGCAAAATCGGATAAAATCCTTCGCTGCGGGCGAGCAGCAGCTGGCTTGCCACCGCCGCCCAGGCGAGCAGGATCAGAACGCGCCGGTGATCGCCGCGCCGATCGGCGGCAAAGGCGATCAGGGGCGTTAGCAGCACGCGCACGAACAGCGGACAGGCGCTGATGATGGCGATCTCGGGCGCGGTCAACTGCCGCCAGGCGAGCCACACCGGCAGATAGGGAACAGAATTGCCGGTGACGAAAAAAATGGCGGCGAACATAACCGACACGCGCACCGTCACGACGCGTCGCTCGCGCTCGGGAGGCGCCAGGATCATGCCGCCAGCGGCTGGTCCTGAATGATGTCGGCGAACAGCGAGGGATCGATATTGCCGCCGGACAGAACCGCCGCCACGGTGCGCCCATTGAGCGCGATCTTAGCGGCCAGGATGGCGGCCAGCGAGACGGCGCCACCGGGCTCGAGCACGAGTTTCAGCTCGCGGAAGGCAAAGCGCACGGCCGCCCTGGCTTCCGCATCGCTGACGGCAAGGCCACCGGCCAAATGCCGTCGCGCCACTTCGAACGTCATCTCGCCGGGCGTGGCGGCCAGCAGCGCATCGCAAATGGAGCCCGAGAGCTGGGCGTTGCGCTGGCGCTGGCCTTTTTGCAGCGAGCGTGCAAGATCGTCAAAGCCCGCCGGCTCGACGCTCCAGATTTGCGTCGCCGGGCTCTTTTCCTTGACGGCAATCGCCACGCCGCTGATGAGCCCGCCGCCTGAGGCGCCGACCAGCACCAGGTCTGGCGTGGCGCCGAGGGCTGCCGCCTGTTCCATCATTTCGAGGCCGACGGTGCCCTGCCCGGCGATCACGTCCTTGTCGTCGAAGGGATGGACTAAGGCGGCGCCGCGCGTGGCGCAGATCTTCTGCGCAATGGCATCGCGATCTTCGCGGATGCGATCGTAGATCACCACCTCGCCGCCGAAGGCCTTGGTGCGCTCGATTTTGAGGCGCGGCGCGTCGGCGGGCATGACGATGGCGGATCTGAGGCCGCGCAGGGTCGCCGCCGCGGCCACGCCCTGGGCGTGGTTGCCCGAGGAGCAGGCGACGACCCCGCCCGGGTAGGCGCCGGCATCGAGTTGGGCAATCTTGTTGTAGGCGCCACGAAACTTGAAGGCGCCCACCCGTTGCAGGTTCTCCGCCTTGAGCAACACGCGCCCGCCGGCCACCTGGTTGAGCGCGGGATGCTCGACGAGCGGTGTCAGGCAGGCGAGCTGGGCCAGGCGGCGGCGGGCCGCCAGCAGGTCGTCAAAGGTCGGCAGCGACGCGGCCATGCCAAGCCTCCAGGTGTCCGACAATGGCTAGCAGCGCCATCAGCGCCGTCGTCGGGGTCCTGTCAAGCCTTGTGCGCCCCGAGCAAAGAAAAACCGGCCCGGATGACCGGACCGGTTTTCACTGAGCGAGCCCAGCGTCCCTGGATACGCAGGCTCTGCTCTCCCCCATAGCCGTCGAACCGACGCGCACCGCAAATTCCGCTTGGTCGTTGCGCTCCCGCCGGGCGCTCACCACAGCGGATTTGTCTCAAATTTCTGGTGCGCCGGCAACCTGGCGCCGGTTGATCACGCCGCCACCGTGGCGCGCTCGCCACAGAGTCGCCACACGGCCGCCAAAAACGTTGGTCGCGCGACACACCTCAGCACTTGCCGAGGCCGATGGAGATTTTGGAGACCTCGAGGCCCTTGGGGGCGATGCTGATCGACTGCTTGCAGTCGGACACGCTGACGTTCATGGCCGCCGTGAAGTTGGCGCCCTCGATCGACAGCACGAAGGTGCTACCCGTGTAGCGCCCAGTGACCTGCCCGGTGGCCGAGTAGGTCTTTTCCTCCCAGCTGCCGGAGACCTGACTGCCCTTGATCTGCAGGTCGGCCAGCGCATTGATACTGTAGTCGGCGCTGGCACAGCGCATACTTTGGCGCACTTGGCCGCCGCCCTCGGAGACCTTGTAGGTGACGGCGCATTTGACGCTCTCGGTCCTGCCGTTGCTGAGCGTCACCGAGCCCGAGCCCGACCAGTAGCCAGACAAGTCTTCGATCGGCGCCCCCGCCAGGGTGGCGGCGCCGGCGGCCAGGCTCAACGCGAACGCCAGGGTCCCTATGCCGGTCTGCATGCTCATGCAAATCCCCCGCGCCCTTGCTCCAATACCTTTACGCGCACCCCCCGCGCTGCGGGCGCGTCGAAACATACCCATAAAATATGATGCAGAATTGCGGCACGGGAGCAAAAGGAATTCTGCCGCGGCCAGCGCGGGGCCGGTGACCTGTGACCCGAAAGTCAGTCTTCCGCGGCCCGACCGGACGTCCTGTCCCGGACGCAAGTCATTCATTTACCTTCAAATTCGGGATCGGCGGGGGCGCCGAGCGGATGCCAAACAGGCAGTCGACCGGCCCCCGGCCCTGCCCGACGCCAAGGCGGGCACCGGCCTCGAGCCCCTGCCAAACAAAGGCCTTAGCCCCAGCGATTGCGCCCGGAAGCTCAGCCCCGCGCGCCATCAGCGCGGCGATGGCGGCGGAGAGCACACAGCCCGTGCCGTGGGTGTGCGGGGTCGCCAGGCGCGGACGCGCCAACCGCGTCAGCGTGCGCCCATCAAAAAAGAGATCGACGGCTTCGGCGCCGACGCCATGGCCGCCCTTGAGGAGGACGGGGCAGGCGCAGCGGGCGACCAGCGCCTCGATCTGCGCTTGGGCCGCCGCCTCGCCGTCGGCCACCTCGCTGCCGAGCAGCCTGGCGGCCTCGGCGAGGTTGGGGGTAAGAAGCGCGGCAAGCGGGGCCAGTTCGTCGAGCACGGCGTCGACGGCGTCGGCCGCAAGCAGGACATCGCCGCTGGTTGCCACCATGACCGGGTCGACGATGATGGGCGCCGCTCGCCCGACGCGCGCGTGCTCGGCGAGCCGCCGTGCCACGGCGCTAACAATAGCGGCATTGGCAAGCATGCCGGTCTTGAGGGCGCCTATGTCGAGATCGGACAGCACGGCATCCAACTGGGCCAGCACAAAGTCGGGCCGCACGGCCTCGACCGCCGCCACGCCGCGCGTGTTCTGGGCGGTGAGCGCGGTGATGACCGAGGCGCCATATACGCCGAGCGCGGTGAAGGTCTTCAGGTCGGCCTGGATGCCCGCACCGCCCGAGCTGTCCGATCCCGCCACCGTCAAGGCGATGGGCGTGCGGCCGGGCGACGGCCTCATCGGCCGGCTCCCTCTTTCAGGATCTCGGTTTGCAATCGTTGTGGCGTGAACCACTCTTCGACGCGCGTCAGCGCCGGCACGCTCTCGATCAGCCATTGTCCGAACCAGTTGAGCGAACCGGTCAGGATCAACACGCCCGTCAAGACCAAGAGCACGCCCATCAGCATCTCGATGCGTCCGAGGTGGCGCTTGAAGCGCTGCAGGAAGCGCACGAACGGGCCGATGGCCGCGGCGGCAAGGATGAAGGGCAGGCCAAGGCCAAGGGAATAGACAAACAGCAGCCGCACGCCCGCCGGCAGGCTGCCGTCCTGCGCGGCGAGCGTCAACACCGTTGCCAGCACGGGCCCAATACAGGGGGTCCAGCCAAAGGCAAACGCGAGCCCCATCAGGAAGGCGCCAAGCAGACTTGCACCCTTCATCTGGCGATGGATGCGCGCCTCGCGATAGAGCATGGAGATGCGCAGGACGCCGAGAAAATGCAGGCCAAAGCCGATGATGATCAGGCCGGCGACGAAGGCCAGTTCCGCCTTGTGGCTCTGGACCCATTGGCCCAGCACGGAGGCGCCGGCCCCCAAGGCGACGAACACCGTGGTGAACCCCAAGACGAAGAATACCGAGGCCAGCAGCACGCGCCGGCGCAGCTCGCTGCCGACATGGGCGCTCGTCATTTGCTCGATGGTGGTGCCCCCGAGATAGCCCAGGTAGGGCGGCACCAGCGGCAGCACGCACGGCGACAGGAAGCTCACGAGCCCGGCGAGGGCGACGCCCAGGTGGATGTAGATCTGTGTCAGCAAAAGCGCCTCACGGGGCTCGACCCTGGCTCAGGTAAGACGAATGGGGAGCCCGTGCAAGGCGCTCGAGGGCTGCCTCAGCCTCCGGCTCGCAGGATCTTCACGGTCTGGCGAGGACGGGGGGTGATCTCGCGCTGGCTCAGCAGAAACTGCGCCAGCAGGTCCCAAACCGGTGGGCCTTCCACGTTTTCGTTGACCGAGCCCCAGCCCGCCACAACGTAGGTTTTGGCCGGCTCCAGCGGGGCACCCGTGCGCATCAGCGTCAAATTGCCGATGCGAGCGCCGATCGGCGCATCCACGTTAATGGTATAGCTGAGGCCGCCGACGCGCACCATATCGCCCCCCTGCTGGTAGTAGGGATCGGGGTTGAACAGGTTATCGGCGACGTCTTCGAGCACCGCCTTGATGGTCTCGCCGGTCAGCTTGAGGCGGTAGACCGCCGGATAGGTGATGGCGGTCAGGTTGTAGACGTCCTCCCAGGTGATCGGCTGGCCGGGCGCCAAGGTGGCGCCCCAGCGGAAGCCCGGGGAGAGAGCGATCTCCGCGTCGCGTGCCGCCAGCAGGGCATCGCAGATCACATCATCGAAGGTGCCGGCAAAGCTGTCGCGGCGGTAGAGCACGCCGTGATTGCGGGCAAGCTCCGTGCGCAACATCGCCGCGTGCGGCGCGCGAATGCCGCCGATCAGGGCGGCCATCTCCGGATCAGGAGCAATGGCATCGGTCAGCACCGGCAGCAAGGCATAGGCAAAATCCGTGATGCGACCGTCGGCGAGCTCAAGATCAAGCCGCGAGAGAAACTTGCCGTGCGACCCGGAGGCAACGAGCAAGGTGCGGCCGACTTTCACCGGCTGCGGCAGCACGTCGTGGGTGTGGGCGGTGAGGATGACGTCGATGCCGTGCACCCGGTGGGCAAGCTTGCGATCGACGTCAAAACCGTTGTGTGAAAGCAAGACCACGACTTGGGCGCCGAGCGTGCGGGCCAAGCCCACCGACTTGCGGATCGTCTCCTCGCGAATACCGAACGACCAGTTTGGCACCATCCAGCGCGGATTGGCGATGCGCGTGTAGGGGAAGGCCTGACCGATCACGGCCACCTTAACCCCGCCGCGCTCGAACATGCGCCAGCCCCGGAACACGGGTTCGGCCATGTCGGTGTCGCGCACGTTGCCGGCGAGGAGGTTGAGGCCGGAGTTGCCCTTGCGCTCGAGGGTGCCGAAGATCTCCTTGATGCGACGTTCGCCGAGCGTGAACTCCCAATGCCCGGTCACGGCATCAACCTTGAGGGCCTGCAGCACCGAGACCATGTCGGCGCCCTCGGATTTGAGGGCCGTGTAGGAGCCCTGCAGGGCATCCCCGCCGTCCAGCAGCAGGACGCGCTCGGCCCCCCGCTCGGCCCGGATCGCGGCCACCAGCGTCGCCAGGCGGTCCATGCCGCCGACCCGCCCATAGGTGGCCGCCAAGGTCTCGAAATCGGCGGCGGTCAGCATGTAGGCCTCGAGCGAGCCGGGCGGAATGGCAAAGGCCTTGAGAAAGTCCTCGCCCGTGAGATGGGGCAGCTTGCCCTTGGCCTCGCCGACCCCGAGATTGAGCGAGGGCTCGCGATAGTAGAGGGGCATGAGCTGCGCGTGGATATCGGCCATGTGCAGGAGCGTGAGCTGCCCCTTGGGCGTGAAGCGCAGCAAGTCCTCCTGGCGGATCCGCTGCTGGGCGGCCGCCCGCGCCAGGGGACCCGCGCCGTGCAGCAGCGCGGCGGTCGCGCCGGCGAGCTCGAGGAATTGGCGACGGGTGATCATCTGGCTCCCAGGCACCGGGCGTCCCGGCCCCACGCACCTACTTGTTGACCGGACTTTCCGGCGACATCACGTAGGCGGTGAGGTCGGCGATCTGTTCCAGGCTGAGAAAGCCGTTGGCGCCCATGCGTGGCATGTTTGCGCAGGCAGCGACCACCTGTGGGTTGTAGATGCGCTCATAGACCGCTTTGACCTCCGCCGCGGCAAAGTTGCGGTCTTTGCCGTAATGCGCCAGGCTCGGGCCGAGGGTGCCATAACTCAGCTCCTTGAGGTCGAGCTGATGGCAGGCAAAGCAGTTGCCGCCATTTTCGGCCCGCGCGGGATAGTCGGTAAAGCGCATGCCGTAGCCGCTTTGCGCCAGCTTCTCGCCCTTTTTCCAGTCCCCCATCAGCTTGCCGTCGGCGGGAAATTTGAGGCTCGCCCGCGCGCGCGCCTGGATCTCGGCGGCAACCGCGGGCGGGGGGTTGTTGCGGTGGAGGCTGCAGGCCTGCTGCGTCTCGTCCTGGCTCAGCCGCGCAGCCCAGTCCGGCGCAGCCTGCCGCCAACTCTCGCTGATCGCCTTGTCGATCACGGCCGGCTCCGGCCGCTCTTGCGCGAGCGCGCCGACGGCGGCCACGCCGGCGATGCCGAGCCCAACCAGCAGCGTTCGCATCCTGGCCACTCCTAGCGCTTGAGGCCGGGTGCGGTGATCGCCCCGCCTTTGGCCTGATTGACGAGATACATCGTCAGCGCCACGGTCGCGTCCGAGCCGTAATCGACGAGCGGCAGGCGCATCTGCCAGTAGCAATCGGCGATGCGATGCTGCGGGGTCATCACGGTGCCCTGCGAGACGCGATAGGCGGGCCACTCGCCGACCACCTGACGTGCCTCCTCGGGCTTGCTCAAATAGGGCAATGCCTGCAGCCGGATGCGCTTGCCGCTATCGCCGTGGCAGGTGGCGCAGGCAAAATCGAGCGGGCCCTGCCGGCGAAAGAATAGCGCCTCCCCGAGCGCCAGCGCGGCGCGCTCCTTGGGATGCTGCAGGGAGGGGGCAAAGGTTGCACCGTTGGCTTTACTGGCGACAAAGGTGGTGAGCGCTTCGAGCTCGGTGCCGCTCTGATTGGCCTTCGAGTAGGGGCGCTGCACGAGGCTGCTGCGGGAAAAGCCCTGTAGCTTCTCCATGCACCAAACGAGACGCGACTCCAGATCCATCACCTTGTCGGCATCGGCAAAGAAGCGCGGCAACGCTGCGAACGCGCCGTCGACCTGACCCGGTCCCTTGCCAAGGTCGCAGCCCTCCAGCGAAGCGTTGTTGGGCCCGCGCCGCTCCCGCCACAAAGCCTCGCCCCGATCGGCATCGAGCATTGCCGGATTGGACCAGGGATCGGCTTTCAGCATTTGGCGATACTTTTCGAGCTCGCGCTCGGTGGCATCCTCGGCGGCCACGGCCAGCGCCGGCCCCAGCACGGCCAGCCCGAACAGCAGCAGCGGAAGGAAACGTCCTCGCCCAATCATGGCCTATGTGTGAAAGCTCCCCGCGCCAGTGTCAATCGTGGCCGAGCGGCCAAGCCTGGGGCGGGCCGGCAGCCGCCCCGCTGCCAACTCAGCCGGCCTCTGTGAGCGCCACGATGCCCGGCAGCTCGCGTCCCTCCAGCCATTCGAGAAAGGCGCCGCCGGCGGTCGAAACGTAGCTGAAATCGTCGGTGACGCCGGCCGCGTTGAGGGCGGCCACGGTATCGCCGCCACCCGCCACCGACACCAGCCGTCCGGCCTTGGTAAGCTTGGCGACCGCCCGCGCCAGCTCGATGGTGCCACCGGCGAACGCTGCGATTTCGAAGGCCCCGAGCGGACCGTTCCACAATAGGGTCTTGGCGCCGGCAATGACGTCGGCGTAATGGGCGACCGTCCTCGGTCCGACATCGAGGATCTTCTGATCGGCCGGGACGGCAAGCGTCGGCACCACGCGGGCAGGCGCGCCCGCTTCCAGTCGCGCGGCAACGACGACATCGTGCGGTAGCAGAACTTCACAATGGCGCTCTTTGGCCGCGTGCATGATTTCCAGCGCCGTTTGCTGGAAGTCGGGCTCGGCCAACGAGGTGCCGATCTCAACGCCTTCGGCCAGCAAGAAAGTGTTGGCCATGCCGCCGCCGATGATCAGCTTGTCGACCTTGGCGGCGAGGTTCTGCAACACCGGGATCTTGCTCGACACCTTGGCGCCGCCGATCACGGCCGCGGTCGGCCGCACGGGATTTTCCAGCACGCGATTGAGCGCCTCGATCTCCTCCAGCAACAGCGGCCCGGCGTAGGCGGGCAGCAAATGGGCGAGCGCTGCGGTGGAGGCGTGCGCGCGGTGCGCCGCGGAAAAAGCGTCATTGATGTAGACATCGCCCAACGCCGCCAAGCGTTTGGCGAACGCGGGCTCGTTCTTTTCCTCGCCCTTGTGGAAGCGCAAGTTCTCGAGCACCGCGATTTGGCCGGCGAGCAGAGCCGCGAGCGTGCGTTCGGCCGGCTCGCCGACGCAGTCCTCGGCAAATGTCACAGGCTTGCCCAACAGCTCGCCCAGCTTGTCGGCGACGGGTGCCAGGCTGAGCTGCGGATCGCGCCCGTCGCGCGGGCGCCCGAAGTGCGAGATGATGCCGACGCGCGCGCCGCGCTTGGCCAAGTCGCGCAGACCGGGCAAGAGGCGCTCGAGCCGTGTCGCATCGGCGACCTTGCCGTCCTTGAGCGGAACGTTGAGATCGGCACGCACCAACACGCGCTTGTCCTTCAGGTCGACGCCAGCGGTCGATTTCAACTTTTCAAGCTTCATGAGCGCTCAACAGGCGGCGTCCGGCGGCGGCCACATGCGCGGGCGTAATTGAGAAATGCTCAAACAGCTTGGTCGCGGGGGCCGAGGCGCCAAATCCAGTCATACCGAGGAAAACCCCGCGCTCGCCGGTCCAGCGCTCCCAGCCTTGGCCGACCGCCGCTTCGACGGCAAGGCGCGGCGCGCTACCCAGCACTTGCGCGCGATAGGCAACACTCTGGGCCGCGAACAGCTCCCAGCACGGCATCGACACTACCGCGGCGGAAACCCCGTCCTTGGCGAGGAGCTCGCGGGCCTCGAGCGCCAGGCTCACCTCTGAGCCCGTCGCCAACAGCGTCAGCGCCCGGGCACCCGTCGGCGCCTCGGCCAAGACGTAGCCGCCCCGCGCGCAAAGGTTCTCTGCCGCGGCGTGCGTGCGCAGTGCCGGCACCGCCTGTCGCGTCAGGGCTAGGATCGAGGGCGTGGCGCTGGCGCTTAGCGCCAGCTCCCAGCACTCGGCGACCTCCACCGCGTCGGCGGGCCGGAACACGTTGAGATTGGGGATGGCGCGGAGCGCGGCGAGCTGCTCGATCGGCTGGTGGGTCGGCCCGTCCTCGCCCAGCCCGATCGAATCGTGCGTCATGACGTAGATCACACGCACGCCCATCAAGGCCGACAGACGCAGCGCCGGACGGCAATAGTCGGTGAAGACCAGGAAGGTGCCGCCGTAGGGGACGATGCCGCCGTGCAGCGCCATGCCGTTCATGGCCGCGGCCATGGCGTGTTCGCGCACGCCATAGTGGATGTAATTGCCGCTGAAATCCTCGGCCGTGACGGGCTTGTGATGCTTGGTGCGGGTGCCATTGGAGGTCGTCAGATCCGCCGAGCCGCCCATCAGGGCGGGCACGGCCGGCACCAGCTTCTCCAGCACCTTCTGCGAGGCAACGCGCGTGGCAAGCTTGGGTGGCGTGGCCAGGAACTCGGCCTTGCTCTCGGCGATGGCGGCCCGGAGCGCCGGCTCGTCGATCAGCACGGGGGCATGCACAGAAGCGGCGCGCGGCCCGGCCCGCAGCTGCCAGGCCCGACGCGCGGCAGCGCCGCGCGCGCCCGCAGCGCGCCAGGCGGAAAGCACCGCCTCGGGCACCTCGAAGGGCGCATAGGGCCAGCCCAGATTCGCGCGGGCGCCCTTGATCTCTTCGGCCCCCAAGGGCTCGCCGTGCGCAGCGGCCTTGCCCTGTTTGTTCGGGGCGCCGAAGCCGATCTTGGTCTTGCAGGCGATCAGCACCGGCTTGTCGGAACGCTGGGCTGCGGCAAGCGCGGCACGAATTGCAGCGGGGTCGTGACCATCGATGCTTCCGACCGCCCAGCCCGAGGCGGCGAAGCGTTGCAGTTGGTCATCGGATTGGGCCAGCGAGGTCGGCCCATCGATGGAAACGGCATTGTCGTCGAAGAGCACGATCAGCTTGCCGAGCTTGAGATGGCCGGCAAGCGAGATCGCCTCCTGGCTGATGCCCTCCATCAGACAGCCGTCGCCGACGATCGCATAGGTTTTGTGATCGACGATCTCCGCGCCCAAGCGCTGATTGAGCAGACGCTCTGCCAGCGCCATTCCTACGGCATTGCCGAGCCCCTGGCCCAAGGGTCCGGTGGTGGTTTCGATGCCGGGCGCGTGTCCATATTCGGGATGGCCGGCCGTCTTGGCGCCGAGCTGGCGGAAGTTGCGCAGCTCATCCAAGCTCATGCCGGGAAAACCCGTAAGGTAGAGGAGAGCATAGAGCAGCATGGAGCCGTGGCCGGCCGAGAGCACGAACCGGTCGCGATCCGGCCACGCCGGGTCATCGGCGTCGAATTTCAGGGTCTCGGTGAAGAGCACGGTGGCGACGTCCGCCATGCCCATGGGCATGCCGGGATGGCCCGATTTGGCCGCTTCGACGGCGTCCATGGCCAGCGCCCGAATGGCATTGGCGAGGTCTTTGTGGGCCGCCCCCGTTGGCGGGCTCGGCTGTGCCGCCTCATTCACCATGGATCCTCGCTGGTCGCTTTGGCCGGTCGCGGCCGAGCATTAGCCGCCGCTGCGCGGCGCGTCTACCGGCCTTATCGAGGCGCATCGGCGCAGGCCGCAGGGGCTCGCCATCCCAAGGGCGTGGCGCGGCTTGGACGTGACTGCGCGTGGGGGGCAAAAGAGCCGCTGCAATCAGCGGCTTGAGGCCCACGATAGCCCAGCCGTGCGCCTGCGGCAGGGCCTAGCGGCCGCGGGCTGCGCGCACAGTTTTTGCGCCGATCGGGCTAGTTCTTTTCCAGATGCAGCAGCGGATCGACCGGTTTGGAGCCTTGGCGCAGCTCGAAGTGCAGTTGCGGTTGGTCGACCGAGCCGGTTTTTCCGGCCTTGGCAATCACCTGGCCGCGCTCAACGACGTCGTCGCGCTTGACCAGTAGCTGCTCGTTGTGGGCGTAGGCCGATACCCAGCCGTTGTCATGGCGGATCAGAATAAGGTTGCCATAGCCTTTGAGTTCGTTGCCGGCGTAGGCGACTTTGCCGCCTTCGCTGGCGTGCACATCGGCGCCCTGCGGCAAGGCCAAATTGATGCCGTCGTTTTGGGTGCCGTCGGGACGGCGGCCGTAGCCGGCGATGACGCGGCCGCGCGCGGGCCAGCGGAAGCGTCCGCTGCTGTGCTCCGCGGCGCTCTCGCGCGCCGGGGCGGCGACCGGCGCGGCGTCCGTGACCTGGTCGCTGCGGGCGGCCAGCTGCTTTCTTTCCGCCGGCGGATTGATGATTTTGGGCGCCGGCGCGGCTTCTGGCGCAGCGTTCAGTGTCGGCGCCGGCGCCGGCGCGGCGGCCACCGTGGCTGGCACCTTCAAGCTGGCGCCGAGCTTCACCCGCAACGGATTGTCGATGCCGTTGACGCGTTGCAGCTCGGTGAGGCTCACGCGGTACTGGCGCGCAATGCCGTAAAGGGATTCCCCGCTCTTGACGGTGTGGCGGCCTTCCCACTCGCCAGGCGCGGCGGCGGCGGGCGGCTGGGACGGGTTCGGCGCCTGGCTGAGGGAGCTCTCGGGCGCGCGCGCGGCTGGGTTGGGCTCGATCGCACCCGGCGCGAGTGCCACCTTGGCGACCGGCACCACGGCGATGGAGGGTCGGCCGCGCGCCTCACGCCGCGCCTGTCTCGCCAGCGTGCCCGGCGGCAGCACGATTTGCTGGCCGGGCTTGAGGCTCGCGCCGTGATGCAAATGGTTCACCTCGATCAGATCGGCGAGCGCCACCCCGTAGCGCTTGGAAATGCCGTAAAGCGTGTCGCCCTCGCCGATCTCGATGGTGTCGCCCTGGGCGCCGGCGCCCTTCAGGTGCGGCACGGGCTCGCGCGTCGCCAGCGGCGTGCGCTCGATAGCGGCCTCGGGCGCCAACGTCGGGCGCGCGCGCTCGGAGAGATTGGAGAATTCCGGCTGCGGCGGCCGGTGCTCGGGCACGATCGGGGGTAGCGTGCTTGTTTGCGGGGCAAAGTCGCGGTTGCCGGCGACCCGCTCGCCCGGGTAGCCGCCGCCGTATACGGTGGCAGGCGGCGGATTGGGCGCGCCGACGCCGCGCGGGGGGGCGCCGGCTGGCCCATCGAGATTTTGACCGGGGCGCTGGGCGTAGCCCGCCGATCCCGGCAGCGCGCCGGTCGGGGCATCGTTTTCGGCGAGGTTGAAGGCAGAAAAATCGAAGCGCGTCACGTCGGCGCTGCAGGCGCTTACGGACACGCAAACCGCAACTGCCAGACCCCGGCCGACAGGCGACTGGGACAAGGCAGAGCGCCAAGGCGCGTTACTCGACATGGGATACACCTCTTACTCCCATCCTCCATTAACCCTTAACGGGTTAAGGGCCCGTTAAACGGAGATGGGGCGCGCGCCTCAGCGGCTCGAGCCGGTGCAATCGGTGTGAACCGAGGCGGGTGGCCCGCCCCTGCGCCCCCCAAGCGGCGCGCGCCATGCGGGTGGCGCTGCTGATTGGCGGCGCGGGGCGCGCGCCTGCGCTCAGCGCTGCGAGGGGGAGCCGAGGCTCAGCCCGCGTCCTTTACCAGCACGGCTTGCAAGCTTTTCCGCAGGCCGTGGTGGGTGAGGTCCAAATAGAGCGGTGTCACGGAAATGCGCCCGGCGTAGACC
>Ga0111538_10006072_pt1 | contig 16404 bp, 14 predicted proteins | sample SoiMethybrSBSTD1_FD_79669 | JGI IMG/M metagenome (GOLD analysis project Ga0111538, IMG submission 79669) | Bulk soil microbial communities from a Populus tree surrounding site in Tennessee, USA - Soil MetaG P. TD hybrid SBSTD1 (version 2)... | ecosystem: Environmental > Terrestrial > Soil >...
ATTCGCGGTCCGATCCTCGAGAAGTACGAGCAGGAGGGCTCGCCGTACTACTCCACGGCGCGTCTCTGGGACGACGGGATTCTCGACCCGGCGCAGACGAGAACGGCGCTGGCGCTGGCGATTTCAGCGGCATACAACGCGCCGATCCCGCCGCCGACATTCGGCGTCTTCCGGATGTGATGTTCTCGAAAATCTTGATCGCGAATCGCGGCGAGATCGCCGTCCGCGTCATCCGCGCGTGCCGCGAGATGGGCATCGAGTCCGTCGCGGTGTACTCCGATGCAGACGCGCATGCCCTGCACACAACGCTCGCCGATCATCGCGTGCGCATCGGACCGGCTGCAGCAGCCGAGAGCTACCTGTCTGTCGAAAAGATCATCAGCGCCGCGCGAGCCACTGGCGCGCAAGCGGTGCACCCCGGCTACGGCTTTCTCTCGGAGAATCCGGACCTGCCGTCTGCCTGCACTGAAGCCGGCCTCACGTTCATCGGTCCATCGGCCGACGCCATCAACGGCATGGGCTCGAAGATCGCTGCACGTCGCTTGGCGCAGGCTGCAGGCGTGCCGGTCGTACCTGGCGAGACGCCTGCCGATCAAACCGATGCCGCGATTGCCGATGCGGTGAGGGGCATTGGCTTCCCGGTGTTGCTCAAGCCATCCGAGGGCGGTGGCGGTATCGGCATGAAGACGGTGCGCGACGAAGCCTCCCTCGCGAGCGCCATCGCGCAAGCGCGTCGCGAAGCCACAGCCGCCTTCGGCGACGGCACGCTGTATGTGGAACGACTCGTCGAGAAACCACGCCACGTCGAGTTCCAGGTCCTCGGCGATCACTACGGGCACATCGTCCACCTCTTCGAGCGCGAGTGCTCGATTCAACGGCGCCATCAGAAGGTGATCGAGGAGACGCCGTCCACGGCCCTCACGCCGGCGCTGCGGCAACGGATGGGCGACGCGGCGGTCGCCGTCGCACGCGCGGCCGGCTACCGCAACGCGGGCACGGTGGAGTTTCTTCTCGATGGCTCCGGGGACGCTGCGCGCTACTACTTTCTCGAGATGAACACGCGGCTGCAGGTCGAGCACCCGGTCACCGAGCAGGTGACCGGCGTCGATCTCGTTCGCGCGCAGATCGCGGTGGCGTCAGGCGAGCCGTTGCCATGGCGCCAGGACGCGCTCAGTCAACGTGGCCACGCGATCGAGGCGCGCGTGTATGCGGAGGACCCGGCACGGAACGACCTGCCGCAGGCTGGCCCGCTGCTGCTTTATCGTGAGCCGTCGATGCCGGGCATTCGCGTCGATGCCGGCTTCATCGAAGGATCCGAGGTCAGCGTGCATTACGACCCGCTGCTCGCCAAGCTGATTGCGTGGGGCGAGACTCGCGACGCGGCGCGACGCCGCGCGCTGGCGGCGCTGCGCAGCTATCCCATTCTCGGCATTCGCACCAACATCGCGCTGCTCATCGAACTGCTCGAGCACTCGCGGTTCGTCGCCGGATCGATCGATACCGGATTCCTCGACGAGGAAGGCGACGCGATTCGCGCGCGCCTGAGCGGCGAGACTCCGGTGGTGGTCGAGGCTATTGCTGCCGCCGCCCGCGTGTCTGGTAGGGCGGGTCCTTTTGGACCCGCCGACGACACCGACCCGTGGACGTCCCTGCGTGGTGCGCGTGTCTAAACCGGCAGACGACGTGCCGCCCGGTGTGGTGCCGCTCGGAAACGGCCGCTATCTCGTCGAACACGGATCGAGGACGCAGATCGCGTACGCGGTCGCATCTACTCGCGAGACGTGGGTGTTTCTGGATGGCCGTGCATACCTCGTCGGGTCGTCTGCGACGATCCGCCAGCGCACGTCGGCGACAGACGAGGCCGACGCACTGGCTGCACCGATGCCGGCAACTGTCGTACGAATCGAGGTCAGCGCCGGACAGACCGTTGCAAAGGACACGCTGTTGGTGATGCTCGAGGCCATGAAGATGGAGCTGCCGATCAAAGCCCCGCGCGACGGTCGCGTGACGGCGATTCACTGCCGCGTCGGCGAAATCGTCCAGCCTGGCGTACCCTTGTTAGAGATCTCGTAGAGGCCGATCTCACGATAGGCCTGCGACACCATGGAACACGATACTGCTGCCCTGCTCGTCGAACTGATTGAGAAGGTGGGACTGCTCCGCCGCGACATGCAGCAGAAGAAGGAGCTCGATAAATACGAGGCGCGGTTTCAGCGCATCGAGCAGAAGCTCGATGCGCTCGCCGAGCGTCTCTCACGCGAGGATCCAGAGCTGGCGAAGACGCTGCGGACGGCGTGGCAGCTGCCGGCCCGCAGCCTCGCATTCCGCAACGCGGAGCATCAAAAAGAGATCAAAGATGAGTAATTACAGCGTTAGTCTTTCGGCCCCTGGGTCTGATTAGACAGATACCGCTCGTAGCCCATCTCCTTGATCTGATGCATCTGGGCCTCGAGCCAGTCCACGTGCTCTTCCTCGTCCTTCAGCAGCTTCGAGAACAGCTCGCGTGACTGGTCGTCGCCGTTCTCGCGCGCGATTTGAACCGCCTTGTTGTACATCGCCACTGCGTTCGTTTCGAGCTTGAGGTCCGCCTCGAGCTGCGCCTTGACGTTCTGTCCGACATTGAGCTCCATGGGCTCCATCGTGGGCGTCGCGTCCAGAAACAGGATGCGTTCGATCAGCTCTTCGGCATGCTTCATCTCGTCGATCGACTGCTTCCTGATGAAGTCGCCGAGCGCGTGATAGCCCCAGTTGTGACACATCTCGGCGTGCAGGAAATACTGGTTGATGGCCGTGAGCTCCTCGCGCAGAGCGAGGTTCAGTTGATCGATCACCTTTTTGTTCCCGCGCATTCCGCCGCCTCCTTGGCTGCTTTCTGTCGATGCCGTGTGACACGCCATCGTATGCCGGATAGTGCAACCGCTCAAACGCAAAGTGGACTGCGTATGGGTGGCCCTCCGGCTGTGTTAAAGTACTAAGCCGGTGCCGGCTAAACCGCTCGACATCACTCTCGAGATCGCTCCCAGGGCCCGAATCGACTTCGTCGATCTTCGATCCCAATTCGCAGCGGAACACGAAGCGCTCTCCCCCTACCGGAACTGCCTCTACTGGTCTTTCCACACGACGGCTGGATTCCTGGATCGCAGTCTGGCTGCGCGTCTACGCGCCCAGCACATCCCGACTTACGTCGAAGCCGTCCGCACGTTTTTTCCTGAGGGCGCCGGCTACGAGCACGACCGGCTGGAGCGCCGCGGCGACCTCGATTCGACACAGCGCGCCGTAGAGCCGCGCAACGCCGACTCGCATCTGGCCTTCATCGCCGGCGGGTTGCGCACGTGCGTCATGCACCCGAACCGGCCCAACGAGCCGGTCTACTTCGTGGACCTCGACGGCGTGAACGAGGGTCGTCCGCGCCGCCGGCTGGCCCGGTTGATCGCGTTCACGCGCGAGCGCGTGGTCCGCTCGACGCGCATCGAGGTGCCTGTCTCGGAACACCCGATCGACTCGATCAATCTCAAGGACCCGCGTCTCGGCATCTACCACCAACTCGCCGAGTTCGTGAGGGAGGCCGGTGTCGAGAAGGGCCGTCTGCGCGTGACGCTCGACCCGACCGAGCGCCATTCCGCGCTCACGGTCAATGAGTACGAGACGCTGCTGATGCGCTACGACCTCGCCGAGGTCCTGCGCAACCCACTGCGCTTCGTCGCCGAAAAATCACGGCATGCGCTGGCGGATCCGCTCGCGGTGCCGAACAAGGCGCTCGGCTACGCGAAGTACGACATGGTGCGCGTGCTCAACAAAGGTCTCGATGCGCTCGGCTTGCGCGGGTCGATCGTCGAGAAGGTGATGGCGCGCACGCTCGCCGTCCCCGCTTCACGCTTCTTCCGCATGCAGCGGTCGGTCAGCCTGCTCGTGTCGGCGGCCGACGATGGTCGGCCGAGCATCGTCGAGGGTACGTATCAGAGCCCCATCCTCGTGCAGTGGCAAAACGCGCCACGCCAGGCACGAGTCCTCGACGTCTCCATCACTGAAATCAGATAGATGTAGTGTCCGGTAGATGTAGTGTCCGGCTTTAGCCGGACCTTCTACCGCGGTAAGCGTTCCGGCATTTCGGCGACGGCGTATGCGATCGCCGCGATGGCCGCCGCGGCCTTCGACACTTCTTCAGGCGCAATCCGCTCGACGGTGTCCGCGGCGCTGTGGTGAATGACGAAGTAGCGCGCCGGATCCCCGAGATACGCCATCGTCGGCACGCTGCCGGCCTGCGCGATCGGACCGATGTCGGCGCCGCCGCCCCCCGCGGTGATCTCCGGAAAGTCGAGCGGCGCGATCAGGCTGCCGATCTGCAGCATCATCGAGCGCGCCGCCGCGCTGCCTGAGAAGCCCAGTGCTGCGGGCGCAAACACGCCGGAGTCAGACTCGAGCGCGAACACATGATCGGATGCGGTCGCCGCATGCTTCTCCGCGTACGCCGCCGCACCGCGAAGTCCGTTCTCTTCGTTCCCGAACAGCACGACCCGCACCGTGCGCCGTGGTCTGATGCCCAGCTTCTTCATCAGCCGCACCGCTTCCCACGCGATGACGCAGCCGACGCCGTCGTCGGAGGCGCCAGCGCCAACATCCCATGAGTCGAGGTGGCCGGCAAGCAGGACGATCTCGTGCGGCTTCTCGCGACCGCGAAGCTCCCCAATGACATTCGCCGATTCAGCGTCGGGCTCGTTTCGCGATTCGAGTGTCAGACGCATCCGCACCGTGCGGCCACGAGTCGACAGACGCGCAATGCGATTCGCGTCTTCAATCGAGACCGCAGCCGCCGGAATCTGCGTCTGTCCAGGCGCGTAGCTCACGCTGCCGGTGTGCGTCGTCCGTAGACCGAGCGGACCGACCGATCGGACCAGCACCGCGACGGCTCCGTATTGAGCCGCGCTGCGTGCGCCGCCATTCCGGTAAGTGACGGTCTCGGAATAGCCGTTGTACGGCACGTTGAAGAGGACGATGCGATTCTTCGCGTCGGCGCCTTTCACACGCAGGTCGTCGAAGCTGGTGACCACGAGCACTTCGGCCTCGAGCCCACCGGGCGGCGTGGGCACCGTGCCGCCCAGACCCAGAATCGGGACCTGATGTCGCGGCGGATCGACGATCTCCGCCGCTTCCCTGCCGCGCACCCAGTGCGGGACCATCACGCGCTCCGTGCGCACGTTCTCGAGGCCGTCCGCCTTCATCGTCCGGACCGCCCAGTCCACAGCGCGCGTGAGGTTCTCGGAACCGCTCAAGCGATTCCCGTAGGTATCAGTCAGCTCCGCCAGGCGCTGCCAGGCAAAGTCGTCCGCGGTCGCCGCCTTGATCAGGCGCGCCGCGTCTTCACGCAGCGGCGTGAGCCACGAGTGCGACGGGGCCGGACTTTGAGCGGAGACAGTGGTGAGGATCGCGCCCGCGACGAGGGCGAGCAGACCGGTCAAAGAGGGACGCATGCAGGCGCTACTAGAGTATCGCAGGGTTTCGAAGGTTCAGAAGGTTCCGTGGGTGCCGTGGGTTCCGAGGGTTGTCGTTCATCGTTGAGTTCATCGGGTTCTCAACCGAACTTATAGAACTGAAACCCTCGGAACCTCTGGAACCCTCTGCACCTACTGAACCAGTCCGAAGTAGTCCGGGAGTCCCGGCTTCGTCTCGCGAAGGATTTCGACGATCGCGCGGCGATCGGCCGGCGAGAGCACGCGATACCGCGGCTGCTCCTCGCGCCCCGACAACACCTCCCACATCCTGCCGTACACCGCATCGCGAGCGAGGGCCGGCATGGCGTCGAACGCCGGCGTGTAGATCATGTAGCTGCACGGATACTGAAACAGGCGGCGGCGGAGGTCGAAGTCACGGAACGACCGTCCCTGTTTGTCGCGCGGACCGGCCTTGGGGAACCGTTCGGTGAATCCCGAGCCGCCTTTCACAGGCGCGACGAGCGGAGCCTCGTCGACGAACAACAGGTAGTCAACCAGGTCTCGCGCGGCCTCGGCCACACGCGCCGACGCATCGGGGCTCGGCTTGGCGGCGAGCAGGCGGGCTTCCCAGCCAGTGCGCGTGATCAGGTTGGTCATCTGCGTCTGATGCGCGAGCACCAACTGCGCGACGACATCGCTATACGGGGTTGGATACCCCTTGAGATCGAACAGCCCCTCAACAGATTTGAGCACGGCCTTCGGATTGGCGATCTTGAGCTTGCCCTTGTCGGCAGGCATGACCGGCACGTTGCCCATGTGCTTTGCGCCGCCGTGATCGCCGGTGACGTACCAGCCGCCCCACCGCTGCTCGAGCAGGCTGCCGTGAATCGTCGTGAAGCCGTTCGCGTACGAGATCTCGTCGGGGATCGGGTACATGCTCTGGACTGTCAGGCCGGGCACGCCAAGCGTGTCCCACGACAGGTGGCAGGCCAGACAGTCGTTGTTGCGCACGAAGCGCGGCGACGACGATGCCTTCTGCTCGAGCTCATAGAACATGACGCCCTGGGCCGGGTCCTGCGCTGCCACTTCGAGAATCCGTCCACCGCGAACCCATCCCACCGCCACGGTGTCGCCGAAGTAGACGGCGCGTGGATTCAGCACGTTGATGAGCGGCGCCTGGAAACTACTTTGCGAGAACACGAGCGCCTGCGATTCCACCGGAAGGTTGAACGCCTCCAGTACCGACTTCAGATAACCGTTCGTTGAGTCGAAGGTCAGCGAGACAGAGCCGGCCTGCAACTTCTCGTTCATCGCGGCCACAGGATCAGTGGGTGGCGTGCTCGAGTAGCGAATCGCCGGTTCATCGCGAGAGGCGACAAAGACATCGCGGCGCTGCGCGCTGGCGACGATGCCCGCAGCCAGGATGACCGTGCCGGCGGCAAATAAACGGCAAAAAAGGCTCACCCCCTGAAGGGTAGCACTATGATGAGGAGCGATGAATCCAGTCAGTGTTTCGCACGCCGACGGCGTTGCACTCATCCGCATCGACAACCCACCGGTAAATGCACTCAGCCAGGAGGTCATCGACGGCCTCAGTACCGCGATTGACGCGGTGGCGCAGGACGCGACGGTGCGGGCCGTGGTCGTGATCGGGGCCGGTCGGACCTTTCCGGCGGGGGCCGACATCAAAGGTCTCGAGAACATCGCCTGGGGCGGTGATTCCGGCGCACCCGATCTGCATGCGCTCCTGCAACGGATCGAGGATCTCCCCAAGCCGGTCGTGATGGCGATGCACGGCAGCGCGCTTGGCGGCGGGCTCGAGATCGCCATGGCTGGACACTATCGTGTCGCCCTCCCCGAGGGTCAGATGGGGCTGCCCGAGGCGAACCTGGGGATCGTCCCTGGCGCTGAAGGCACACAGCGACTGCCCCGTCTCGTCGGTCTCGAGAAGGCCATCGAGATGTGCGTGTCGGGCAAGCCGATCAAGGCTAACGATGCGCTCGCCGCGGGCTTGATCGATCGCATCATCGAGGGAGACCTCGCAGCCGGAGCGCTGGCCTTTGCGCGCGAGATGACGTCGCGCGCCGCGCATCCCAAGACTCGAGAACGCACTGACAAGCTGCCCCCGGCTGCCGCCGTACCGTCGATGATCGCCGCTGGCAAGGAGACGGCTCGCAAGACGCGGCGCCACATGGAAGCGCCCCTCAAGGTAATCGACGCGCTCGAGGCGGCCGTGACGCTGCCGTTCGCGGAAGGCTGCCTGCGCGAGCGCCAGATCTCCATCGAGTGCATGCGCTCCGAACAGGCCAAGGCACTCATTCACGCCTTCTTCGCCGAACGCGGCGTATCGCGCGTGCCCGGCGTCACCAAAGACACTTCCGTCGCGACAGTCTCGAGCGTCGGTATCGTCGGCGCCGGGACGATGGGCGGCGGGATTGCGATGGCGTGCGCGAACGCCGGCATTCACGTGCGGCTTGTCGATGCGACTCAACAGGGGCTCGACAACGGTCTCGCCACCATTCGCAAGAACTACGACGTCTCGGTCAAACGAGGGCGATTCACACCCGAGCAGGTCGAACAGCGGATGTCGTCGATTCGTGCGCAGATGGGGTATGAGGGCTTCGGCGACGTGGACCTGATCATCGAGGCCGTCTTCGAGACCCTGGCCCTCAAGAAGGACGTCGTCGCGACGCTGGATCGCGTCGCGAACCCGGGTTGCATCATCGCCACGAACACCTCCACGCTCGACATCGACGCGATCGCCGCGGCGACCTCGCGGCCGGCCTCAGTCGTGGGCCTGCACTTCTTCAGCCCCGCGAATGTGATGCGGCTCGTCGAGATTGTGCGCGGCAAGGCGACGTCGCCGGAAACGCTCGCCACGGCCATGGCGCTGGCGAAACGTCTCGGCAAAGTCGGCGTCGTCGTGGGCAACTGCGAAGGGTTCGTGGGCAATCGCATGATGTTCCCGTACATGTACGAAGCGCAGTTCCTCGTCGAGGACGGGGCAACGCCCGAGCAGGTGGATCGCGCGCTCACTGACTTCGGCATGGCGATGGGCATGTTCGCGGTGGACGACATGGCCGGGCTCGATGTCGCCTGGCGCGTGCGTCAGGAACTGCACCAGTTCAGCAAGCCCGGCGACCGGAAGCCGCTCGTCGCTGACACGCTGTGCGAGATGGGCCGCTTCGGGCAAAAGACCGGCAAGGGGTGGTACGTCTACGGCGACGACCGGAAGCCGATGCCGGACCCCGAAGTGCTTGCGCTGATCGAGCGCGCCGCCAGTGCGGCGGGGATTCGCCGCCGGCCAATCACCAACGAAGAAATCATTGAACGCACGATCTACGCACTGATCAACGAAGGTGCGCGCGTGCTCGAAGAGGGTTACGCCAGCCGCGCGGCCGACATCGACGTGATCTACACAAATGGCTACGGCTTCCCCGCCTGGCGCGGTGGACCGATGTTCTACGCCGACCGCATCGGACTGGCGAAGGTCTACGAGCGCGTATCGGCGTTCCGTCGCGAGCTTGGTCAACGGTGGGAGCCGGCGCCGCTCCTTGCCCGTCTGGCGCGTGAGGGATCGACCTTCAAGGCGTTCGACAAGAGCCGCGCCTCGGAGCTTGCCGGTACGACGGCGTAGATGTCCACGACGCGCAACGTGCGAGCCGTTCGGATTGCGCCCTCCGACGCCGTCGTGCGCCGCGGTGCAAACGGCGCAGTCTACATGCAGGCGAGCGCACCACTCGGCCCGTATCAGACGCGCATTACGGATTCACTCGACTACTGGGCAGCGCACGCGCCTGACCGCACCTTTCTGGCGCAGCGCGACGGCGACCTCTGGCGAAAGATCAGCTACGCCGATGCGCGTGCTCGCGTGCGTCGCATTGCGCAAGCGATCCTCGATCGCAAGCTGTCGCACGACCGGCCGATCGTCATCCTCTCGGGCAATGGTATCGAGCACGCGCTGCTGGCATTGGCGGCGATGTACGTCGGCGTCCCCTATGCGCCGATTGCTCCGGCCTACTCGCTCCAAGCCAGGGAATACAGCGCGCTGCAGCGCGTCTTCGAACGAGTCGAGCCGGCGCTCGTCTTCACCGAGAACGGCGCTGCCTACGAACGTGCACTGCGGGCGGTGCTCACCGATCGCGTCGAGCTCGTCGTCTCCGGATCGCCGGGCGGGCTGCGCTCAACGTCGCTGGTCGAGTTGGAGGGCACGCGAGAGACCGCTGCCGTAGACGAAGCGAAGCAGCGCGTGACCGGCGACACCATCGCAAAGGTGCTCTTTACGTCGGGATCGACGGGACGGCCGAAGGGCGTGATCAACACGCAGCGGATGCTGTGTTCGAACCAGGAAATGATCCGCTCGGTGCTCACATTCCTGGCCGACGGGCCGCCGGTCATCTGCGACTGGTCGCCCTGGAACCACACTGCGGGCGGTAATCACAACTTTGGACTCGTGCTGCGCAATGGCGGCACGCTCTACATAGACGAGGGCAAGCCGACGCCGGCGCTCTTCGCGGCCACACTCCGCAACCTCCGCGAGATTCCCTGCACGGCGCACTTTGCCGTGCCGCGGCTCTACGAGATGCTGATGCCGCACCTGCGCAGCGACGCGGTGCTGCGCGAGACCTTTTTCAGCCGTGTGAAGCTGCTGTTTTATGCGGCGGCCGGTCTCGGCCAGCGGTTCTGGGACGATCTCCGCGACGTGGCACTCGAGGCGTGCGGTGAAGAGATCATGATCATGACGGGCTTCGGCGCCACCGAGACCGCGCCGTTCGCCTTCACCACCGGTACGCTGGATGCCTTTGCCGGACTCGTCGGTCTTCCGGCGCCCGGGATGGACGTGAAGCTCACGCCGGTGGATTCGAAAATGGAAGCCCGCGTCCGTGGTCCGAACATCACACCGGGCTTTTGGCGCGATGAGGCCCTCACCGCCGCGGCCTTTGACGATGAAGGCTTCTATCGTCTTGGCGATGCGATGGAGTTCGCCGATCACAGCGATCCGCGCAAGGGCCTGGTGTTCACTGGCCGCCTGGCCGAGGACTTCAAACTTTCCACCGGCACATGGGTCAGCGTCGGGCCGCTGCGCGCGAAGATCCTGGCCCAGGCCGCCGGCCTTGCACTGGACGTCGTCATCGGCGGCCACGATCGCGAGTACCTGACCGCGCTCGTGTTTCCGAACCTGCAGATATGCCGCGAGTTGCTCGGCGCCGGCGCCGACACGTCGGCGCGAGCCCTGCTCTCGCATCCGGTGATCGTCAGCCGGTTTACTGACGTATTCACGACCCTCGCCACCGCGAGCACGGGCAGCTCCACGTTCGTCGCGCGCGCGGTCGTGCTCGAGGATCCACCGTCGATGGACGCGCGCGAGGTCACCGACAAAGGCTCTATTAACCAGAAGGCCGTGCTGATCCATCGCGCGGCACTCGTTGACGAACTCTACTCGGCGTCTCCGTCCGCGCATGTGCTGATTGCCTGTCAACCAGCCGGAGCGGCGGCGCGCTTCCGCTGATGCCCACACACTCAATCAATGTAGACGGACTGGTCGCCCTCGACGTCCACGTGCACCTCGAACACACTGGCGAGGAGACCGAAGCCGACAAGAAAGCCGCCGCGTATTTCAAAGGCGGCGGCGCGCGCGATGCCGCGTCGCTGGCCGCGTACTACCGTTCACGCAAGATGGCCTGCGTCATCTTCACTGTGGACGAGACGCTCAGCGGCGTGCCACGCCTGTCCAACGACGCTGTCCTGGAGTTCGCGGCGCAGAACCCTGACATCGCGATACCGTTCGTCAGCATCAACCCGACGCGCGGCGCCGAGGCCGTCCGCGAAGCGAAGCGGCTCGTCGCCACCGGACAGGTGCGCGGCCTCAAGCTGCACCCGCCGATTCAGGAGTTCTGGCCGAACGATCGACTGGCCTACCCGCTCTACGAAGTCTTTGCTGAAGCGCGTCTGCCGGTGCTCTTCCACACCGGCCACAGCGGCATCGGCACCGGCATGCGCGGCGGCGGCGGCATCCGGCTCAAATACGGCAACCCGATGCCGATCGACGATGTCGCAGTGGACTTTCCCGATATGCCGATCGTGCTGGCGCATCCTTCGTTTCCATGGCAGGACGAAGCGATCTCGATCTGCCTGCACAAGCCGCAGGTCTACATCGATTTGTCGGGATGGTCGCCGAAGTACTTCTCGCCGACGCTGGTGCAGTACGCCAACTCGCTGCTGAAGCACAAGGTGCTCTTCGGGTCGGACTATCCGCTGCTCACGCCCGATCGCTGGCTGGCGGACTTCGAGAAGGTTGCGTTCAAAGACGAAGTGCGGCCGCTGATCCTGAAGGAAAACGCGGTGAAGCTGTTCGGGCTGCGCTCGTAACTCAAGACTCAAAAACGCAAAACTCAAACAGCGACTGCACGAGACTTCACGTGTAGTCATTGTTTGAGTCTTGAGTGTCGAGTTTTTCGTTACAGCCGTTGCTGCCGCTCGCCGATAACCTCGAGGAGTGAGCGCAGAATTTTCAGCGTCGGAGTCTGTCCACGAAGTACCGCACGTCGGCAACGACGGCGTGGACTCTTTCCACCCCGAGCTGAAGCTCAAAAAGAAGGACTTCAAACGGCTGTTCGACCCGACGCGCGAGCTCGATGGCTGGGAGCGCTACCGCGCGCTGATCGACGCCTCGGACGAAGCCTACGACCTGATCGACATCAGCAACCGCGAGGCACGATTCGCACTGATTGTCATGGGCGCGTTGAACGCGATGCCCCTGCTGCTGCTGACCAAGACCGACATCATCTCCTCGATGACGCGCGGCGAGCGCATCTGGATGGTGTCGTTCCTCATCGGCTACGCGCTACTCCTGCTCTACTTCATTCTTCAAGCGATCGAGGCGCTGCATCCCGGCCGGTTCCGTCCGTCGATGAAGGACTGGCCGACGACCAGCCCGGACTTTCCTGTCGGCGTCCGCTACTACGAGGACGTGATCAAGCGAACCCCCGCTGAGACGTGGGCGACCTGGCAGCACGTGCGGCTCGCGCAGCTCAACGCCGAGCTCGCCGTGCAGCTGCATGGCCTCGCGCTGAAGAACGACGCGAAGCACCGCGCCGTGCGGCGGCTGTTCATCGGCCTTCGCGCCATGGCGTTCATGCTCGGCGCAGTGCTGGCGATGTATCTGTTGTTCTCCTGGACGTAGGGCGCGTCCTTCGGACGCGCCTTCCGGCCGGTCCAAGGACCGGCCCTACTAATGGCACACGTCCGCGCCTGAGTCTGTCCGGCCGCCGCCAACCTGTAGAAACTCCCAGCTGTATCCCTGCGCCGTCAGCGTGAGCTTGAGGAGTCCGTGCGCGATGAGTTGCACTTCGCTCTGCGCATGCACGCGCGTCACGGTATAGAGCCCCGCGCCACCCGTCCCGACGATGAACTGACGAATGCCGCGCGTGTCGTTGCGCTGACCATCCGGTGACATCGGCGCGTACCGCTCGTACAGATGCTCGTGCGCGCTGATGATCACATCCACGCCCTGCTCGTAGAGCATCTGCCATAAGCCCGCGAGTCGAGCGTTGTCGCCATTCGGCCCTGAGCTATAAAGGGGATGGTGAAAGTAGGCCAGCGCGCATCGCGAGTTATTGGCGATGAGCTCCGATCGAATCCACTGACCTTGCGCGGTCGAGCCGCCTACCGGCACGTTGCTGTTCAGTGACAGCACGAGCCAGTCACCAGCTCGGAAGCTGTAGAAGCCCTGTCCCGATGATCCAGCTTGCCCGCCGAAGTAGTCGTAATACGGCTGAGCGCTCGACGACTCGTATTCGTGATTGCCTGGGCTTGGCCGCGTCCGCGCCTTGTGTCTGCCCCATACTGGGTCATAGCAGGTCGCAAACTCCTCGGCGGTTCCGTGGCGATACGCCAGATCGCCAACCGCGAGGATTGTCCCGTCCAAAGAATCGAGCATCAGGCCCGTGTCGATCGCCGGTGTGGATCCGCACACACCGATGTCACCCGCGGCCAGGAGCACCGTCGAAGGCGGCGGGGGTGTCGGCCCACTCAACCACTGGTCGCCTCCACCGGCGCACGACAGCGTTGTGAGCAGAACGAGGAGCCAGAGTGTGCAATATCGTGTGCGGTGTGCGTTCATGAGTCGGCCGGTGCGAGCCGATATGACCTAAGGCTTCTCACAAATGATTCGTCCGACTTCTTCTGATATCGGCACGTGGCGATGTGCGCCGCACGTCACCTTTCGGGCGACCTGTGCTGTGGCAACGGTCGTGCTGGCGCTGTCGGTCCCGGCATCGGCTCAGCAGGCTGCTGGCACACAGAAGGCCGAGTCCGGCGTGCAATGGGACGATGGCTCGATTCGCTTCGGCGAGTCGGTCCGCATCGAGCCGAAGGTCCGCGTGCAGGCCGACGTGCTCTTGTGGAATGACGAGGGACCGATCGAGGACCGCTTCTCGTGGGGCAGCCGGCGAATCGGCGTGAATGGCGAGCTGTTCAACCGCGTCCAGTTCCAGGTGGAGCGCGCCTTTCAGGACGACGATGACGACGATACGCCGTGGCGTGACGTGTATGCGGACGTGCGCATCAATCGCGCGTTTCAAGTGCGCGGCGGAAGATTCAAGCTGCCGTTCAGCCTCGAGCGCAACACCAGCCGCGACGATCTCGATTTCATTCAGCGCGCGACCGCCGTTCGCGCGATTTCGCCGGCGCGTGACACGGGCGTCATGGTCCATGGCCGCGTCGCCATGCGCATGGTCGAGTACGAGGCCGGCGTCTTCCAGCACGCCGACGGATTTGATCTGACCGACGACCCCAACTCCTGGAGCGCACTTGGCGCAGCGTTGACTGGCCGCGTGATCGTCTCCCCCATCCGTGACAAAGCCGACGGGCCGACGCGCGACCTGCACTTCGGCGTCGCGATGGTCCGTAACACGATGCCCGAAGGTCTCAACAGCGTGGTCGGGCGCTTATTCGACAACGATCGATTCTCCGAGCGGATGAACGTGAACGGCCAGCGCACGCGTCTTGGCGCCGAGGGCCTCTGGCGAGGGCGTCGCGCGACCATCAAGGGCGAGCTGCTGCAGCTCACGGATCAGCGCCTGCAGCAGGCGATCACGGGTGGGGACCTGTCCGATCTCGTTCAGCGCGGCGGATATCTCACCGGCATCGTCCGTGTGTTTGGTAAGCCGGGCAGGCGTGGCCAGGCACTGGACGTCGCTGCCCGTCTCGATCGATTCACCCTCGGCAGCGCCAACGATACCGACGAACCGTTCACGAACCCGCGTGCCGATCGCGTCGCGCCGCTGGCCAAGAACACCTGGACGTTCGGCGGCAACTGGCAGGTGCATCGCTGGGTCCGGGTCCAGGGCAACCTCATTCGCGAAACGCTGGTGGACTCGCTCGGCGTACGCGACATCAACACCGACCCGCGTTGGACGGCGATCATGCGCTTCCAGTTCGCGTTGTAAACGGACATCCGGAATGTTCAGACCTTTGCTTCGTCGCCTCGTCATCGGCCTCGTCCTGCAGTCGGCGGCGGCCACAACCCTGCAGGCACAGACCACCGACGATCTGTTCAACGAAGGCGTCGTGCAGACGCTGGAGATCACGATTCACTCGCGTGACTGGGACACGCTGCGCGCGAACTTCACGAGCAACGACTTCTATCCAGCCGATGTCACCTGGAATGGCCTGCGGGCACGCAACGTCGGCATCCGATCGCGCGGGCTCGGCAGCCGCAGCGGCGTGAAGCCGGGCCTCGAGGTGAACTTCGCGCATTACAGCTCGCGCGGCGAGTTCCTCGGCCTGCGGGCGCTGGTCCTCGACAACCTGACCACCGATCCGTCGATGATTCGCGAGCGGGTGGCCATGGCGTTCTACCGGCGGATGGGCATACCCGCGCCGCGAGAGGTGCACGCCAACCTCTACGTGAACGGACAGCACACCGGCCTCTACGTGATCGTCGAACCGGTGGACACCGCGTTCCTGCAGCGTTCCCTCGGCGAGAACACCGGCTGGTTGTACGAGTATCACTGGCTGACACCCTACTTCGCGACGTTCCTCGGTGAGAACCTCGATCTGTATCGGCCGTTCTTCGAGCCCCGGACGCAGCAGACGCAGTCGACCTTCGATCTCTTTGATCCGGTGCGCGAGCTGTTCCGCACCATCAACTCGGCGCCCGCCGGCTCGTTTCGCGACGCGTTGAACGCACGACTCGATCTGGAGTCCACGCTGCGGCTGATCGCAGTGGAGGGCTTCATGGCGGAGTGGGACGGCCTCCTTGGCTACGCCGGCATGAACAACTTCTATCTGTACCGCCCGCCAAGCTCTGCACCGGCGCGCCTCTTCCCGTGGGATGCGGATCACACGTTTCAGGCTGCTGACTACCCGCTGCTGGCCGGTGCGCCGGAAAACGTCCTGATGCGGCGAATGCTCGAGGATCCCGTGCTGCGGGCGCGCTACTTCCAGCTGGTGCTCGAAGCCGTGAACGCGGCCTCGTCCGGCAACTGGCTGGTGAACGAGGTCACGAGAGACTACCAGCAGATTCGCGACTCGGTCCTCGCCGATCCCCTCAAGCCGTACACGATCGAGGAGTTCGACGCGGCCTTCGCGGAGCTGCTCGCGTTCGCGCGGACGCGTCCGGCGTTCATCACCTCACAGGTTCAGCAAAACAGATAGGTGCGATCGAACTGACGCTGGTCGGTGCCAACGAGCTGACGTTGTCGGTGCAATCCACCTGACGCTCGTCGGTGCGATTGGGCTGACGCGTGTCGGTGCGAGGCATCTCACGCGTGTCGGTGCGAGGGCCTATCGCGGGTCGGTGCAAGGCGACTCACGCGTGTCGGTGCGGCCGGACTGACGCGTCGGTCGACGCAGGAATGTGTTATCTGCTGAGTCATCGCCTTACAGCAATACATCTTTAGCTCAGTCTCGACCGAAAGAAGTCGGCCATCAGTATCGCGCAATTTTTTCAAGACAAACTGGGACAGTGCCC
>Ga0111538_10006074_pt1 | contig 16403 bp, 18 predicted proteins | sample SoiMethybrSBSTD1_FD_79669 | JGI IMG/M metagenome (GOLD analysis project Ga0111538, IMG submission 79669) | Bulk soil microbial communities from a Populus tree surrounding site in Tennessee, USA - Soil MetaG P. TD hybrid SBSTD1 (version 2)... | ecosystem: Environmental > Terrestrial > Soil >...
ACTCCAAGGCCGAAGGGCTAAGGCCGAAGGGCTACGGGAAGAACGAAGCAGCGATGGCATTCCCATTGCGGTCTGGGATAGCGGAGGTAGGACCATGGCTGACACGCGACGCGCCACGCCGCAACGAGCCGGCAGCACCCGGGAGAGCGAGCATGACACCGTCCGATCGTCGAACGATCGCGACCAGGCGGCTGAGCGCGAAGGAACAGAAACGGAACATAACCGCGGGTATGACCAGGCGGCCGGCGGGCAGACGTCGATCGAGCATGAAGACATGGGCGACGTGGATCCAGACAGCGCCGAGTCAGACAACGATCGGGACGATACGGTCGACGAACCGTAGCGTCGAACGTGCCCGAAGGCGATACGATCTTCCGCGCGGCGCGCCGGCTGCATCAGGCGTTGGCGGGCCGCGCGGTCACCCGATTCGAATCGGTCTTTCCCGCCCTTTCCCGCGTTGACGATGACGCGGCGCTGCGCGGCCGAAGGATCGAGCGCGTTGAAGCGCGCGGAAAGCACCTGCTCATCTGGTTCTCCGGATCGCTCCTCCTGCGCACGCACATGCGGATGAGCGGTTCCTGGCACATCTACCGCCCACACGAACGCTGGCAGCGTCCGCACCGCGACATGCGCATCGTCATCGAAACGAGCGAGCTGCACGCAATCGCTTTCAACGTGCCGGTCGCCGAGTTCTCGACGGCCGAGGCGCTGGCGCGTGCCGGTCCGATCCAGCAGCTGGGTCCCGATCCGCTGTCGCCGGAGTTCCATAAAGACGAGGCCGTTGACAGGCTCATGGCCCGCGCAGACACAGAGATTGCAGACGCGCTCCTCGACCAATCGGCGATCGCCGGAATCGGCAACGTGTACAAGTCAGAAATCCTGTTTGCGGGACGCACGAACCCATTCGCCAGGGTGAGCGAGCTGACGCGCGCGGACGTGGCACGCCTGGTCGACATCGCAGTCAGGTTCATGCGCGCAAATGTCGCCGACCGTTCATCAGGGGCCATCGAGACCTATCGCGGGCTGCGGCGGACGACTGGCCGCAGCGATCCCGGCGCCCGCCTGTGGGTGTATTCGCGAGCGGACAAGCCATGCCGCAGGTGCGGAACTGCCATATCGCGTCGCAGGCAGGGTCTGCACGCACGAGCGACCTACTGGTGCGAACGCTGTCAGCCGCGATAGCCGTGGACGCGGGCAAGAAAGACGGCGCGCACGTGCGGATCGCGGAGGCGCTCCTCGTCTTCGACGGGCAGATCCCGCAGCGCCGCCGTCAGTGCTGCCGCAAACATTCCCAGACCCGGCACAGCGCCGCGGATCGGAACGTCGCGCAGCCCGCAGCTCGGCGACCGCGCTTTCAGCACAAAGCCTGACAGGCCGAGGCCGCCGAGCTCCGTTAGCCGGCGCTGCGCCCACGTCTGCATGCGGTCGGTCCACTCGACGCCGCTGGCGACGCCGACGAGCCGCAGTCCGCGTCCGTCCGTGACCAGTTGAATGGGCTCACGCGGCACTCCCATCCCGACCTCGACCTCGGGACAGACCGGCACCCATTCGACGACCGATCCGAGTTCATCGATCAACGTCGACTCGAGCTTGTGTCCGCCGTCGTAACGCACTTCGTCGCCGAGCAGACATCGCGAGATGCCGACTCGCGGACGCACGTCAGCGCTCATCGAACTGGTAGCGCCGCGGCGGGCGGACAGAATGCGGCCGCGGACCGCAGAAGAAGGGAACGCCCTCCTGGCGCACGCGATAACGGCAGCGGCGCGCGGCGAGCACTTCGCCGTCGACGTTCACGCGTGCCTCGCGGTCGAATTCGAGATCAAAGGCGGAGCTGCGGAAATGCAGCACATCGTCCCGTCCCGGATCGCCGGCCGACGCAATCCGTTGCAGCATCGCGATGAATTCGAGAAACGACATCTCCGGCACGACGAGCGCGTCGAGCAGGCCGTCGTCAATGACTGCACCGGGAGCGATGGCATAGCCGCCGCCGATAAAGCGTGCGTTGCACACGGCAAACATCTGCACCACCGACTCGCCTGCAGGCATGGACGCTGAGCCGCCGGCCGGCGAGACCAGCAGCCGCATCCGCAGCGGTTCAGTGGTGATGAGCGCCCGCGCACCGCCAATCAGGTAGGCCAATTTGCCGGCCGCGTCTTTCATCGCCGGGGTCACGGCGTCGGACACGTCGGCGATGAATCCGCCGGCCGAGGTGTTGACGAACGGACGATCGTTCATCATGCCGATGTCGACGGTAACGACGGACGGATTCATCAGCACGTCGAGCGCCGCCTCTGCATCCTCGCCAAGATCCAGCGCTTTGGCAAAGTCGTTTCCCGTGCCGAGTGGAATGATGCCAACGGACAGGCGCGGCGAGTCAGTCCGTTCGAACAGCCCACGCAGCGCGGCGTTGAGGGTCCCGTCTCCTCCGGCCACGTACAACGCGGAGCATTGCTCGGTGACCGCGCTGGCTGCGGCACGGCTGGCGTCAGCGGGTCCGCTCGTGACGGTGACGTCGAGATCGGCAAAGCGGGTGCGGAGGCGATCCGCGATCAACGGCAGCAGATCGAGGGCCCGGTCGGTGCCCGACGTCGGGTTGGCGATAAGACGGGCGCGCATGAGCTGCTTCCGCAGAATTCAGAATGGTGAATGCAGAATGCAGAATTTCTCCGATCCAGAGCTGAGATGCCCCGACCTGAATTCCGCATTCTGAATCCTGCATTCTGCATCCTGCATTTCAGACCAACTTCCCCACCGGTCCAAGATCGAGATTCAATTCCTCCACCGCGATCCCGAACCTGGCCGCCAGATCCCGGACAGTCTCTTCGAGCTGCATCAACGCCCGGCCGATGTCTTCCGTCTGCTGGTCGGTCAGCGTCCCTGCCTCCATCCGCCGAATGGCCTGGCGCTCGAGCAGCTTGCGAATGAACTCGACCAGCGTGAGGACGAGCTGTGCCACCGAGCGCTGCACCTCGTCGGGGTCGGCATTCCACCGCAGCGGGCTGGCTCCAGCCGTGCGCTCGAGTTCGCGCCGGAGATCTTCCAGTTGTTCGACCTCGGTGACCGTCACGGCTCCCGCTGTCGCAACCAGTCGTCCACCCCGCTTCGGCGTCTTCTTCGGTCTTTTTCGCGACATCTCGTCAGTCAGAAGCGAAGGCGTAAGGGGGCCAGGGACCGGTGACTGTCAGTTGCAAGCCGGCGGCCGCCCCCGCCTGTTGCGCGGCGACCCGGTACGCCACAGCCGATGCGCGCGGGATCAGGTGGTAGACGGTCGCGACGCTGCGACGACGCTCAGCACGCTCGGCGCGAACCCACCGCTTCACGGCCGCGCGTACCGGCTCGAATTCCGGCAGCGCCGTCTCGCGGGCCCGCGCACGAAGGTAGTCGGCGCCGGAACGAGGCGGACTGGCCGCGGGCGCCATTTCCCGCTCGCTATTCGCAGTTCCCACGACCCGCACAGTCATCTGCACTCGATTGCGGACGCGGGTGAGAGCACGGGCCAGGGCGCCGGCGCGCGAGGACAGGACGAATCTCAGCTCGTCCTCCGAGACACAAGTCCCGAATCTCGCCGGCAACAGGGCGGAGAACCGCGCGGCGAGAGCGGCCATCGTCCGATGGTAGCGGCGAAGGTTTGCGGCGGTGGCGGCGGGACACCGGGACGCGTCGTGCACAACGGCCGCCACGGTTCCTGCGCGAACGATGCGCAGCCGCTGGCCATCGCGCGCGCGCCAGGCCGGCTGAGAAACGCTGGCGCGAACGATCGCATAGACGCAAAGCGATTTACGGGTTGGCGGCACGGCGGGCCGCCGCCAGCCGCCGCTGATGGCGATGGCTGTGGCGCTCCATCAGATCGGCGTCTTCATTCGGCAGCACACGGTCGGCGGCGCACAACAGCACTGAGAGTCGTGCGTAGATCAGATCGACCTGTGCCAGCGCGATCGTCAGATCACCGCTCAGCACGACCCCCTTGTTCAGCACGTTGTCGACGATGTCGAGGAGCGAGGCGTCGGTGGAGTCGAGCACGACGTCGGCATCGGATCGGCGCCGCGCGCGCGATCGAGGGTTTCTGACTGGACGGCGCTGAGCCACGACGCGGTCAGCGGGCCGAACGGCCCGCGCGCGACGAGGTCGTGGCGCGCCGTGTGCGCGACGGGCGCCGCCGCGCCGCCGAATCGACGAAGTTATACGCCGGCCACGGGCCGGTCAGCGATACGACGAGGCCCGACCCGGAGAGCTTGCTCGCGTTCTGGCGCAGCGCGGTCCGGAATGCGCCCGCCCGGCCGGTGGGGACGAGAAACGCAGCGTCGAGCAGGAGCCGCGAGCCGGGTGTCGCCTGTTCGGTGGCGGCGCGGCGTCGCGAATCAGTCGCCTGTCGCGACATCGCGCGGTAGAGACGGTCCGCCGCCGTCTTCGCCTGCGTCAGCTGCACGCGCGTGACGTCGAAGAGGTCGCGTTTGCGCGCCAGATATGCGGCGCCGGATTCCGTGCGTCTGCTCCGCCCGCGGCGCGAACGATGAGTCTCCTCGACGGCCGCGCGCGCGGCCTGCTCGTCGAACGACAGCCGCAGCCCCCATTCGAGCTGGCGTTCGAGCCGGGACAGGATCCGATCGATGCGCCGGCGCTCGCCGGCGACGTATTCCAACGCGCGATCGTCGGAGGTAAACAGCGTGAACAGCTGCATCGGCAGCACGGCGCGTGCGGTCAGGAAATGCTCGACCACCGACTCGTGCGCCATTCCGCGCCGGCCCACCCAATCCAGATCCTGCAACCCGCGGGCGAGCGCCGCTTCGTCGTACTCGGATGCAGGCACGGACGAGACCACTGCCCACAAACCGCCGCCGGCGGCCAGCGCCCGCACAACGCCCGCACCGGGCATTCCACCAGGCACGTCTCGCAGCAGCGGCGCCTTGGCCGAGCGGACGAGGCAATAGACGTAGGTGAGGGTCATTTCCGAGTCGTTCGGGTCGTTCGATTCGTTCGAGACGTTCGATTCGTTCGATTCGTTCGAGACGTTCGGGTCGTTCGAGTCGTTCTCGTTCGCGTCTGGGAACGAGTCGAACGATCCGAACGATCCGAACGATCCGAACGGTTCGAACGATTCGAACGGTTCGAACGATCCATGTCCAAAACCGCGACGGTTTCACCAGACGAGGGGGCGCTCTCGACGATGGTGGTGTGGGGCGCGTCGGCAGGATTATGGAAATCGCCGGAGACGGACGCTTCGACGTGGAAGCGGCTGTCACCGGTCGTCTCCAGCGGCTGCGCGACGGTCATTTCGAGCGGACCCGAGCCGCCTTCACGACGTTCCTTGATCTCGCGTATCCGTGCCAGCAGATCGGATTCGATCTGCTCGAATTCCTCGTCCGAGATTTCCCCCATTTCCCGATGCATCTCCGCCTCGAGCAGCTGCTCGCGCAGCACCGAGTCGTCATTCATCTCGGCTTCCGCTGCTGTCAGCGCCGTCTCCAGCGCCCAGCGGATGCCGGAGATCATGAGGGAGTCGAGAATAAACATGCGGCTAAATGCAAAATTCAAAATTCAAAATGCAAATCGAAAGCAGAGGCGCCACCGACGGGCTTTTGCATTTTGCATTTTGCATTTTGCATTTTCCGTTTCATGCGTCAGTGCTGCCCCGCTCGCTCCAGCTTGAGCCGGATGTTGACGAAGTTATACGGCGGCCACGGCCCGGTGTACTTGAACGTCAGTTTGTCGAACAGCGACGCGATCTCCTTGATCCGGCGATCGAACGCCTGCTCCTGGTCGCGCTGCACCAGAAAGGCGGCGTTCATGATCATCTTGTCGCCGATGGCGCGGTTGACGCGCGAGGCGACCGACACGTCGCGCAGCCGCTGCAGAAACTCGGTCACGTAGCGTTCCGACCGCTGCTGCAGGGCGGCGTCGATCAGGCGTCCGTACTGCATCCGCGCAAAGTAGGTAGAGCCCTTCTGCGAGGAGATTTCCGACTTCAGCCGGTGGATGTCCTCGTCCTCCTGCTCGATGGCGCGGACCATGTCGTCGCGGTCCCACAGCACCTTGAGGCCGAACTCGAGCTTGTCCTGCATCTTGTTCAGCACGTCGGCAAACGCCTCATAGGCCGAGCGCAGCAGCTCGAGAATGTCTTCGCGCGTTTTGAAAATCGTGCCGAACGACATCGGGATGACGGTGTGGTCGCGCATCACGGTCTCGTTGACGCGTTCATGTGCCAGCACGTTCTCGCGCGTCGAGTCGAGCGGCGCAATCGGGACGTCGGAGACGATGGCCGCCATGTCCTTGTAATTGATGGTGTAGACATCGGGCCACGTCTCGTCCATTCCGATGGCACCGAACTTCAGCGGCTGCGTCGACCGGATGATGCAGTAGACGTAGCGGCCGCGCCCGGCACTGGCGCGGTCGACATCCGGGAGGCTCGGCTTGGGGGCTCGCTCGACCACGCGTTCGACCCGTGTCTCGGTGCCGCGGACCTCGGTTTCGTGTGTCACGCGCTCGAGCGCGTCAGCTGCCGCCGCGCCACGCTGCTGGATCCGTCCGGCGCGCGGCGGCTGCACCGCCTTGCGCGTGTCGCCGCTGCCGCGGTTCTGCATGCTGCGCGGCATTGCCGCCTGCTGCGAGCGCGAACTGCGGGACGGGATTCTCTTGGCCGACTTGCGGGCTGCTGCTTTTCCCTTCGCCATTGGGACTCCGTGGGACGACGCCCTCATCGGCGCCAGACGCGTGCTACAGCCTACCCTTGTTTGACATTCAGCATGCGCCTCACTTCGATCACAAGATCGTCAGGGAGGCAGGGCTTGGTGACGAAGGAGTCGCATCCGGCTTTGCGGGCCCCTTCCGAAGCACCGGCCAGCGCGTGACCGGTAAGTGCCACGATCGGAATATGTTTCGTCGTCTCGTCGGCCTTCAGCACGCGGGTCGCTTCCCATCCGTCCATGCCGGGCAGAGATAAATCCATCAAAATGAGATCCGGCTTGAGCGAACGCGCCTGCGCAACGGCTTCGTTCCCGTTTCTCGCCTCGGCGACGCGGAACCCGGAAAACTGCAGGTATTCCGCGTACATCTCGCGCGCGTCCTGATAGTCGTCGACGACAAGGATCAAGGCACCGTTCTGCGTGGTCATTGTGGAGCTTCCGCTGGAATCGTAAGCGTGAACGTCGAGCCTTCGCCCAGATTGCTCTGCAGGGTGATGCGCCCGCCGAGCGCGCTGGCCAGCCGGCGGCAGATGGCGAGCCCGAGCCCGGTGCCGCCGTACTGCCGCGAGGGTGAATCGTCAACCTGGCGGAAATCCTCGAAGATCTTGTCGTGATGCTCGGGGGCAATGCCGATCCCCGTATCCCTCACGGCGATGCTCGCCAGCTGCGCGCCGCCATCGTAATCGACGCTGATTTCGATGCCGCCCTGATGCGTGAACTTCAACGCGTTGCTGAGCAGGTTGACGATGACCTGTTTCACCTTCTGCCGATCGCTGACCATCGTCGGCGGCGCCGACGCCGGCCGCGACGTGACCGTCAGCTTCGATCGCGAGATCACCGGATCGAGTTCCGCCATCACCTCGGGCACCAACTCGTTCAGGTTGAACTCGCTGATCTGCATCGGCATCTTGCCCGCCTCGATGCGGGTGATGTCGAGAATCTCGTTGATGATGGTCAGCAGGTGCCGGCCGTTCGAATCGATGCGCGTCAACTGGCGGCGGATGTTGGCGGGGAGATCGCCGGCCACGCCCTGGAGCAGCATGTGCGTGTAGCCGAGAATGGCGTTCAGCGGCGTCCTGAACTCGTGCGACATGTTGGCCAGGAACTGCGACTTCAGCCGTGACGCCTGTTCCAGCTCGATCGCCTGGCGACGCAGCAGTTCGTTCTGCGTCGCCAGTTCCGCCGTGGCGGACTGCACGCGCATCTGCAGTTCGTCGGACGCCGCGCGCAGCTGCTCGTAGAGCCGCGTCCGCTCGAGCGCCTCGCGGCGGTCGTGCAGGATGGTGACGACGGCCGTCAGCTCGCCGGTCTCGGTCAGCACCTTACCGGCGATCGCTTCGACCGGAATCGTTTCACTGCTGACCGGGTTCATCAGGCCGATTTCACCACGCCGGATTTCGCCCGGCCCGCTCTCGCCAAGCAGCAGGCCGGAGATGAACGACGAGAAGTGCGCGTCGTTGGACTGCACGGTGCGTTGCGCCGTCGGCGGCGCCTCCGCGCCGACGGTGAAGAGCTCCTCCGCCGGCGCGTTCATCAGCACGGTGGCGCCGCTCTGATCGGTCACCAGAATCGGGTCGGCGACCGAGTCGATGATCAGGTTCAGCCGATCGCGCTCGGCGCGCACTGCCGCTTCGGCGATGCGCAGCTTCTGATAGTTCTCCTCGATCTGCTCGGTCGCGCGGCGCAGGTCGGTGATGTTGCGCAGCACCGAGACGATGCCAGTGCCCTCGCGCGGATCCTCGACGGTCGTGCTGAGCACTTCGAAGAGCAGGTCGGAGCCGTCGCTCGGATCGACAAGCAGCAGCTCGCGCGCCTCTGACGGCGCTTCCACCGCCGTGCGGGACAATGCCGCAGAGAAGAGCATGTTGTTCAATTCGACCGCCCGTCGCCGCCCTTCGCTCTCTTCCTCGGTCGCCGCAAACAGCTTCTCCGCCCTGGAGTTGGCCACGATCAGCCGGCCCTCGGTGTCGGTCAGCATGATCGGGTCGGTGACGGAGTTGATGATCGTGAAGAACAGGGCGCGCTCGCGGCGCAGCTTCCGCAGTTCCTCCGTCAGGCTGCCACGGCCGCGGATCTGATCGAATTTCTGTCCGAGAACGGTGACCAGCCAGTTGACGTCGCCGGTCACCGACGTACCGGTCTTCAGCAGCAGCAGGCCGACGGCGTCGGCGTCTTCGTCGTGGTCGTCGCCGCGGAGCGGGACGGCCAGGACGTTGGCGCCGCTGAACCCAGGGTAGCGGGCGTGCCCGTTTTCGCGGCCGCTGCGTAACGTGGTCGGCGCCGGCGCCGTCAACGCCCGCACCAGCGGATCGTGGATATGGGTCAGTGCCGCCGCGTAGCGCTCGACGTCGTCGGGCGTGACGCCGACGCCGGCGACACCGACGATCTGACCGGCCTCCCCGTCGATCGCCAGACAGACGCAGCGGCGGACACCGGCGTGGCGGACCAGCCACTCGAGGCTGGCCTGCGCACAGCGCGGGAGATCTTCATAGTGGACGAGGAAGTACTCGAGCAGTTCGAGCCGGGCTGCGGCGGTGGCGAGCGGTGCCGTCGCGCGACTGATACTCCGCACCGGAAGCGAACTGATGGACTGCCTGCTCAATGGATCCCCTGGGCCAGGCACCCCTCACAAGGTGCCGTGGAACTACCGCGGTCGCCGCCGCGCTCCGGCCGGCGCCGGCGTGCGCGGCGTCGTGGTCGTGCTCGCTTCCAGCTGCGCGCGCAGCGCCACGTTTTCAGCCGCGATCTCTTCGTACGGCCGCGCCGGCTCGATCGCCGGCCGCGCCGCGGCGGTCGCGGCGCCGACGGCCTCCGAGTATTTCAAATACGTGTCGATAGAGGCGACAACCACGCGCGCCTCGACGGTAATCAAGTCGATCCCGACGAGGGACACGCGCACCCACGCGTCAATGACAATACCCTTGTCGAGAACCCGATCGAGAACGTCGATAAGACTTGTCCCGCCCGCTGCTCGTTCGACGGCCATCGTGCAAACTCCTTCGCGCTACATCTCAGTCGTTATCGGATCGAAGCGCCCGCGATCGGCGCCCCGTCGCTCGCGTCATCGCGGCGAGTCGTCGTTCCATCAGCCTGAGCTGCTCGCGCAACTCGAGGTTCTCCTGCATCACCTGTTCGCGTCCGGGCGAGAGGTGGCGGTCGTACTTCCACCAGTCGAGACCGATCTCTTCGGCTTTGTCGATCGAGCAGATCATTAGACGGATACGAATCGTCAGCAGCTCGACTTCGGCAAGTGAGACTTTGATATCCCCTGCCACGACCAGACCCTTGTCCAGAACGCGGTCGAGGACGTCGACGAGCCCGGCGTTGCCTCGGCTCGGACTTCCTGTCAGGTCGGTCGGCATGCGGCAGAGATGGTGTGCTGTGCGGTTTCAGACACGAAGTGGTGGCGGGCGCGAGTCACGTCATGCCTTGAATATTGTTCGGGATCGACCCCTTCGTCACTCAAGAGTCATGCGAAACGCGCGCGAACCCGCCGCAGTATAGATCGCCCTGTTTCTAATCCTCAACGGCTGTGAGAGTGTTGTCCAGCGCAGCTGTAGCTACGGCCGGGCTAGCTCTGGCGCATGCGCTGGTACACTTCGCGGGCGCATGCCATATCGGTGCTCGGCATTGGTCGCAACAGTGATGTTGCTGTCGGGACCGCTCATCCGCCCTGCTGCGGCCCAGGAAGAGTTGAAAAGACTGTCGATCGAAGAGCTGATGCGGATCGACGTCACGACGACGGCGCGCAGGCCCGAGCCGATCGGTACCACGGCGGCCGCAATCTCGGTGATCACGGCCGACGACATCCGCCGCGCCGGCGTCACCACCATTGCCGACGCGCTGCGGCTGGCTGACGGGGTTCACGTCGCCCGCTTCAACAACGGCACCTGGGCGATTTCACCGCGCGGTTTCAACGCCAACACGGCGAACAAGCTGCTCGTGATGATCGACGGTCGCACCGTCTACTCACCCCTGTTTGCCGGCGTCTTCTGGAACATGGAGGACTACGTCCTCGAGGACATCGATCGCATCGAGGTCATTCGCGGCCCCGGTGCGGCGCTGTGGGGCGCCAACGCCGTCAACGGCGTGGTCAACATCATCACGCGGCATGCGCGCGACACGCAGGGTGCCATGCTGTCGGTCGCCTCAGGGAATGAGGATCCATTCATTACCGAGGCTCGCTACGGCGGCGCCACGCCGTCGCTGGCGTGGCGCGCGTACGGCAAGTTCGCGGCAAGCGACGAGCAGCGGCTGACCGGCGGCGCACCCGCCGGCGACGATCGCCGGCGCGGACAGATCGGATTCCGCATCGACGGCGGCAACAGCGCCGGCACCGCGTGGCTGGTGAAAGGCGATGCCTTCCATAGCCGCGACAGCCTTCCCGGTCGGTCTCCAGGCGAATTCACCGAGCTGGACCTTCAGGGCCGCTGGTCCATGCCGATCTCCCGTTCGCGCGTTGATATCCAGTCGTACTACCGACGTGAGTACCGGCGCGTGCCGCAGCAGCTGACGCATCACATCGACATCTTCGACGTGGATGCCCAGCAGACGACGAGGCTCGGCGCCCGGCATGAGCTGGTCTGGGGCGCGGGTGTCCGACTCAATCACGACGGCACCCACGGCAGCGCCACACTGGCGTTCGTCCCCGAGCGGCGCAATTACCCCTTCAGTAATGTGTTCGCACAGGACGACATCGCCGTGCTGCCGGGACGCCTGTTCCTCACCGTCGGCGCGAAGTACGAACACAACGCGTTCAGCGGCGGCGCTTTTCAACCGAATGTGCGCGGCCGCTATCTGATGCCGAAGAACCAGATCGTCTGGGCGTCTGTGGCGCGGGCAATTCGCCGGCCGACCCGGTTCGATGACGACATTCGCGTCACCGCCCCAACCGGATTCCTTCTCATCACCGGTTCGACCGCGTTCCGCCCCGAATCGCTGGTCGCGAGCGAAATCGGCTACCGCATCCAACCGTCGCATCTGTTTTCGTTCGACGCCAATGTCTTCGTCCACTCGATCAGCGATCTTCGCAGCCAGGAACTGCCGCCGACGGGGCCCCCGATCGTTGTCGGCAACACGCTCGCAGGGGATGTCCACGGCGTCGAAATCGGCGCCAACGTGCAGCCGGCGCAGTGGTGGCGTGCGCATGTGGGATACACGTGGCTGCATACCGAGATCCGGCGCAGCGCCAACAGCCGCGATGTCGGCGGCGGCACGACCGAGGCAAACGACCCGGATCAGTACGTCGGGCTGCGCAGCTCGTTCGACCTGCCGCATGGCGTCGAGCTGGACGCGATGCTGCGAGCGATCAGCGCGCTGCCGAATCCGGCGGTCCCGGGCTACGCGGAACTGAACCTGCGCGCCGGCTGGCACGTCACGCCACGCACGGAGCTCTGGCTGACAGGGCAGGACCTTCTGCACACCCGGCACCCGGAGTTCGGACCGGCGACGCCCGAGCGCATCGTTTTCGAGCGATCGGTTCGCGTCGGGGCGACCCTCAGGATGCCGCGGTGATGCGTCCGGCGGCACTCGCGCTGCTCGTCGCGGTAGCGGGCGCCGCGCCAGCCGCGCAGGAGGTGTCGCTCGAATATCGCGTCAAAGCCGCGTTCCTCTACAACTTCGTCAAGTACGTGGAATGGCCGGAACGCCCACCGCGCGAGATTCTGATCTGTGTGGCCGGCCAGAACCCGTTCGGCACGGTGCTCGAGCAGCTCGTTCGCAACGAGCGGATCCACGACCGGCCGCTGCGCGCCGAAGTCATTCTCGAGCCGCGGCCGGATTGCAACGTCGTGTTCACGCCGCGGACGTCCAACGTCGCCGCCTATCTGAAGGCCGCCGCCGGCATGCCGGTGTTGACCGTCGGTGAGTCGCCGCGGTTCATCGAATCGGGTGGCATCATCAATTTCGTCGCGGAAGGCACCAGTGTGCGCTTCGAGATCAATCGGGCCGCAGCCGATCGAGCGCGCCTCCGGATCAGCTCGCGGCTGCTGCAACTGGCCCGGATTGTCGAGTCCCCGGCGGAGGAGCGGTGACGGCCTTTCGCGACCTCCCGATCCGGCGAAAACTGCTGGCGCTGACGCTGGCGCCAACGGCAGCGGCCCTCGTCCTGACGACCGTCGGATTTCTGACGTGGGACATCATCGAGCGACGACGCGAGATCAGGGAGGACGTCAAGGTCGAAGCCGAAGTGTTGCCGGAATTCATTGCGGCGGCGCTCAGTTTCCAACAGCCCGACGAGATCAACAAGACGCTCGGAGTCCTGAAGATCAGACCGCACATTCGTTTCGTCTGTGCCTACACGCGCGACGGCGAGCTGGCCGGGTGGTTCAACCAGGAAGGGCGTTGTCCTGGCCGGCTGCCGATATCGGAGAGCGTGTTCGGGTGGTCGACGTACGAAATCGTCGCGCCGATCAACGACCGCGTCGAACGCGTCGGCACCTTCTATTTGTCGCGCGATCTCGACGACGTCCGTCGGCGGCTGACCGTTGGCATCCTGACGATTGTCGGTATACTGGGGCTGGCGATCGGCGCCGCGTTCCTGCTCGCACGCCGCATGCAACGAGCGGTGGCGGATCCGCTCCTCGGGCTGGCAGACGTCGCGCGGCAGATCTCGACCACGCGTGATTACGCCCTGCGCGCGGCCGCCGGTTCGAACGACGAAATCGGTGTCGTCGTCCGGTCGTTCAACGAGATGCTCGACGAGATCGCGCATCAGACGAGCGAGCTGTCGAAAGCCAACCGAGAACTGCAGCACGAGATCGAAGAGCGCAAGCGCGTCGAGCGCGACCGCCTTGCCGCGCTCGAGCGCGAGCGCGACGCCAACCGCCTGAAGGACGAATTCCTCGCCACGCTTTCGCACGAGCTGCGCACGCCGATGAATGCGGTGCTCGGCTGGGCCCGGGTGCTGCGCTCGACGAGCGGCGACGAGGCGACGCGCGAGCGCGGACTCGAAAGCATCGAGCGCAACGCCCGGGCCCAGGCCAGACTGATCGAGGATCTGCTCGAAGTCTCGCGCATTGTCACCGGCAAGCTGCGGCTGCAGGTGCGCGACGTGGATCTCGCCTCGATCGTCGACACCGCGGCAGACATCGTCAGACCGGCGGCAATTGCCAAGCGTCTGCGGTTTGACGTCCGAGTCGACGCTCGTCCGGCGCTGACGGCGGGCGACCCCGACCGCCTGCAGCAGATCGTCTGGAACCTGCTGTCCAACGCCATCAAGTTCTCGGCACCTGACGGTTCGGTGTCGGTCGGCCTGACGCGTCGCAACGGCTACCTGCTGACCGTTCAGGACAGCGGTGCGGGAATCGATCCGAAGTTCCTGCCACATGTGTTCGAGGCATTCAGACAGGCGGATGGCAGCGCGACGCGCGAGCATGGCGGCCTCGGGCTCGGGCTGGCCATTGCCAAACAGCTGGTCGAGGCGCACGGCGGAACGATTGAGGCGCGCAGCGCCGGCAAGGATCAGGGCGCGACGTTCGAAGTGTTCCTGCCGTCAGTCATCGAGGCCCGGCCGGCCGCGCCGTTGGCGCAGCCGTTGCCGACCGACGCCTACGACTCCTCGCTGCTGCGCGGCATCGACGTGCTCGTGGTCGACGATGACGAGGATGCCCGGGTGTTGATGCAGATGACGTTGCGCCGATTCGGAGCCGACGTGACGACAGCCGCGTCGGCCGGCGAAGCCCTGGAGGCCATCGATCGCGCCGTGCCGCACGTGGTCCTCAGCGATATCGGCATGCCCAATCAAGACGGCTATGACCTGCTCCGCCGGCTGCGGGCGCGTCCGCCCGAACGCGGCGGGTCCATTCCCGCTGTTGCCGTCACTGCCTACGCCTCGGCCACCGATCGATCGTCGACGCAGGCCGCCGGCTACCAGGCGCACGTGGCCAAGCCGTTCGAGCCCGCCGACCTGGCGCGGCTGGTGCGACGCCTCGTCGCCACGGATCGCACGCTGGCGCGCTGATCCCGACAAAGACGCATGGACAGGCACGAAGAATACAAGGACCTCGCCAACGAGTGAGTTGTAACTTCGCACTTGAAGTTGTAATTTCGTCACGTGGCCACGCCGTGCTCCTTTGACATCACCTCGAACGTCGATCTGCAGGAAGTTGACAACGCGTTGAACCAGGCGCGCAAGGAAGTGGCGCAGCGCTACGACTTCAAGGGCTCGAAAGCGTCGATCGAATTCGACCCGAAGGAATCCAAACTCGTGCTCGTGGCCGACGATGACTTCAAGCTGAACGCACTGTGGGAAATCGTGTCGACGCGGCTGGTGCGGCGGAACGTTCCGGTGAAGAACCTGACCCGCGGCGCGGCGCTGCCGGCGGCGAACAGCACCGTCCGGCAGGATATCGCGCTGCAGCAGGGGATCCCGTCCGAAAAGGCCAAGGACATCGTCAAGTTCCTGAAAGACGCGAAGCTGAAGAAGGTTCAGGCCTCGATTCAGGGCGATCAGCTGCGCGTGACCTCACCGTCCAAAGACGACCTCCAGGAAGCGATGCGGCTGCTGCGCGAGCAGGACTTCGGCGTCGCGCTGCAGTTCGGCAACTACCGCGGCTGAAGGGACCTGATTACAGCGACTTCAGATACTCGACCAGGTCCGACTTCTCGGCTGCGGTCAGGCCGAGTCCGAAGAACCGGTCATAGTGCTCGACGACGGCGAGGAGATCGGGCGCGCTGCCGTCGTGGAAGTACGGCGCGTGCTGCAGGAGGCCGCGCAGTGGCGTCGACCTGTACTGCCGTGTCGCCGATCTGAATGCATACCGCGGGTCCATCCCGGTCTCGTCCGGATGGTGGAGAACCGGGACAGTGGCTCGCGGGCCGCTCAGCACGTCCGTGAAATTCGGCCCGCCGTGGCAGCTGCTGCAGCGCGCCTCGTTCCGGAACAATTCCCTTCCCCGCGCTGCCGCCCGATGGTCGTAGCTTCCGGCCGCCGGTTTTGGGGCACGCAGACTGAGCTGGTAGTCGAGCAACGCGGCGAGCTTCGGCGTCACCAGATCGGGCGTCTGGTTGATGAACAGACCGATGCGTGGATCGCTGAAGCTGCCGTGGCCACCCATCTGGCCGACGCCGACGTAGCTGTTCCAGTACGAGATCGGACCGTCGCCGGTGAAGGTTTCGAACCCGACACCTCGGAGGCCGTAGGCCGGCGGAATCACAACCGGCAGCGACGGGCTGTTCAGCGAAATGATGTTTCTGCCATCGAAGGCATGGTGGCGCGGGTCGTACTTGCCAGGCCCCCAGGTCCGGAACTCTGCCTTCGTCGATTCGTCCAGCGCCGGCGAGAGCGCGACGATCGCGCCGACATTCAGATCCGTGTTTGCCCATCCGTCAAGGCGCCGGCCGATGCCTCGCGCCAGCGAATTGTCCACAGACGAGTGACACAGCGCGCACGTGATTCCGACGCGCGTCAGTCGTCCGTCATCGGTCACCGTTCCACGAACGCCGACGACGGCGTTGAGCCGCAGGAGCGCGACGGTCACGGCGGGGTTCGTGACATCGAGCGTGCCCGCGCGCAGCGCATTGACGACCGAATCCGGGAGCGCGTCAACGTCCACCTTCAGGCCAACGGCCAGAGCCGTCGCCGGATCGATCGCCGGAATGACCTCGTGCATCCGCAACACATCGGTCCACAGCTGCTCGTCGCCGAACGTGTCGTAGCGGAAGATCTGCTGCCCCTTCTCCACCCCGCGGTCGTTGTCGGCTTGAACACCAGCCTGCGCAGAC
>Ga0111538_10006075_pt1 | contig 16402 bp, 13 predicted proteins | sample SoiMethybrSBSTD1_FD_79669 | JGI IMG/M metagenome (GOLD analysis project Ga0111538, IMG submission 79669) | Bulk soil microbial communities from a Populus tree surrounding site in Tennessee, USA - Soil MetaG P. TD hybrid SBSTD1 (version 2)... | ecosystem: Environmental > Terrestrial > Soil >...
ATCCAGCGGCTGTTCGGCCGCGAAGACCTCGAGCCGCTCATCCTCGACCAGGCCCGGGCCGAAATCAAGGATCAGTACCTCGATTCGGGTAAGGCGCGCACTCGGCTCGGGTGGGTCCCGACGTGGTCGCTCGAGGCGGGGCTGACGGAGACCATCGCGTGGTACAGGCGCTTCCTGGATTCGACGGCGCAACAGCCGGCGCTCGCGGACTGATGAAGTTCGTGGCCACGCCGATCGACGGGGCGTACCTCGTCGAGCCGACGCCGCGTGCCGACGACCGTGGCTTCTTCGCCCGTGTATGGTGCCATGACGAGTTTGCGGCGCGCGGATTGAACGCAGCGTTCGTGCAGTGCAACGACTCGTTGAGTCGGCGTCGCGGAACCTTGCGCGGGCTCCACTATCAAGCGGCGCCCTACGGTGAGGCGAAGCTGATTCGCTGCGTGCGGGGCGCGGTGTTCGACGTGCTCGTCGATGTGCGTCCGAGCTCCCCGACCTACCTGCAGTGGTACGGCGTCGAGCTCACGGCTGAGAGTCGCACGATGTTGTATGTGCCCGAGGAGTGCGCTCACGGGTACCTCGCGCTCGAGGACGACACCGAGGTGATGTACCCGGTGACGTGCGCGTATCGTCCGGATGCGGAGCGCGGCATTCGATGGAACGATCCAGCGTTCGGGATTGCATGGCCGGACGTGGGACCGATGACGCTGTCGCCGAAAGACCAGGCGTGGCCCGATTACGTGAAATGAAACGAGTGCTTGTCACCGGCGCGGGCGGCTGCATCGGTCGCCATCTCGTCCCCGCGCTCGTCGCGCGGGGTTGGGAGGTCCACGCACTCACATCGGGGCGAGGTCGCGGCGACGGGCTCTCCGATTCAGAGGTGAAGGCGGTCCCAGGCGTAACGTGGCATACCGGAAACCTGCTGCGCGCCGGCGATGCCGAAGCGGTCGTGCGCGCGGCGTCGCCGACGCACCTCGTGCACCTCGCGTGGTACATCGCACCGGGACGCTGGGCGGCAGCGCCGGAGAACTTCGAGTGGGTGCAGGCGAGCCTCGCGCTCGTCGGGGCATTCAAGGCGCACGGGGGAACGCGTGTGGTCACCGCCGGCTCGTGCCTCGAGTACGACTGGCGGTACGGTTACTGCTCCGAGACCCTGACTCCGTGCACACCGCACACGATCTACGGCGCGTGCAAACACGCACTGCAGATTCTCACCTCGGCGATGACGCGCGACGGCTCGCTCGCGAGCGCCTGGGCGCGTATTTTCTTTGTGTACGGTCCGTATGAGCATCCGGATCGACTGGTTGCCGCCGTGATCCGATCGCTCGTCGCCGGGGAGCCTGCCCGCACCTCGCACGGACGTCAGGTACGCGATTACCTCTTCGTCGACGACGTGGCGGACGCGCTCGTGCGGGTGCTCGAGAGCGATGTGACCGGTCCGATCAATGTCGCGTCGGGTCAGGCGATCGCCCTCCGGGACATCATTTCCCAAGTCGGCGAGCAGACCGGGCGGTCCGAACTGATTCAGCTCGGCGCGATTCCGCAAGCGTCCACCGACACGCCGCTCGTCGTCGCCGACATCTCGCGGCTGACCGCGGAACTTGACTGGCGGCCGCGTTGGGATCTCGCCCGTGGCATCGAAAAGACCATCGCGTGGTGGCGGCAGGAGCTTGCCGCACGCGCCGGTCAGGGAGCGGCGCGATGACCCAGCCGCGTTATTCGATTGTCATTCCGACATATCGGCGCGGCGAGTCGCTGGCCGAGTGCCTCGAGAGTATCTGCGCACTCGACTATGCGCACGATGCGATCGAAGTTGTCATCATCGACAACGGCGGCGCGGAGCACACGAGAGCTGCGGCGATGCCGTTCATGGATCGCCTGCGGATCCGGTATCTGATCAATCCGCGCAATCGTGGCTATGGATTTTCGGTCAACCGTGGCATCGTCGAGAGCACAGGCGACCGCATCCTGCTGTTGAATGACGATGCGCGGCCGCTTCCGGACATGCTGCGCGAATGCGATCGGCTGCTCGCGGCGGATCCGGTCATTGGATGTGTCGGCTGTCGCGCGATCGAGGATGGCTACGAGAACTGGGGCTCCAGAATCGGCTACATCGATCCGCGCGGCATCATCGTCGGAAACTTCGACGTCGACTGCGGAACCGCGGTCGAAGTGGAGCACGTGTACGGCTTCTGCTACGTCTTCACCCGCGAAGCGGTACGGCGCGCCGGCTTGAACGACATGACGCTGCTCGCCCAGTCGTACAGCAGCGGGAACTGTATCGAGACGGATCACTGCCTGTCGATTCGCCGCGCCGGCCTGAACGTTGTCTACAACCCGCGGATGGCGGCCCGGCATCTGGCCAAGCCGCGCGCGGACATGAGCGAGGTGTCGCTGCGGTGGCACCTCAATTCGATTCGCAATCCGTTGTATCTCTTCCTGAAACATTACGGGCTGTTCGGGAGAGGCGCGATGGCGTTGCGTGTGACGCTGGTCCAGCACGTCGGTCTGGTGTCGCTGATCAGCCGTCCGTCGCGCGCGAACCTCGCATATTTCGCCAACGCGTTGCGCGCGCGTGCAAGCGCGTACGCGCACTACGTGAAGTACCTCGCCGGACCACGGTTCGATTCTCCGGAAGCGTTCAAGCGCGTGCTCAAGGCCGACATGCAGGCCGTCGCCGCGGGCAGCCTGGCTGGCGCCGCGGCGCCCGGGAGCCGGTGAGATGAAAGCGGCCACACCCGTCAGAGTCGGGTTCGTGCTCCACGTGATGCAGGTGGCGGGCGCGGAGATGCTCGTGGCAGAGACAATACGGCGTCTCGGCTCGCGTATCGAGCCCGTCGTGTTTTGTCTTGATCAGATTGGGCAGCTCGGCCACGAGATGCGGAACGAAGGCGTCGACGTCGTCGCTTTCAACCGCCGGCCCGGTGTCGATCTCACGGTGTCCTGGCGCATGGGGCGCGCGATTCGTGCCCGGCACCTGGACGTGATCCACGCCCATCAATACACGCCGTTCTTTTACGGGTCGATCGCCGCCCGTTTATCGGGCGTGCGTCCGCGCGTCATCTTCACCGAACATGGGCGGCACTACCCTGATGTGGTGTCGTTCCGCCGCCGCTTGATGAACCGGCTTGTGTTCGACCGAATCGCGGACGAGGTGAACGCGGTTTGTGATTTCAGCGCCCGCAGCGTCCGCGAGAAGGACGGGTTCCACCGACGCCCGGTTGAAGTCATTCCCAACGGCGTGGATTTGCCGCGTTACACCGTGGATCGCCTTTCGGCCGGCACCCGCGTTGGACTCGATCCGTCACGCCGATACGTAACAACAGTGGCCCGCTTCCATCCGGTTAAAGACCATCGGACGCTTCTCCGCGGGTTCGCCCAAGTGGCCAGGGCACTCCCTGACGTCGACCTGCTGCTCGTTGGTGACGGACCCTTGCGCCAGGAGCTGGAGGCAGCGGCGAGAAGCCTCGGAATCGAGGACCGAGTGCGGTTCATGGGCGTCCGGAACGATGTTGCGGACATTCTCCGCGCGAGTGATGTGTTTGCGATGACATCCCTCAGCGAAGCAGCGTCGCTCACGCTTCTCGAAGCGATGGCATCTGAACTGCCGGTTGTCGTGACCGCAGTGGGAGGCAATCCAGAGCTCGTTCGGGATGGGATGGACGGACTCCTCGTGCCGCGCCGCAGCTCCGCTGGGGTGGCGAAGGCACTGCTGAGAATCCTCGGCGACAGTTCGATGGCCGCGGCGATGGGACGTGCGGGTGCCGAGCGCGTGCGGAGCCATTTCCGCCTGGACGACACGATCGCTCGGTACTTCGATCTCTACGCCGCGAGTCAGGTCAACGTGGAACGGACGGAGGCTGCCTGATGCTCAGATTGATTTTGGTGTTCATGATCATCGCAGCCGGTTCGTTCGCGTCGATCTTCAGCCCGTTCTACGCGCTGCTGTTCTATCTGTGGAACGCGTACTTCCGTCCTGATGACTGGACCTACGGTGGCCTGATTGCGTCGCTTAATCTGTCGTTCCTGATCGGTGCATACCTCGTCCTCGCGACCGCATTCTCCCGTCCGCGCTTTCGGGTCGGCATCCGCATTGGTCTTCTCGCGTTGTTCTTCGCGGATACGCTGTTCAGCGCGATGCAGTCGGAGCACTTCTATTACTCATGGTCTTCGTGGATCGAGTTCTCGAAAGTACTGATCGTCTCCTACGTGATCATCCTTCTCGCCAACGATCGAACGCGGTTCCGTTACGTGCTCCTGATCATCGCCATCTCGCTCGGGTTCGAGTGCGCGAAGCAGGGATGGGCGCAGCTCTACCGTGCACCCGGAGCACAGAACAACAATCCGATCCCCTTCCTCGGGGACAACAACGGCGTGGCGGTCGGGACGATGATGCTGGTGCCCATCTTGAGCGCGCTGGCGCAGACCGCGACTCGGAAGTGGGAGGCGTTTGGGCACCGGTTCGCGCTGATTGGTGTCTTTCTGCGCGGCATAACCACGTATTCACGCGGAGGGTTCCTCGCCGCAGGGGTGCTCGGCATCTTCAGCCTGGCGCGGTCCCGCAAGAAGGTGCGCGCGTTTGTTGGCGCTGCCGTGATCGGCGGGATCGTGCTGACAATCATGCCGCAGCAGTTCTGGGACAAGATGAACACTATGAACGCGAGCGAATCAGAGCTAGACGACTCTGCCGCCGGCCGCCTTCATTTCTGGGTCATTGCACGCGACATGGCGGACGCCAAGCCGTTCACGGGAGTCGGGTTCAACGCATACAACCTGTCCTACGAAACGTATAACCACCCGACGCAATATGGGGAGTTCAACGGCGCGCGGTCGGTGCACAGCATCTGGTTTGGTGTTCTTTCGGAGCTCGGATATCCCGGGTTCGTGCTCTTCATTGCATTGTTCGGCTCGAGCGTGTGGTCGCTCTGGTCGACGAGCCGCAAAGTGCGGAACGACCCAGAAAAGCAGGACATTCGCATCTACGCGAATGCACTCCTAACGAGCCTGGTGACATTTGCCGTCGGTGGTACGTTCCTGCCGCTGCAATACAACGAGATGTTCTGGCACTTCATGGCGCTCGGCATGACACTCAGATTCCTGGCGCAGGAACAAGTGAGCGAAGTCACCGCCCCCGTAAGGGCTCCGGTACCGAAACCTGCTCCTTTCCAGCCGGCATTTCTGACCGCGACGAGGAGCACGCTGCCGAAGTGATGGTTTCGTTTATCGTCCCCGTGCGGAACGACGCCGCGCGCCTGCAGCGGTGCCTCGTATCGATCGCGCGCAACGGCACAGCCGGCCTGAGCGAAATTCTGGTCGTTGATCACGGATCGACGGACGATTCCGTTGCTGTTGCACGGGCGGCAGGTGCCAAGGTGATCGTCGTGCCCGAAGGCCGCGTCGCACGGCTCCGCAACGAAGGCTCGATCGCCACGCGCGGCGATTTCCTTGCGTTCGTCGACGCGGATCATGAGCTTGGAGCCGGTTGGTTGTCGGCGGCGCTCGAGACCATGCAGCCTGCAGATGTGGGCGCCGCCGGCGCGCTGTATGTGTCGCCGCCTGACGGCACCTGGGTCCAGCGGATGTACGGAGCTCTTCGTGGCAGGACCGCCGGACGAACCGAGACGCGTTGGCTTGGCAGCGGCAATCTGATTGTGCGACGGAAGGCGTTCGAAGCGTTGGGCGGCTTCGACGTGACGCTGGAAAGTTGCGAGGACGTCGATCTTTGCGAGCGGCTGCGAAGTGCCGGCTGGCGCCTGTTGGCCGACGAACGGCTGCTCAGCGTTCACCATGGTGACCCTGCCAGCCTGACGAAACTGTTTCGCGCTGAGCGGTGGCGCGGCCGCGACAACCTGACCATCACGCTGCGCCACGGCCTGACACTGCGCGATATCCCCAGCGTAGTGGCGCCTGTCGTCATCGTGGCATCCGTCGCGATTGCGGCATTGGCCGCGATCGCTGTCCCTTTTGCCGGTGGCCGAGCGGTCGTCGCGCTGGCCTGGTGCATCGCCGCCATCCTCGCGTTTTGTGGAATACGCGGTCTCCGCGTGGCTGCGTCCGGCCGCGTACGCAGCCTGGTTTCTCTCCTGCAGGCGTTTGCGGTCGGCGCGACGTACGAGCTGGCGAGAGCCGCCGCGGTTGTGAGCCGCGCCTCACATCACCGAGATCGCGCGGTGTCCCTGCGAACCTTGCAGGCGCCGCTGCGATGAGGAAGGTCCGTGTCCTCGAGCTCCGCAGCGTGTGGGGCACCGGCGGCGGTCCTGACAAGACCATCCTCGCCGGCGCGGCCCTCCACAGCGACGTCGTAGACCCTATTGTTTGTTACATCCGGGACGCTCGCGACACAGCCTTCTCGATCGACGCGCGCGCCCGCGAACTTGGTCTCGATTACGAGGAAATCGTCGAGCGTGGTTCCCTCGACTACTCAATCTGGCCGGCGCTTCGGAAGCTCGTACGCCGCCGCGCGATTGACATCGTGCACGCGCACGACTACAAGACCGATGTCCTCACGCTGGCGCTGGCACGTGCCGAAGACGTGATTCCGTTGTCGACCGCGCATGGGTTCGTCGGGAGCGGAACCAAGGAGCGCTACTTCTATTACCCCCTTGATCGCCGCATTCTGGCTTGGTTTCCGCGCGTGATTGCTGTGTCGACTTCGGTTCGAGATGAACTCGTCAGCACAGGGTCAAAGGCGGATCGCGTCACGGTCGTCCTTAATGGCATCAACCCGCAAGCGTTTGCGCGAGATCCGTCCCGGATAACGCTGGTTCGACGCGCGTTCGGGTTCCAGGAGGACGAGATCGTGATCGGAGCAGTTGGCCGGTTGGACTTCGAAAAGCGATTCGATCTCCTGATTCGTGCGGTTGCCGCCGTTCGCACGCGCTGGCCTCTGACACGTCTGGTGATTGCGGGGGAAGGGAAGTGGCGACCCCATCTTGAGGCGGAGATCGCGCGGCTCGGGGCGGATTCCTGGTGCCGTCTTCTCGGGCTCCACCGCGACATCAACGCCCTGCACCACGCGCTGGACTTGTTCGTCCAGTCGTCGATCCGTGAGGGAACGTCGAACGCCGTCCTTGAAGCGATGGCGCTTCAAACCCCGGTTGTGGCGACCGACGCGGGCGGTACTGGAGAGCTGGTTATCGACCGAATTCACGGGCTCATCGTGCCTGTCGGGTCGGAAAGCTCGCTGGTCGACGCGATTTCCAGGGCGTTGTCCGATCGACCGGCAACCGTGATGCGCGCGCGCGCAGCGCGCGCGCGCGTTGAGACAGAGTTGTCGTTTGCCAACCGGATGGCCCGCGTGGACGCAATTTGTCAGGAATTGTTCGACGGTCGCACCGCCCGCTTCCTCCCCCGGAAGAAGACTGCCGACGCCACGTGATGGCCACGGCTCCGCCCGATCATCAAGTAGTCGAGATATTTGAACGGCGTTACGAGCAGTGCAACCGGAACCAGCAGCAGATTCGAGAGAATCCGATTGCTCGACCAGCTGTTGGCCCATGCCCGAATAATCCAGATCAGCGCTGATGTGGGCCCGATGTGGGGTCCGGTTGCCAGTTCCTCGAACGGTTCGCAGAGGACGCGCACCCCGTCGAGCGTGAACCGCCAGTAGTCCGTCGGGTCCGGATGATAACCCTGAATGAAAGGCACGTCGATGTAGACAATGCCGCCTGGCCGCAGGATCCGATGCAACTCCTCGACGGCCCTGTGCGGATCGCGTACGTGCTCGAGTGTGCCGGTACAGAAGACGCAGTCAAACGAGGCGTCGGCAATTGGCAGTCGGTGAATGTCGCCAACGATGTCCACCTTGGCGTGCACGAACGCGTCGACGGTAATGACTTTCTCGGTGACCCGTCGTCCGCCGGCACCCACGTCGCACACCCGCGCGTTCTTCGGAATCATCTCCAGGGTGCGCGCAATCTCGTCTCGAGGCACGAGGGTTGCGCTGGGCAGATAGCGAAGAATGCCGGGAAATTCCCAGCCCATCGTGACTCCGAGAATAGCTGATTTCAGCGCAACAGCAGAGCGCCCGCGCCGAGCAGGAACAGGATCGCGCCGCCCGCGAGCCACATCAGGCGTTGCTCTGCGCGTCTGCGCTGCGGAACGAAGATCTGCGGTTCGCCGAACGCATGATTGGGGGGCGTCGGATGACACTCGTCAGGATGGCGCGCAAACCAGCCATGCATGAACCCGGATGTGAGCACGACGACGACCGGGCGGGCGAGCGTCCGCGTCGGCTTCTGGTGAAGCGTATCGATCGAGTACCGCTGATAGAACCTCGCTTTCTCGATGAAGGCGGTGCGTTCCGCGTCGGTTGCGTGCAGCGCGGCACAGAGGAATACGTCGCTCTTCCGAATGTCCTGAGCCGCCCACGTTTCAGTCGGAAACTCGAGCTTCTCCGGCTTGTCAAGATATGGATGTTCGTGCTCGAGCATCCAGCGCGCGTAGTGCAGCAGCGTCGCGCGCCCGTACGCAAACATTCGATCGATCTCTCCACGCTCGACTTTGTAGTGGAGGTACTTGCCTAACGACTGCAGGAACATTGTGTAGAACCAACGCAGTTCGATGTTGCCGAACCCGTGACGCGCGATGTCCTCCTCTGGATGCACGACACGGCAGATGAGTTCCTCGGCTTTGGCGAGCATGCGGCGATCGCCGCTGAGTCGGTGGCCGTCGACGAGCGCATTTACTGAGTTCGCCGGACTGCGCCCGGGCCCATAGTGATCGGCCGACAGGGTGGCTCGACCGGTATCCCCGCGATCGAGCCACCGAAAGATCGTTTTGCGCCCGTCGTCCAGATTCAGGACGTATTCAGCGAGATCGATCACTGTCTGCCGCGACGCCTCCTCGCCGGTCAGAAAGTAATGCAGCATCAGGCCGGTGGTGTAGTTGTGATCTGCGGAAGGACCGCCTCCGTGGATGTGCCCTTTCGCGGCGAGCGGGTAGGTCCGGTGCGTCGCGGTGTCAGCGTCGCCGTAGTGGTACGTATGCCAGAACAGGCCGTGGTTGTACGCCCATTTGTCTCGAACCGTGTGGTAGATGTCGATGTCGATGACGTGGTGAGCGAGGTCGTCCATCATGGCCCACCATCGGGCGTCGGCCGTTCGAAGGAACTGCAGCGCGAAGCCGGCAACGGGATCGTACTGATTGTTGTAATGCGAGACGATGGGGGGATTGTTCTGACGCACCGACTCGTGATCGCCGTAGACCTCCCCGAAATGACGCCACCCGTATTCGTCGATGATTTCGCGCTTGGCCTCGAACGAATCGCGGCCGTCAACGGCTGCGTTGATGAGCGCGCTGTGGTCTTCATCGATTGGCGCGAGGAATGGAATTGCTCCTGAGGAGAAACACCACTCCGGGTCGACTCCAACGAGGATTCGGTTGCGGCACCATTCGAACGGCACATTCGAAACCGTATCCTCGCCAACGCCGATGAAACATTCGTGCGTTTTCTGCTCACCGCCCTGGATTTCGTGCGCGTCCGCGTACTGCCACGGAAACATTCCCACAACCACCGACGAATCGGTCGCGTTGATCGCCTTGGGAAAGTTCTCCCAGAACTGCGCGACGGCAACTGTCAAACGACCGCCTGGGTGGGTCACTGACACGGCCGGTGTTGCCCGCAGGCCCGACGCCGTGGCGTCAGCGGCTGTCACGCGGTAGCCCCGGAATGTGGTCGGCACCCTGCGGTGCCGATTGACATGGTTCGTGCTCTGCCAATGTTCACCGCCGCTCGAATCCTGGTAAACCTCAAATGGCGTCGCGTACACCGACCACGGCTGGTCTCGCTCCAGCGTCGCCTGCAGCGATACCGCGGGACTGGCTGCAAATGGCAGAACGATCGATGCGTCTCTGATCAAGATCGATCCGGGATCACCGAGATCCCAGAACCCTCCTTTGTGGCGAGCTGCGTTAAGATTTCTCAACGTCACGAGCAGCCGCACGACCGCTTGCCCGGCGAAGAAATGGATGCGGGCGGTAACCTCGAGCAACTCGACGCCCTTCAGCCGCACTTCGCCCGTTAGCTTCACTACGCATCGAAGCGGCCCCCGCTCCTCCACGCTGATCCGGTGGATGACCGACTGATATGCGGTACCTGTCGTATCAGTGATTGTCAGGCGGCAGCCGTCTGGCTGAACGGCTGTTCCTTGGGTGGTCTCGACGCCCGCAAACGGAAATGTCACGCCGGTCCGAAGATGAAACCTGGCGGCTCCGGTGTCGACCGTCATCGCATCGCCTTCCTGGGCAAGGCCTATGGACGGAGCGTCTGCTGGTTTGCTCGACGGTTCGGTCTCGAGAAAGAGCTCGGTGTGTTCGCCGACCGTCGCCACACGCGCGTCGATCAACATCCAGCGTAGCGATCCATCTGGCCATTGATCTACGGCACGTGCCTGAACCGGTTCGCTCGCTGCGGCGGACGAGAGGAACCATTGTGTAGAAGTGTGCGCGGCGCCCTGCGGGAGCGGCACGCCAAAGGTGACCGGTTCATGGCGGCGAGCGCCGAATTCATTTCCTCGCCGCGGGGTTGCAAGTACACGGATTCGCATCGATGCGCGCACGTTACCGAAAGCGGTCGAGATGATGAAGAGCTCTCAGGTGGGCTTCCGGAGCAGCGTGCTGCCCTGCACGAGACGTGCAGGGCAGCGTCAGAGCGCCCTTACGATTTGATCTGGAACACGTGAATCAACGGGAAAGCGAGGCCGGAGATTGAATCGTCCGCCTGGTACGCCGCGACGTAGAGTTTTCGCGTCGCAGCGTCAAAGTATGCACCCGCCGTCACTTTGTTACATCCGAGTTTAAAGGGAGCGATCTTGGCCGTCGGATCGAAATCGTCGGCAGCAGTGATTTGCCACGGCTGCACCGTCCGGCTAATTGCCGCCCGGCACGCCGCCGGATCGTAGATCCACCAACGCGCCTGGAAACCCGTCGCGTTTGGACCCTGGCCGCCCGTGCACGGGTTGCCGAGTCCGTGACCGCAATTGGAGACGGGACCATACCAGACGTGCCCCGTACCGAGTGCACCTAAGAACAGAATCCCTTGCTTATCAGGAAGATTGATATAAACGCACCCTCCGATGCCGTCGATACTCGTGAACGATCCGATCCCTCCGTTCTTCGCGGGATCGATCTCGGGGCGCGGCTCGGGAGTCCCCTTCGACGGGTTGACGTTGTGGTACACATACGAGCCTTCGCGTTTAAGCGCCCATATGGGCTGTCCCGAAGGCACCGTGCCGTCGACGTTGACGTACCCGAACATGTTCTTGTACTGCACGTATACCTGGGGAAACGTCAGATTTTGCGCGCCAAAGCCCGACGGCGTTCCATCGGTTGGAAACGTTGCTCCAGCGACAAGCTCAGGACCGTACGACGAATAGAGATCGCCACTCTGAATCGACGCGCCAGCTCCGAGCGTTCCATCCGGCATCTCGACTAGCCATTGGTCGGCATGCTTGACACCCGGTCCGTCGCCGGGAGTCGTCGGACGCCACGGTCCGTACGCTCGCATCTGCGACGGATTCGAACCGAGATTCGTCATCCCGATGCACCAGTCGTCGCGGTTGGTGGTGTTGTAGGAATCGTAGAACGTCCAATACAACCGGTCGTTGTGCCACAGCAGGCCGCGGGTGACGAGGAATTGGAGCGCCAAGGGATTGCCGGAGCCGTCCCAGGACTTGCGTCTGCCCTGATAGATGTCGCCCCAGTACGTCGCCATTTCCGCGCGCGGGGCATCGCGGTAGTCCCGGCTGTACGACTGCGTATCGATGAACTCGAACACGCGATCGCCTTTTGGGTTGCTTCCGGTCATGAAGAAATGAAGCACGCCGTTGACCTTCCGCGCAGCTAGTGGTGCATAGCTGTAACTGGGGTCCTCGTCGCTCGGATACCCGCTGCTCGGCAATCGCATCGCGCCGAGGTACGCGAAATCTGACGCACGAAGCGTCGAGGAGTTGAACCGCAGATTCTTGGGTGCCGTAGGACCTGACTGGTCGAGCGCAAGCGCTGTTCCGAATATGCTGGACGCGAACGGCGCAAGGCCGAAACCCAGGGCGGCGCGGTTCAAGAAGCGGCGCCGGCTGACGCCCGACGGCGCATTCGCGGTGTGGACGAACTTTTTACCGTGTGTCATGGCTCACCAAGTGGTCGGAGGTTGTCCGCAGAACTTCGCAATAAACGGGCCGGCATTCGAGCGGTATAAGAAAACGACCAAAAGCCTGCCAAAATTGCACCTGGCTCCGCGGTGAACCCATGGCCTTTTCTTGGGGGTACGCGCTTTGTTTGTCACCTGCCGGTACTGTAATCATCGGCCTGAGGCGACGGACCTTTAAAGACGTCCAGTGCGATGACCGGGCCAGAAGGACCCTCGTTGATTTCGCAGAATGACAGTTTCCGGAATTGCACGCAAGGGCATTCACACCCAGATGAACGGCAGCGAGCAGCGCCTGCCGAACCGATATCCGAACGTGACACGGCATGCGTGAAACCGCTAAGGCCTTGATGCGAGGCGTCGCGCTCGTCTGCGTCCTGCCATCGCTCGTGTCGTTTGTGGTGCGCGCAGCGGTGATCGGCCCGGATCGCGCGCTCGAAGGTTCGACTCAGTTTCTCGCGCTGTTTCCAGGTCTCGCCGGACAATACCTGCGTCGCGCGTTTCTTTCTCGAGTGCTCGCAGGGTGCGATAAAACCGCGACGATCTGTTTCGGCACGACGTTTTCACAGGTCGGTGCGCGAATCGACGCAAGGAGCTATATCGGACCGGGGTGCGTAATCGGTTGGGTTCACATCGGGCGCGACGTGCTCGTCGCATCGGGTGTTCAAATTACGAGCGGGCGCCGGACTCACGGTGTCGACGATCCGTCAGTTGTCATCCGCGATCAGGAAGGCACCAGAACGCTCGTTCGCATCGGCGAAGGCACATGGATCGGCAGCTCGGCGGTCGTGATGGCGGATGTCGGTCGCCACTGCGTCATCGGAGCTGGCGCCGTGGTCACCAAACCGATTCCTGACGCGGTGATCGCGGCGGGCGTACCCGCGCGCGTTCTCCGTCAGCGGACCGTCGTCGAGCTATCGGCGGCGCCGGCCGTCGAGTGAGAATCCTGTTTTTGACGCACAGGCTGCCGTACGCGCCGAACCGCGGCGATCGCGTCCGCGCCCACCATCTCCTGCGCGCGCTCTCGGCTCGCGCTGACGTGGATCTTCTCTCGCTTGTGCACGACGCCGACGAAGCGTCGCATGCGGGCGATCTCGCGTCGCTGGCTGCGTCGGTGACTGCGATACCCGTTCCGCGCTTCATGAACATGCTGCGAAGCGTCGCCTTCCTGCCATCGTCGCGGCCGACGACCCACACGTTGCTTGACGCACCGCAACTGACGGGAGCCATCGCATCGCTGGCGCGCCGTTCGCCGGACGTCGTTCTCGCGTACTGCTCTGGGATGGCGCGCTGCGCGCTCGAGCCCGCGCTGCGCGATCTGCCGCTGGTCCTCGACATGGTGGACGTCGACTCGGCCAAGTGGGCGACGATGGCCGAGACCCACGCGCCGCCACTTTCCTGGGTTTACGGTCGCGAGGCGCGCGTGCTGCGCGCATTCGAGGCCACAGCGGCCGCGCACGCGTCGACGACGATGGTCGTTACCGAAAACGAGCGGCAAACGATGACCGCGATCGCGCCCGGCGCTCGGGTGGAGGTCGTCCCCAACGGCGTCGATGCCGCGCGGCTGCGTCCCACAGATGAGCCTACAGGTGAACCGGTCATCGTGTTCTGCGGCGTCATGAACTATGCACCGAACGAGGAGGCCGCGATCTGGTTTGCACGCGAGGTCTGGCCGCTCGTCATCGCGCGCCGTCGTGACGCGCGGTTCGAGATCATCGGCTCCGCTCCAACCCCGACGGTCCAGGCCCTGGCCGACCCGAAGACGAACGTCGCCGTCATTGGCGCGGTACCCGATGTCGCACCGCATCTGTGGAAGGCGGCCGTGTCGGTGGCGCCGCTGCGGACCGCTCGCGGGATTCAGAACAAGGTGCTCGAGGCGATCGCGGCGGGTCTTCCTACGGTGATAACCCCGATCGTTTCCGAAGGGGTGCCGAACCTCGTGCTCTCCGCGTGCCGGATCGCCGCATCGCCGCAGGCTTTTGCGGAGGCGGTCCTCACGTACCTTGAATCGCCGCCAGCGCAGCGTCGAGAACTGGCACTATCGGTGGATTTCGGATCGCTGTCGTGGGACAGAACGCTCGCGCCCGTTCACGACATCCTGGCACAAGCGGCGTCGCGCGCTTGATCGATGCGTGCGACCACCGTCGGCCGAACATCGAGATACGCGATGCCATCCCAGGTCGTCAGTTCGTCGACCGAGAACAGGACCGGCGGGCTGACGATCGCGTGGAACTGCTGGATGATGTTGTCGTAGATACGCGTTGCGATGTGATAGTGGCCGCGGGTCACGTTGACCCGGAACGCGAACTGGACTTCGAATGGCTCACCCGCTTTGATCGACGCCAAACCGATCTCCGCATTGGTGAAGTGTCCGTCATAAACAAGGAGATTGTCGGTCGAGCGATACAAGAGGAATCCGAACGTGACGTCGCGTGCGTCGACGGTCGGTGAGAACGTGACTCGCAGCGACAACGAACTGCCTGGTTCCACCGTCGATTCGAGAAGACGGCCGTTCTGATCCACGAGAGTTGCAGAAGTGATGCGGATTGCGTCGTTGTTCGTCGCGGCCGTGTTGTTTCCGGAACTGGTGACATACGCCCGAATCACATCGTCGGGTCGCCCGTGCGCCTTGACCTCGCTCGCCATGAACACGGCTTCATCGCACAGACTCGCAACCGCCTGCAGGTTATGCGACACGAAGATGATTGCCACACCGTCCCGTTTGAATTCCTCCATGCGGTTGATACAGCGCTGCTGGAACGCCATATCGCCGACGGCGAGTACTTCGTCAATGACGAGCGCGTCGGGATCGAGATTCGCGGCAATCGAGAACCCCAGGCGCGCGTTCATGCCTGACGAGTAGCGCTTTACCGGCGTGTCGATGAAATCGTGCAAGCCCGAAAAATCGACGATCGCATCGAGCTTGCGCTTCACCTCGGCGCGAGCCATCCCCATGATGGCGCCTTGCAGAAACACGTTCTCCCGACCCGTCAGATCCGGATGGAAGCCTGCTGCAACCTCGATGAGCGCACCGACGCGACCGCGGATCGCGCACCGGCCGCGCGTTGGCCGCAAGATACGCGTCAGCAGTTTCAGCGTCGTCGATTTCCCGGCGCCGTTCGGTCCGATGATGCCAATGGCGCGCCCGCGCTCAACGGCGAATGACACATCACGGACCGCCCAGAATTCCTTCTGGCGGAGATCCTCGACGGGCGGTTTGCGGCGCACGAATAGACGGCGCGCGACCGATGGAATGAGATCGCGAAGGCTGGTGTGGACTTCACCACGCTCGAACTTCTTCCACACGCGGTCGAATACGATGACGGGATCGTTGCTCACAAATAACAGGATCTGAAGGAGTTACGGAACAATCATCGCCGGTTTTCAGGCGTCGCGCAACCATCGAGAGGCCATCGAAAACCGCTCGGGCACGGAATTGCGCATCAGTGCGCTCGGCTACCGCTTCTCCGTGCGTCTCGCGTCGATCGACTCCTGGAATGCCGTGAGCGCATCTCGCGCCGGTGCCGCCCACGAGTGGTACTCGATGACCCACGCGCGCGCGGCGCGTCCGAGCGCCTGCCGACGTGTCTCGTCATTCCAGAGCGACACGAGCCCCCTGACCCACTCCGCGTGCTGTCGCACCTGCAGAAAAGGCAATTGATCGGCTGGCCTCAGATCCAGTGCCGCGCGTGGCGTGCAGATGATCGGTCGCCCCATCGCCGCGGCTTCGAGCAGCTTGTTCTTGATGCCGCCACCGGAAATCATCGGCAGGGCGACGACGGCGTGCTGGCAAGCGATCGCCCGTAGATCGTCGACGTTTGGCCGCAACGTAACGCCGGGCAACTCCGCAAGCTTGCGCACAGCGTCGGTGGGCCCGTAGCCGATAATCGTGAAGCGTGCGTCAGGTGCTTCGCGCAGTACACCGCTCCACACGTGCGTGAAGAACCAAGTGAGCGCATCAATGTTCGGCTCGAAGTCGAGACGGCCCCAGAACACTGCGGTTCTCGGCGTCACCGGCTCGTCGAGCGGTCGGTAGAAATCGGTATCGACCCCGTTCGGTAGAAGATCCACAACGCGAAAACCGGCGAGCCAGCGTCCCGCGCGCCGATCCGTATCCGACACCGCCCACGCGCGATCGACGAGCGGAGCGTACGCGCGCTCGTACAGGCCCTTGATTGCCGCGGACTTGACGTGACGCCACGTCGTTCTATCGGACGCGCGAACGAGCGACAGGTGATGGTAGATCCACTCGTCTGCCAT
>Ga0111538_10006077_pt1 | contig 16401 bp, 14 predicted proteins | sample SoiMethybrSBSTD1_FD_79669 | JGI IMG/M metagenome (GOLD analysis project Ga0111538, IMG submission 79669) | Bulk soil microbial communities from a Populus tree surrounding site in Tennessee, USA - Soil MetaG P. TD hybrid SBSTD1 (version 2)... | ecosystem: Environmental > Terrestrial > Soil >...
ACCCGGACCTGGTGCGTCGCGCCGATCGCATCGTCGTGCCCGGTCAGGGCGGTTTCCGCGACTGCGCCCGCGCGATGTCCAACGGCCTCGGCGACGCGGTGCTGGAGCAGATCCGTGCCGGCACGCCGTACCTCGGGATCTGCCTCGGCCTGCAGATCCTGTTCGATGAAAGCGACGAGGCTCCGGGCGAGCGCGGCTTCGGTGTGCTCAAAGGGCGCGTCGAACGGCTGCGCGGCGGCCCGGACGTGAAGATCCCGCACATCGGCTGGAACCAGCTCGAGCTCGTCGACGGCGGACACGCTCACCTGGCCGCCGCGGGCGGCGCGGGCACGTGGTTTTACTTCGTGCACTCGTACCACGCGGTCGCGGCCGACCCGGGCACCGTGGTTGCGACCTCCGGCTACGGCGAAAATCGCATCTGCTCCGCGGTCGCCCACGACAACGTGTTCGCGACGCAGTTCCACCCGGAAAAGAGCCAGCGCGCCGGGCTCGCGCTGTTGCGCTCGTTCCTCGGTCACTCGAGCAGCACGGGCACGGGCGCGGCCACGGGTTGAAAGCCGGACTCCGCGTTCCCTAGCTGGCCTACGGCGTTGCTGCCCCAGCACCAGAGCGTGCCGTCACGCTTGACCGCGCACGAGTGGTTCGCGCCCACGGCGAGCTTCGTCCAATCGCTGCCAGCGACGGGCACGGGAACGACTGAATCGGCAAACTCGCCCGTGCCGAGCTGCCCGTCTTCGCCGCTGCCCCAGCAAACGAGCGTGCCGTCGGCGTGCAAACCGCAGGTGTGACGGCCACCGGCGGCCACCTCGACCCAGTCGCTGCTCGTTCCGACCTGAGCGGGCTCGCTCGCGCTCTGCGCGATCCCGAGCTGCCCGCTCGAATTGTCGCCCCAGCAAAAGAGCGTGCCGTTGTCGCGAATGCCGCAGGTGTGCCCGTCGCCGGCGGAGACGCGCTTGTAGCTCGTGCCGTTTTTCACCTGAGCGGGCGGCGCGTTGCCAGCGCTCTGCCCCAGCTGGCCGAACTGGTTTTCGCCCCAGCACCAGAGCGTGTGGTCCCGCTTGAGCGCGCAGCCGTGACCGCGAGACAGCGTGAGGTCGGCCCAGTCCGCGGCTCCCGGCAAGCGCTGCGGCGTCGTCGTGTCCGCGGGTAGCGGGTCGAGGCCCAACCGCTTGGCGTCACCGCCGTAGCCCCAGCAGTAGAGCGCGCCCGCGCGGATACCGCAGGTGAAGGCGCCGCCGCCGCGGATCGCGGTCCAGTCGGCGTCGCTCCCCACTCGAGTCGGCACGGGTCCGGGCTGTGCAGTGCCGAGCCCGGTCTGTCCGTCGCCGTTCTGTCCCCAGCAATAGAGTGCTCCCGCCGCGAGAGCGCAGGTGAAAAGCTCCGGGATCCGCCCGCCGGGCGCCGAGGAAGACCACGCGAGCGCCGGCTCGAGCAACCGCCGCGGCGTGTGCTGCTCCGGCACGTCCGCGGGCAGGGCCAAGCTGCCCGAGCTGTTCGAGCCCCAGAGCCAGAGTCCGCCGCTGCGATCGATCGCGCTCGAGTGCGCTTCACCGAGCGCCAGCGCGGCGACCGCATTCGGCACCACGCAAGCCCCGGCTTCACACACCGAGTACGGCGCGGCGCACTGGGCGCAGGGCCCGCCGTTGGAGCCGCAGGCCTGCGGCGTGTTTCCGGGCAGCTGATTCACGCCGTCCGTGCAACCCGCTTTCGCGCGCTCGAGCAGCCCGCGATCGAACTCGACGGTGCAGCCGGCTGCCGAGGCGAGCAGCACCGCAATCGCGAGCCTTCGCACGCTCGAAGTCTATCAAGAACTCCGCATCCGCCGCCGCAACCCGATCGCCAACGCCGCAGCAGCCAGAGCCAGCCAGCGCACCCCCGCCACGCTCGACCCCACCCGACATCCGCATCCCCCGTCGTCGCCCGCGGCGCTCGAAGGGGCCGCCGAGCTCGTCCCGCCCGCCCCGGCCACGCCTCCGCGTCCGCCGACACTTCCGCTTCCGCTCATCCCTCCGCCTGAGCTCACGCCTCCGCTCCCGCTTCCGCTCGCGCCTCCGCTTCCGCTTCCGCCTTCGCCCGCGCTTCCGCCCTCTCCTCCGCTTCCCCCCGCTCCCACGAGCCCGCCGTCGCTCGGCGAATGCTTGTAAAGGACCACCTTCGATTGCTCGAAGTCGTACTTCGCGTAGGCGATCACACCGTAGTTGGTGATCGGCGCCTGGATCAGCCCGTCACCGACTCCGTCGCGCGCACGCAGCGTCGGCGGCACCGACACGTTCACCGTCGCCCAAGCGTCCGCCAGGGCGTCGTACTGATACATCGCTGCGTTGGTGAGCACGATGTACGAGCCGCTCACGGGATCGAACGACATCACGCTGTGCGTCACGCCCAAGGTCTGTGGCGGGGCGCGGAGCGTCTCGAAGTGACCGCTGCTATCCAGGCGGTGAAGGTGGTCGTCCCCGCCGAAAATCATGACCTTCGCGACGGGGTTGTACAGCGCAAAGCCGCTGGTCGGAGGCACCGGCAGATTGGGCAAACCCTTGACCGCCTCGCTGCTCGTGTTCGCGAGCTGCTCCCAGGTGTTCGCGCCGGGATCGAAGGCCCACACGCCCCAATCGCCGTCGATGAAGATCAAGCGGTGAAGTTCGGGAAAGAACTCGAGCGCGCCGCAGCAGCCGACGCTCTCGGTGTCCGGCTCGGGGAGCTGGGTCCAGCTGCCCTCGCGGAACCGGAACACCTTCCGCGAGTTGTAGTGGCGATAGTAGAAGTCGCCGGTCGCGGGATCGACGGTGCTGTGGTCGTAGCCGTGGTTGAAGCACGGATTCGACCCCGACCCGCTCTTACAAATGCCAGGCAGCCACGGTTCCTCGGTCCAGGTGTTGGTCGCGTCCGTGTAGCTGACGAAGCGACCGCCGTAGCACGAGCCGTGCGACTGACCGACGAACAGGATGCGGCGGCCAATCGGGTCCCAGGCAGCTTTCTCCGCGTACTGGGTGATGTAGTCGGAGGGGCTGCAGCTCGGGACGTCGGGCGTGGTGAGGATCACGCCGCTGTCCCAGCCGTTCATCGGCGTGAGCTCGGCAAACGTGCCGGGCGCCATCCCCGCCGCGGTCTCCGAAAGCGGCGTCGCGAGCGCGCCGGTGCTCAGCAGCGTTCCGGCCAGCGCCAGCCCGAACGCCGGGCACCGGCTCATGGTGTGAGCCGCAGCGTGTACGCGTTCTTGTCGATGAAGTTGACGACCGCGAACACCTTGAGCGCCGGGAAGTACCGGAAGCGGCCCATGGTACCGTTTTCGTTCTGCTTGCCGGGACCTCCGGCGAAGGTCCGCGCCTCGCAGCTCTTCTTGTCGACGTCGAGGATGTAGACCGTGTCGCCACCCGCCCAGCCGACCATCTTGTCGAGATCCGGGTCGTAGGCGAGACCGGGGTACACCTCGGAGATCAACGGGCCGCAACCGGTGACCGACGCGGCCCAGTTCTGCTCTGCGTGGTTCTTGCCGTCACCGATGTCGAACACCTTGAGCTGGCCCCCGCCGGCCACGATGAACAGGTGCCGCTCCGGATCGACGCGACCGGTCATGTGGTAGTCGAGCGTCGCGTTCTCGCTCAGCTTCGTGTAGCTGTCGGCGCCGACGTCGTAGCTGAACAGGGTGTACAGATCCGAGAGAAACACCCGCTTATAGCCCGGGTCGTAGTCGCTGACGACCCCGGGCTTGCCTTCGGGGCCGGAGGGGGCGGCCTTTTTGAGCGTCCACGGCGCCGCTTGGCCGAGCGGCGCGGTTTCGATCGACGCCAGGTCGAGCGTCCAGGTGTCCCGACCGGAGTAGCCGCACGGCGCTTTCGCGCCGGTGAAGGTCCACAGCTGGTCAGTGTGCTCGATGAAGCTGAGCGCGTCGTAGGTGTGCCGCGAAGTCGGGCGGCCGTCGGGGTACTGGTCCGGCGCGTAGCAGTCCTTGAAGTCGTAACCATCGACGTTGCTGGGTTCGTTCAAGCGCAGCATCTTCAGCGTGTTCAGATCGAGCGCGTAGAGCTCGTTGCCGAAGTAACCGCCATGGCCGCCGCCCCAGATCAGCAGGCGGTTTCGCTTCGTGTCCCCCATGCCGCCCGACCAGTCGTTGATCACGCCGGAGCAGCCTTCGTTGGCTTGAATGTCGGGGTACTTGTCGGCGTCCGGACACACGTCTCGGAGATGCGTGTTCGTGATCTCGCACCAGCCAAGGCCCGGACACAGCGAACCACCGCCGTCGGTGCTCGCGCCACCGGCACCGCCGGCGCCGCCGCCCGCGTCGGAGCCCGTGCCGCTCGAACCACCGCTGCTCGAGCCGGCGCTGCCCCCGCTCGAGCCGGCGCTGCCCCCGCTCGAGCCGGCGCTGCCGCCGTTCGCGGATCCGCCGTTGCCGCTCCCCGACGAGCCACCGCTGCCGCCCGGTCCCGAGCCACCGGTGCCGGCGCTCGAGCCCGCGCTCCCGCCGCGGCCCGCCTTACCGCCCGATCCGGGGCTGCCCGGGTTCGAATCGTCGCTCCCGCCGCAGGCCCAGAAGCCGACGCCCATCGCGCACACGCCGAGCAGCACTTTCCACGTTTCCACGGGGCGCCAGTAGGCAAACGGCGGGCCGTCCCGGACCCCGACGCGATCGCGGTGAGGTCTCAGCGCAGCTGGTCGGGTCGAGCCGACACTGGTGGGGTAAACCCTACCACTCGACGCGGCCCACAGCGGGCGCGCGCGGGGTCGCGCGGGGCGCGAGCAGCAGCAAGTCCACCGCGACCAGGACGGCGCCGACCGCGGCCACGCCGATCGAAATGTTGGTCGCGACCCGCGCCCGCGTGCCGTCGTCGTAGCGCTCTTCGGTCGGCTCGCGCACGTAGTCGTCGTGAAGGCTCTGAGTGCGCAGCCCGAAGTACAGCGTGCACGCGCCGCCGGCGACCGCGAGCGCGCCGCCGGTCCAGGTGAGCCAGCCCGGGCCGCGCCGGGCAGCCGTAGCTACGGGGGGCGTTTCGATCGGGCGATCGGGGCGCGCCGCCGCGGGCAGTGCGGTTTTCGGCTGCGCCCGCGGCGCTACTACCACGTGCTGGCGGCCACGCTCGACCTGGAGCGTGAGCGGCGGGCCTTCGCCGATCAGCACCTGGTGCGCTCCGGGATCCAGGGCGATGCGGCACGGGATCCGGCAGCGTTCGACCTGGTCGACGCTCACCCGCGCACCGGCCGTCCCGGTGTCGACGACCAGCGTGCCGAGCGCTTTGCGCGCGGTCTCTGCCGAACGCCGGGCGCGCTCGCGATCGGCTTCGCTCAGCAGACTGCTGCGCGAGGCGGCGTCGTACTGTTCGGCGGCTTCGGCGTGGCGCCCGAGCCGCTCGAGACAGACCGCGATGTTGAAGCGCACCGCGTCGTGCGCGACCGCGGCGAAAGCCTCGCGAAATGCCGCGAGCGCCGCCTCGTACGACCCGGCCTGGAACGCGCTCTCCCCGCGCTGGAAGGCTTCGCGCGCCGCGCGCTGCTCCGCGGTCTTGGGCTCGGCCGTGTCGGGCGGGGCGGCCCGCGCCGGCACCGCGCCGAGCAGACAAAACCAAAAACCAAATCCGACCAGCGATCGCACGGGTTCAGAAGGGGTTCTTCAAGAGCGGGCTCTTGGATTTTGCCTCGGGCTTCGGCGCTCGCTCGCCCGCGCGCCGCGGCGGCGCCTTGCTCCGGGGTTCGGCGGACGGCGGCGCCGCTTCGAACGCGATCAGGATCCCGTCGTCGTGGGAGCGCACGGTGCGCCGCACGACGGCCCCATCGGCGGCCGTGACTTCGACTTCCACTCCCTCGTTGGGGGCGAGCTTGAGCTCGAGCGGGCGCTCGTCGTGGCGCGTGCCGTTGACCCGCGCGAGCGTCGCTTTCGGGTCGATGCGCACGGTGACGCGGATCCGCGAGTCCGCGGGCGGCGCGGGAACAGTGGTGCTCGGCTCGGGCGCGGCTGGTTCTTTGCGGCGCCCGTAGCCCAGGAGAAAGACCGCGACACCGAGCGCCAGCAGCGCGATGACCGCGGCACCACCGAGCCGCGAGCGCTTGGATGCGCGCACCGCGCTGGCGGACGAGAGCTGCGTGGCCGCGCTGCCCTCCGAGCGCGTGACGAGCGCCCCGGCTCCCGTCGTTGGATCCGAGCTTTCCGGCGCGCGATCGCCGTCCGGAGAGCGGGCAAAACGCTGGTTTTCCTGGGCGCGCTCGGCAGCAAACAGGCACTCCATCACGCCGGCAATCTCGGCCAGCGCCGCGTTCGGTTCGAGCGCGGCGCTCAGGACCTGGGCCACCGCGCGGGCCGTCGCCGGACGCCGGCCGGGCTCGCGCGAGAGGCAGGCCGTGAGCGCCTCCGCCGCCGCGGGTGGAAGCTCGGGAGCCAGGCGCCGCAGTGGCTCGACCGGAGCGTTCAGCACGTTCCAGATCGTCGTGGCTTCGTCGCCGGATGCGAACAGCCGGCGGCCGCTGAAGATCTCCCAACCGATCACGCCGAGCGCCCAGAGATCCGCGGCGCGCGTCACCGGCCAGCTGCGATCGAACTGCTCGGGCGACAGGTACGCGAGCTTGCCCTTGACCTCGCCGGTGCGGGTGCCGCCGAGCCGGCCGCGCGCCGCGGCGACGCCGAAGTCGACGACTTTGACGCGCCCGTCGTAGCCGACGAACACGTTGTGCGGCGTGACGTCGCGGTGCACGATGCCTAGCGGTTTGTCATCGCTGCCGGCGGTCTCGTGAGCGGCGTGCAGGCCCTCGGCGACCTGCGCCAGGATCGCCATCGCGACGCGCGCCGGCACCGCTTCGCCGCGCTTCTGAGCCTTCTGGATCAGCTGCGACAGGCTCTGGCCGCGCAGAAACTCCATCAAAATGAAGGGCCGGCGCTCGTGGAGCCCCACATCGAGCACCTGGACCACGTTCGGGTGCTGGATCATGGAAGCGATCCGCGCTTCGTCCAGGAACATGGCCACGAAGTGCTCATCGCTCGCCAGGTGCGGGAGCATGACCTTGAGCGCGAGCAGCTTCTCGAAGCCGCCGATCGAGCTCCGCTGCACGGCGTAAACCGCCGCCATGCCGCCGTGCGCGACCTCCGCGACCACGCGGTAGCGGTCCACCGTCTCTCCGACGCGGGGCAAGATGGAGAGCTCGGCCACCACCGGCAAAGTTATCACGGGACCAAAGCCCGCGCGGCGTCGGTTTGCTATCGTTCGAAAGGATGAGCGAAGAGCGCACCTTGCCGCGAAAGCTGAGCGGCATCCCGCTCAAGACGATCCGCGTCGAAGTGCTGTCCGGCCCCGACCAGGGGCGGCGCGTCGTGGCGCGGGGCGACGCGGTCACGCTGGGCACCGCCGAGGGCAACGACCTCGTGCTCAGCGACCCGATGGTGTCGCGTTACCATCTCGAGCTCCGGCGCAGCGGCGCCCGCATTCTGGTCACCGATCTGGGTTCGACCAACGGCACCGGGGTCGGCAGCGCGCACTTCAGCGCCGCGACGGTTTCGGTCACGCCGGGCACCACGCTCGGCGTGGGCGACAGCCTGCTCTCCGTCGACGACGGCGAAGTAGTGATGGTCGACTCCACGGCGCCCGATGTGCTGGGCGGCCTGCGCGGGCGCTCTCCCGCAACCAAGCGCCTGTTTTCGACGATCCTGCGCGTCGCGCAGAGCAACGCGTCCGTGCTCCTGTACGGCGAGTCGGGCACCGGCAAGGAGCTGATCGCGCGCGCGATTCACGACCTGGTCGACCCGCGCCGTCCGTTTGCGACCGTCGACTGCGCGGCGATGGTCCCCACCCTGTTCGCGAGCGAGCTCTTCGGCCACGAGCGCGGCGCGTTCACGGGCGCCGAACGCCGGACGGAGGGCGCCTTCGCACGCGCCAACGGCGGCAGCATCTTTCTCGACGAAATCGGCGAGCTGTCGCCGGAGCTGCAGTCCGCGCTACTCGGGGTCGTCGAGCGCCGGCGCTATCGCCGCGTCGGCGGCCGCGACGAGATCCCGATCGACGTCCGGATCATCAGCGCGACCCACCGCGACCTGCGGAGCGAGGTGAATTCCAGCCGTTTTCGCCTGGATCTCTACTATCGGCTGGCGGTGGTGCTGGTGAACGTGCCGCCCCTGCGCGAGCGCCGCGAGGACATCCCGCTCCTGATCGAACACTTCCTGCGCGAAGCGGGGCACGTCGGACCCGTCGAAGACGTGTTTCCGCCGCCGGAGATCAGCCGGCTATTGAACCACGACTGGCCGGGCAACGTGCGCGAGCTCAGGAACGTGGTCGAGGCGGCGCTGGTGGTCGGGCCGCCGCAGGGGTTCGGCCCGGCCAGTAGCAACGGTGGCCATCAAGACGAACCTTTCGCCGCTCTCTACGGCGCGCCGTACAAGGACGCGCGCCGCACCGTGCTCGACCGTTTCGAGCGCGACTACCTGGTGCAACTGCTCGCGCGCTCCGGCGGCAACGTGCGCCAGGCGGCGCGCGAAGCCAAGATGGACCGCTCGTACTTGATCGAGCTCCTGAAGCGCCACAATCTGCCGTAATTTTCAGGGTCCCGGCGTGAATTTGTCGCGCACACAGGGATCGAAAATCAGGTACGTGTACTGGAGCTCGCCCTTGTTGTAGTCGAGGAAGAAGCTGCCGGTCGACGTGTCGAACCGCGTGTCGACGAAGTGGTGGATCTCCGTGGAGCCGCCGTTGGCCTTGGTCGGCTCGCCGTAGATCCCGCGATTGCCGCGGGCGAAGAAGTGTTTGGCCCGGTTGCAGAGCGACGCGTCGCCCGAGAGGATGCAACCGCGCACGAGCGTGTTGACGAGCGCCGTCGTGTACACCGGATCCCAGAAGGTCACCGGCTGGTCCGCGCCGTAATTGTGGAAGATTTTCCCGTCCACGATCCCGAATTCCGACCCGGTGTAGTCGTAGGTCGGGTCGAGGCCGTACTGATCGACGAAGCGCGCCATCGAGATCAGCCGATCGCGCAGATCGGCGCGCCCGGTCGCCTGATACGCCGCGCCGAGCGCCTCGTTGAACACGCCGAGCATGAACGGCGACTGGATGCGCGCGCCGGCTTCCCATGCGCCGTCGCCGAGGATCCCGTTCGTGCCGTAATCCCCGAGAAAATACGTGCCGCGCTGGGCGTCCCATTCGTCGGCGTTCAGGGTAAGCTCGATGATCTTGTCGCGGAGATCGACCCACTTCTGTTTCTGGGTGGCCTCGGCGAGCCGCGTCGCGAGCAAAAGGTGCCGTCCCGGCTGGCGCAGGCCGTAGTAGACGCACGCGTTCTTCGGCAAACAGCCGAAGGTCGTGTTGGGACCGTAGAGCTCGATCAGCACGTCGCCGAGAGCTTCGGCTTCGGTCAGAGCGGCCGGGTCGTTCATCGCGGCCGCCCAGGCGACGAGCCCCCAGCCCCACAAGTGGTCGGCACCGAACGCGTCCTTGTCGTAACAGAAGTTCGTGCCGTCGCCGCCGACGCAAGCCCGGTAGTCGTGCTTGAAGTACGTCGCCCACGCGGTCGCCCGGTCGAGGTAGCCCTTCTGCTGCGTGCGCCGGTATTGAAAGAGATACGTCCAGAGATCGTCGCCCTCGGTGTCGCCGTGGATGTCGGGATCCTGGACCACGTATCCGGACTCGGCCGGATAGTTCGGCTCCGCGTCGGCAGCCCAGGTGAACCCCCACTTTCGGTAAGTCTCCCGTTCTTGATCGACGTTGGGCAGCTCCGTGGCTGTCGCGCTCGGGCAGCTCGGAATCGGCATCGTTCCGCCGGTTCCGCCGGCACCTCCGGAGCCGCTCGAGCCTGCCGCGCCACCCACCGAGCCGCCGCTGCCACCGCTACCAGCCGCGCCCGATCCCCCGGTGCCGGCGCTCCCCCCAGTCCCGCTCGATCCACCCGGTCCGCTGCCGGAGCTTCCCCCCGCGCCGGTCGTTCCAGCCTGGCCGCCGCTGGCGGGAGAGCCGTCTTCACTGCACCCGAGCAGCGCGAGACCGGTTGCCAAAAGGACAGCAGACACTGAGAGCCGAGTCATGGCCGCGCGGAAAAGCGAGAACCATGCCAGCTCCGGTCTTTGCTTGCCTTCCGCCCGGAGCAAAGCTTCGGTTCCGCCGCGCCATGGAAGTCATCCCGGCGATCGACCTGCTCGGCGGCAAGGCCGTGCGCCTGCGCCAGGGCCGCTACGAAGACGTCACCGTCTACGACGAGAATCCTCCGCTGCTCGCTTCGAGCTGGACCGGCCGCGTCAAGCGTCTTCACGTCGTCGATCTCGACGGAGCCCGCGACGGACAGGCCGCGCAGTACGAGCTGGTAAAGCGCATCGTCGCGAGCTTCGGCGCCGGCGTGCAGGTCGGCGGTGGGCTCCGAACTCTGGATGCCGTGGATCGCTACTTCGCGCTCGGAGTCGACCGCGTCGTGCTGGGAACCGCGGCGATCAAGGATCCCGAGCTGGTCGAGGCCGCGGCCAAGGGGTATCCGCGGCGGATCGTGATCGCGCTCGACGCCCGCAACGGCATCGTCGCCACCGAAGCCTGGCGTGACGCGTCGGGCCGGCGCGCCGTCGATCTGGCGCGCCAGCTCGCGCGACTGCCGATTGGCCCCATCCTTTACACGGACATCGAGCGCGACGGCATGGAGGTCGGACCCAACGTCGAGGAGACCGCCCGGCTCGCCAAGGATGGCGGCGTGAGCGTGATCGCGAGCGGCGGCGTCGGCACCCTGGAGCACCTTCGCACGCTCGCCGTTCACCCGGGGATCGTCGGGGCGATCGTCGGGCGCGCCCTGCACGAGCGCCGTTTCACGCTCGAGCAAGCAGTGGCCGCGGCTCGCGAGGCGAAGGCGTAGTACGCTCCCCCCCGTGGTCGAGAGCGTCGACAGCCAGGAGCCCGATTCCGAACGCCCCTCCGCCGGAGCCTTCGACGGCGAGGACTTTCTTTTTCACCTCTATCGAGGGAGCGAGCTCCTTCAGGACAACTGCGTCGCCGAAGCCAAGGAAGAGCTCGAGCGCGCGCTCTCGATGCAGCCGCGCGATATCGAGGGTCAGGGGCTGCTCGGCGTGGTTTATTTTCGGCTCGGTCTCTATCCGCGGGCGATACAGATTTACGAAGACATCATCCGTCTGTGCCCGGACGAGGTGACGCCGCGGGTCAACCTCGCGCTCTGTTACCTCAAGACCGGACAGCCGACCCTGGCGCGCGATTCGCTGGAAGAAGTGATCCGGCGCGTGCCCGAACACACGCGGGCGTGGGGCTACCTCGGGCTGGTGTTCGAGCGCATGGGCGACCATGCCAAGGCGCTCGCAGCCTTCGAGCGCGCGGGGCAGCCGCACATGGCCCGCCGCATGCAGCAGCTGCTCGAGGTACCGGCGCCGGACCACGATCCCCATCCGCCCGAGCAGGCCGAGCTGCGCGCCGCCGCGGCCGACGCCGTTCAGGAGCTCGACGGCGAAGAACCGCCGGGTCCGTTTTCGGCAGTCGAAGCCAGCGAAGGTGCCAGCGCACCGTCGCGGGCGGGACGTTGGCGAGCGACCGAACCCGGTGAAGAGCTCGTTCCTCCGCCGTCGCGTCCGATGCGCCAGGCGTCGCTGGTGGGTCGCTTCGGGCCCGCGGTACCCGCACTGTCCTCGTCGATCGCTCCCGGCCCCGAACCGGAACCCACCGCCGCCGCTTACGCCCCGCCCGTGCCGATCAGCGCGCTCGCGGAACAAGGGCTGCTCGATGCGCCCGACGGCTTGCGGGTAGCTTTGCGCACCGACGGCCTGCTGCTGGTGCGGGTCGAGGACGGGTTCACGGCGCGGGTGGACGCGGTACGGGCGATCGTTCCGGCGGGTCAGCCGCTGAAGAGCTCGCTGGTGCGCCGCCGGGCCCGCGGCCGCGAGCTCGAGGAGCCGCTCGGCGGCCTCGGCGCCCCGCTCGTCAGTTTCGAGGGCAAAGGATCGCTGGTCATGCGCACCAGCGAGCCGCGGCGCGTGATCGCAGTGCAGCTGGGTGATGAATTTTTGTATGTGCGTGAAGATCACCTGCTCGGCTTCGACGCCGGCGTCCGCCATGAAAACGGGCGGCTGGCGACCGGCGCGGTCGATGCGGTCGCGATGGTTCAGCTGTCCGGCAAGGGCGCCGTGGTCTTCGAAACCCGGCATGGCGTGCGGGCGCTCGAAGTAGCGCGGGATCGTCCCCTCACCGTCCGGGCCGAGGACATCATCGGCTGGACGGGACGCCTTTTGGCCCAGCCGCTGCCTGCGGACCAGGCCCCGGGGTCGCTTCCCGGTTTCGTGGGCTTCAGCGGCGACGGAGCGGTGCTACTCGATCTCGTGTGAGCATGTCGGACTCGACCGCCAGCCGCGTTCCATCGCGCCGCTTCCGGCCGTTGCGCGGACGCAAGCGGGTCGACCCGGCACAGCGCAAGCAGCGGCGCACCTCGCTGAAGCAGGACGCCCTGAACCTGCCGAACCTGCTGACGATGGGGCGGGTCGTGATCATTCCGGTCGTGCTCTGGCTACTCGACCAGGGCACACCGCAGAGTTGCGCGATCGCCGCGATGGTCTACGCGGCCGCGGCGATCACGGATTTGCTCGACGGCTACCTGGCGCGGCGGCTCAACGTGGTCAGCGTGCTCGGAAAGTTCCTCGACCCGCTCGCCGACAAGCTCTTGGTGATGGCGTCCCTGGTGTGGATGGTGCCGATGGGTCGCATCCCGGCGTGGGCGGTGGTGCTGCTCCTGGCTCGCGAAATCTCGATCACGGGGCTCCGCAGCATCGCGAGCAGCGAAGGCGTCGTGATCGCGGCTGGCGAGGGCGGAAAGAGCAAAACCGCGCTTCAGATGATCGGCATCATCGCGCTGATCATCGGCTACCCGTACCACCTGGCGCTCGGGCCCCTCGACCTCGGGGAAGTGGATCTCGTCTATGTCGGCCGCTGGCTCGTCTACATCTCGCTGATCTTCTCGATCACCAGCGCTTTTCAGTACGTCGGCCTGTTCGCCGAGGCGGTCGAGGCAAAAGATCGCCGCCGCCGCGAGCGGGGAGCGTGACGGCCGGGTGGACAGCCCCCACGCGGGTTTGCTACGAAGGCCGCCTCCCAGCTCGAGCCCGCCGATGCAAAGACTCAACTTTCCGAAACTGGTCGTCCTTCTGGCCATTCCGCTCTTCGGAGGCGGGGCCGCTTCGGGCTGCGCGGATCAGGGCGAGGGCGAGGTCTGCGACTTTGGGACCAACGGCAACAAGGACTGCGAGTCGGGCCTGGTTTGCGTCTCCAACATGACCCCCAACCGTTGTTGTCCGCCTAGCGGTTCGACTGACGAACGCTGCATTCAAACGGGGGTGGGCGGCGTCGGTGGCAGCGCTGGTTCGGGGGGAGCGGGAGGCGCCGCAGGTTCCGGCGGTACTGGTGGCAGCCCCGACGCCTCGGACAGCGGCGGCAGCGCCGGTGCGGATGGCTCTGCGGACGCAGGCGGCTCGGGCGGCACAGCTGGCACCGGCGGTAGCGCCGGCGCTGGTGCCGTTTCGGGAAGCGCCGGGACGGACGCCGGGAGTGACGCTCCCGACACCGGCGCCAACGGGTAACGCGGCTCGCTCATGCCGAACGTCGGAGATCTCACGGCGCTGGCGCAGGAAGCGCTGCTGCTTTCGCTGGCGGTCTCGCTGCCGATCATCGCGGCCGCCGCGCTGGTCGGCTTGATCGTCGCCGTGTTCCAGGCCGCGACGCAGGTCCAGGAGTTCACGCTCGCTCACCTGCCGCGGCTCGTGGTGGTGTCGCTGGCGCTGGTGATCGCCGGCCCTTGGATCGGCTCGCAGATCGCGGCCTTCGCGGCGCGGCTTTTCGCCGGCGGATGAGCCGCGAGCGCGTCGGGCGCACCGTTCTCGCGCCGAGCGACGTGCCGCGCGGTGGGCGTGGCTTGCTCCGGGTGGGCGGCCGCGCGGTGTTCGCCGAAGGCACGTCGCTCGTACTCGCGGACGCCTTCGCGAACGTGCGGGCCGAGATCACGCCGTGCCGGCCCCCGCTCGTTGCCGGTGAGCTCGTGGTGGTCGAAGGCCGGCTCGATCGCGCGCGACGGCTGCGCGGTCGCGTGGTCGAGCGCTACCCCGGCGCTCCGCCCCACGCGCCGAGCGAGTTCGCGCGCTTCGCCGCCGACGGCGTCGGCCGCCGCCTGGCACAGCGGGCGCGAGCGCTCGAGGTGATCCGCAGCTACTTCGCCGAGCAGCGCTTCGTCGAGGTCGACACGCCGATTCGCGTCACGGCGCCCGGCGTCGAGCGCACCGTCGACGCGCTCCGCGCGTACGGCGGCTATTTGATCACCTCGCCGGAGCACCACCTCAAACGGCTGCTCAGCGGCGGCTTGCCGCGCGTGTTCGAGCTCGTGCACTGCAGCCGCGCCGAGGAGCAAGGCGCGCTGCACGAGCCCGAGTTCATGATGCTCGAGTGGTACCGCGCCTTCGCCGGCCAGACGGACGTGATGCGGGACACCGAGCACGTCGTCGAGCGAGTGGTGCGCGCCCTCACGGGCTCATCGAAGATCCGCCTGCCGGACGGGCGCGGCGTCGACGTGCGCCCGCCCTACCCGCGGCTCAGCGTGCGCGAGGCCTTCCGCCGTCACGCCGGCATCGCTAACGCGATCGAGCTCGCGGACCGCGACGAGGACCGCTTCTTCGAACTCCTGGTCGATCGCGTCGAGCCCGCGCTCGCGGCGCGAAAGCGGCCGGTTTTTCTCTGCGGCTATCCGGCCTCCCAGGCCGCCCTCGCCCGACTCTCGCCGAAGGACCCGACCACCGCGGAGCGCTTCGAGCTTTACCTCGGCGGGGTAGAGCTCTGTAACGGCTTCGGCGAGCTCACCGATCCGGTCGAACAGCGGGAGCGTTTCAACACCGAGCGCGCCGAACGGCGGCGCGCCGGGAGGCCGACTTACCCGCTCGACCGGCAGCTGATCGCCGCGCTCGAAGAAGGCATGCCGCCGGCGGGGGGCAACGCTCTCGGCGTGGATCGCCTGGTGATGCTGGCGTGCGGCGCGACCTCGATCGCCGACGTGCAGGCGTTCCCCGACTCGCTGCGCTGAGCGGCTCAGGAATACCGAACGATCGAAATCACCGGCACCGGCAAGAGCCGCTCGCGCCCGCTCAGCGATTCGAGCTCGATCACGAACGCGTAGGCCGCGACGTAAGCTCCCTGCCGGTGCACGAGCTCACCCGCCGCGGCCGCGGTGCCGCCCGTCGCCAGCAGATCGTCGACCACCAGCACCGAAGCGCCCTCGTTCAGCGAGTCGCGGTGCATTTCGAGCTCGGCCTCGCCGTACTCGAGCGAATAGCTGACCCGATCGGTGCGGTGCGGCAGCTTGCCGGGCTTGCGCACCGGGACGAAGCTCGCGTTCAGGCGCGCTGCGAGCGCGCCGCCGAAGATGAACCCCCGCGACTCGATGCCGACCACGGCGTCGATGTGCGAACCCATGAAGCGCTCGGTGATCGCGTCGAGCACGATGTGGAAACCCTTCGGGTCACTCAGCAGCGGCGTGATGTCGCGAAACAGGATGCCCGGTTGGGGAAAGTCCGGAATGTCGCGGATCAGGTTCTTCACGTAGCCCGTGCGGTCGAACTCCAGGGTGGGCGCGATGGGCGCACGCTTTCTGACGCTCGAAAGCGCCTTGGGTTTGTCGCGCTCGACGCCGCGCGGCGTCGGGGACAACCGGGCCGGCAACGGTTTGGAGGATTTCGCGGCAGTCCGCTTGCGCTCGGGCATCGCGCCCTACTTACCACGGCTGCCGCTCGAAAGCGCTCTCCCGACGATCGAGTCGGCGCGCGAGTGGTCGTCGCGATTCCAAAGGTCGAGCACGAGCGCGGTCACGCCGACCGCGCCGTCGTCGAACGCTTCCGTGTCCGATCCGGCGATCATGCGATGCTCGACGCCCTGTCCGCCGATCCACAGGTACTCGCGGCCGCGCGGATCGCGACGAAATTCGATGCTTTCCTTGTATACGCGAGAGCCGAGCCGCGTCGCCCGCATCGGCCAGCTCGACCCGCCGGGAAAGTTGACGTTCAGGAGCAGCGGCTGACCGCCCTCGTCCAGCAGCGCTCGCGCGAGCTCGACCGCCACCGCGGCGGCAGCCCGCTGATCGGTGTCGGGAGCACCCGAGACGGCGAGCGATGGGATGCCCTTGAGCGACCCCTCGCGCGCCGCGGCCACGGTGCCGCTGTAAAACACGTCGTCCCCCAGATTGAGGCCGTGATTCAGTCCTGAAACCACCAGATCCGGCCGCCGCGGGACGACGCGACTCCCCGCGTGCAGCGCGACGTAGACACAATCGGCCGGCGTTCCGTCGATGGAGAACACGCCGTCTCCGTGCGAAAACAGGCGGAGCGGCCGATGCAAGCTCAAGGCGTGGCTCGCCGCGCTCTGCTCGTAGTCCGGCGCGCACACGACTATGTCGGCGAAATCGGCGAGCGCTTCTTTTACCAGGGCGAGC
>Ga0111538_10006078_pt1 | contig 16395 bp, 13 predicted proteins | sample SoiMethybrSBSTD1_FD_79669 | JGI IMG/M metagenome (GOLD analysis project Ga0111538, IMG submission 79669) | Bulk soil microbial communities from a Populus tree surrounding site in Tennessee, USA - Soil MetaG P. TD hybrid SBSTD1 (version 2)... | ecosystem: Environmental > Terrestrial > Soil >...
AATGGGGCTGGGAAGACGACGACTGTCGAGATACTCGAGGGGCTGACGCCGTCCGATGAAGGTGAAGTCCAATTGTTAGGCCAGCATTGGAATTCGGGTAACAATCAGGCGCTGCGGGAGCGAATCGGTGTCCAGTTGCAGGAGACACAACTGGCGGAGAAGGTGACGGTTGTCGAGACGTTGCGACTGTTTCGCAGTTTCTACATGCGCGGTCACGATGTAGACGAGGTTATTCATACGGTCGCGCTCGAGGAGAAACGAAACGCGCGAGTGGGCAAACTCTCCGGTGGTCAGAAACAACGGCTCGCCGTTGCGTGCGCGCTCGTCAGCGATCCGGAACTCCTGTTTCTGGATGAGCCAACGACCGGTCTCGATCCGCAGGCACGTCTTTCGTTGTGGGATATCGTCGAGAAATTTCGCGCGGGTGGCGGCACGGTACTTCTGACCACACACTACATGGAAGAAGCGACGCGTCTCTGCGATCGGGTCGCGATCATGGACCACGGAAAGATGATCGCGCTCGGCACTCCCGCGGAGTTGATTGAATCGCTCGGTGCGGATCAGATCATCGAATTCAGCGCTACAAAGTCGCTCGAAGAAGATCCGTTAACACAACTGCCGGCCGTGAAGCATCTACATAAGCGCGGTGAGATCTATGCCCTTACCGTTGCGGAGATCGGTATCGCCTTGCCCGGATTGCTGGCCGAAATCAAACGTCAGCAGTCGGAGCTCGTCACGCTCACGACACACCAGGCGACCCTCGAAGATGTATTCGTCAGTTTGACAGGGAGAATGCTGCGCGATGGCTGAGGCAAACCAAACTCTTGTCAATCAACACGAGGAAAAAAGCGCGAAGTCGCAGACTCTTCATCCACTCGTCGAGCTGACGTTGACGCGCATACGCGAGTTTCTGCGCGAGCGAGAAGCCGTGTTCTGGGTGTTCGTCTTTCCCGTGTTAATGACGTTTGCGCTCGGAATCGCTTTTCGTAACACGGCGCCTGACAAGACGCCCGTGGCGATCGAAGCAGATGCGAAGGCAAGCGAGACGGCAAACCTTCTGTCGCGCTCGCCTGACATTACGGCGACCGTGTTGAGCTCGGACGAAGCCACGCAGGCATTGCGAAGCGGCAAGGTGGCCATCGTCGTCAAACCCACAAGCGATGCTTTTGAATATCGTTTCGATCCCACCAGACCGGAAAGCCGTACGGCCAGACTCCTGGTTGACGATGTCTTGCAAAGAGGCAAGGGAAGAGCGGACGTCGCCAGGGTTGGAGACCAGACGGTCACAGAACCGGGTGCTCGTTATGTCGACTTTCTCGTTCCGGGTTTGATCGGAATGAATCTGATGGGCAGCGGATTGTGGGGGCTTGGATTTACCGTTGTGATTGCGCGCTCGCGAAAGATCCTCAAGCGATTTGCCGCGACTCCGATGCGACGTTCACACTACCTGCTTTCATTCATGCTCTCACGACTCGTGTTCCTGGTGCTTGAAGTCGCGGCTGTGCTCATCTTCGCAACCGTCGCTTTCGGCTTTACCGTGCGTGGCTCCTGGCTAAGTGTTGCTTTGATCACAGCGCTTGGTGGTTTCACGTTTTCGGGAATCGGATTGCTGGTCGCCGCGCGACCGACGACGATCGAAGGAGTGTCGGGACTGATGAACTTCATCATGCTTCCGATGTGGTTATTGTCGGGCACGTTTTTCTCCTCGGAACGATTTCCACACGTCCTGCAACCGTTCATCCAGGCTCTGCCGCTGACGGCGCTCAACAATACGCTGCGTGCGTTGATGAACGAGGGCGCATCGCTTACGTCGAACTGGATTCCGATCGCGATTCTGCTGGCGTGGTGTGTTGTGAGTTTTGTAGTTGCGCTGAAAATCTTTAAGTGGCAGTAACACGGATTATCGGGCTTCGATGAAGAGTGAAATTGAACCGATCTGGCCTCCTCTCGTCGCCATGCTGGCGATCGGAGGATTGTATTCAGCGTTGCCGTCAAGTTTGCTGGCCGGCGCGCCGCCCTGGTTGCTCGTTGCGATCGTGGTCGCGTTGCTCGTGCCGATGGTGATTTTGCATTACATCGGTAATCACGCGCTGCATCAAAGGTTGGGCTATGTTCTCAACAGCATCGTAACTGCGGCTCTGATCCTTGCGCTCGCATTGCTGCTTTGGGAAGTCACGCAACACGAGGTGGCGCCGCCGCAGTTATTACGTTCTGCTGCCTCACTCTGGCTGGCAAACATTCTGATCTTCGCCTCGTGGTACTGGCGCCTTGATGGAGGCGGGCCACACAAACGAGCTCGAACAGTCGGGCACTCCGATGGCGCGTTCCTGTTCCCGCAGATGACTATGCCCCCTGAAGCAAAGGCTGCTGCGGGCGAAAAGGAGTGGGAACCGAACTTCGTTGATTATCTGTTTCTTGCTTTCAACACCAGCACTGCGTTCTCACCGACCGACGTGCCGGTGTTGTCGCGTTGGGCGAAGAGTATCATGATGGTCCAGGCGTTGATTTCTTTGCTGGTGATTGCGTTACTTGCGGGACGCGCCGTGAATATTTTGTAGCCACAAAAAGGCACAAAAATCACATAAAGAGATACTTGGACACAGTCGGGGGTTAGTGGCTCATGGCGTAGACAATCACGTTCATGCCGATCTTGTAAGCCATGAAGCCGTACTGCGCGGGATAGCGTGGATCGTTGATCCACTCCCAGGCGTCGCCGAGGTCACAGTTGCGGGTGAGAAAGACCATCAGTCGACCGTCTTTGTTTTCCACGCCCATGTAATGCGGCGTGACTCCGCCCTTCTCGTACGTCACACCGTGAATCAATGCCGCGACTCCGGGAACCTGGACCACGTGGTCCACATCGAAATAACTATGAAATATTGGATGCGAGAGCGGCAAATCCTTGATTTCGTACTCGGGCAGAATCATTCGAATCTGCTCGCGGGCGTGTTGCCATTCGGTTTCACCGTGAAAGTCATCGAGAAAAAGAAAACCGCCGCGCATGAGATACTCGCGTAACGCCGCGGCATCCGTCTCGGTCAACTCCATGTGGCCGGGCTCAACGATGTAAGCGAATGGATAATCGAACAGGCGCGGATCTGTTGGTCTTATCTGTACCGGCTGAGAGAGGCGCAGGTTGGTGCTCGCCCATGAATGGATTCCCTCGGTGAAATTCGTGTCCGCCTCCGGGTAATCGACTCGCCACGCTGCCCCGAACCACTGGTTGTATGGCGAATGGGGCGAAGGGTACATGATACGAACGAACGTGAACTCGCCGAACAGGCTGCTACTGGTCGGTAATTCTGTTGGGCGATAGCGACTCGTAACGTTCCCATCTTCAAAGCCTGAAATGGGTGGTGATTGTTGTTGCTGTTGTTGAGCTGCGCTGGACAGTAAAGTAGCCAGAACCAAAGAGGCGAGAAGAAATGCGGCGGCGATCCGGCGCCCGGTTTTAGCCCGTGTTTTCATCCTTCCTGGCTTTAATGATAGTCCGCTTCGCATTACGAAGGGAAATTATTTACCATGGGGAGTGTAGCCACGTAGTCACAGAGAAACAGGGATTGGATGCGGATTTTTATGCTGGAGAACCCCGGGTCGCTCAATATATTTGTGGTTTTGAGTATTGGGCTCATCTTTGGATTGAAACACGCTACTGAAGTCGATCACGTCGTTGCGATTTCGACGATTGTGAGCCGCTACCGGAATGTTTTTCGTTCCGCAATCGTGGGGGCGCTTTGGGGTGTGGGTCATACGGTCTCGCTGCTCGTTATCGGAGCGATCGTGTTGTCATTGCGGATTGCGATCCCTGAAATCGTCAGCAATTGGCTGGAGCTTGCGGTCGCTGTGATGATCATCGCGTTGGGCATCAGCGCGTTTTGGCGAGCAACGCGCAAGAGCAACGAAGTTCACATTCACCAGCACGATCACGATGGAATGTCGCACACGCACGTTCACTTTCACGAAAAAGAAAACAAGCACCAGCCGGCTTCACATGCTGTTCACTCGCACAACGTTTCGCGTCTGGGATGGAAGCCCGTGCTGATTGGAATGGTTCATGGTCTCGCCGGATCCGGAGCTCTGACGTTGCTGGTGCTGACGCAGATTAGTTCGTCGTTGCTTGGCTTCGTTTATGTACTGACTTTTGGATTTGGATCCATCGTGGGTATGCTCTTGATGTCGGGATTGATCGGTCTGCCTTTCGCCTTCACCTCCAGAAAACTCACTCATCTTCATAACAGCCTGCAGACGTTGGCTGCCGTGTTCAGTATCTGTTTTGGCATCTGGTACGCGTACAAAGCAGGCGCCGGCGCCAGTTTGTTCTAGGATGTCGCGCCGCTTGCGAAGACTGGTGCTTGTTGTTGGTGTGGTGGTTCTACTCGTCGCTGCGTGGCTGGTGTTCGCGCTAAATTGTCCGAGTATTGGGATTGCACTCACTAGTCGGGCGCGAAGTCTGCACCGGCTAAAAACCCGAACCGCGTTGCCGCAAGCTGCGGATTTTGATTCCCGAGTCACGCTCGATGCGCTACTCGTGCGAGGTGACGATACTAATCGTTGGTCGACCGACCGCGCCGCCCGGATCGAGGGGTACGTGATCGATGTCGCGTTTGCGCGTCCCGAAGCGACGAACTGTTTCAGTCCCTGCCGGCGCGACATTCACATCATGATCTCAACCGGGAAAGATGCACCGAAGACGGAGCAGGTCGTCGTGGAAGTGACACCAAACCTGCGCGACTGGGCGACTGGACACGGCGTCGATTGGTCTGAACAAACTCTGCAACAGCAGTTAGTCGGCCATTGGTGTGAATTTGAAGGTTGGCTGTATTTCGACCTTGGTCACGCTGAGGAATCTGAGAACATTGCGGCCAATCGACCGGGAAACTGGCGCGCCACGGCGTGGGAGATTCATCCCGTTACGAAGATCAGGGTTGTCAGGTAAGAATTCATTCGTTGTCCAAAAGTCTGGTGGTGTGTTCGGTGACGCTCGGTCGTTGCGCGAGTTCGTTTGTTCTTACTTGCTGCCGGGCGGGTATGGGGATGCTGGTCGCCGGAGGTAATGCGGTGCGGTTTGAGGTTGAGCTTAACGTTGTTGTCTGAGCGACATGGTTAATGCCGGGAGCGGTCTTGTCGCTGAAGATACGCGCGTAAAGCATCATCACTAACGATACAAAAAAGACGATGAACGGAATAGCCAGTGGTCCACCTTCGTCGACGGCTAGACTGATTACGAGGAAAATAGGGAACAGCACACCACTGAAGAACATCAGCTTCCCTGCGCGTCGAATTCCTTTGCGGCGTGGAGAATCTGGAGACACCTGCACTTCCACGCTACGCTGTGCCGGAGGGACACCACCTGCGAGCCACTCCGCCAATCCACTCAGCGCCTGGCCACAACGTGAGCAGAATCTCATTTCACCCGAGATCTGTTGCTGACCGCAATTAGGACAATACATAAAGCCTCAAGTTTCAGAGGTACGGTAACATTCGCCGATATGTTCCCCAAGGCCACATCGAACGTACTGTAGGGGCGGCCCTCCGTGGCCGCCCCTTGTTCGTATCCACGCATTCTGGAAGGTAGTTGTTTGCATGCGAGGGGCGGCCACGGAGGCCGTCCCTACAGTACGTTCAATTACGGCAATATTCCTTCGGGCACCATCCAGGTGTGGATGTCCATGGCGAGTCTGCCCGCTTGCACTGCGGGATCGCCTGCTGTCAGATTCTTTGCCTCTTCCAACGACTCGACGCGAAACACAAAGATGCCGCGCAAGCGCCCGTCATCTCCGAAGGGTCCGGCAGCAATCAACTTCTTCATTTCCGCGAGCCGGTTGATATTCGCCATATGACCCTTTTGAATCTCTTCCGTCGCCGGTGTCTTCTCGGGAGTCCACTTTTCTCCGCGCGTGAGGAACGCAAGATATGTCTTCGTCAATTTCAATGGCTTAGCCGGCTTACGAAAAATGTCTTCAGACCACCATGGATGCATTTCTGCAACACGGAATCCCGACGCAACCGACGGATCAGCTTCAGCCCACGCTTTCGCTTCCTCGGCGGACTTGGCACGAAACACGTAGATACCATCGATGTCGCCTCCGTCCGTGAGCGGCCCAGCGATAATCGCTTTGCCGGAGTCGAGGGTTGATAGCACATAGTTGACGTGGTCCTGATGCAGACGCTTGGTTTCCTCGTTCTCGGTCGCCGTCCATTTGGGACCGTGCTTCAGCAGTGCCATATGAAACTCGACGAGCTTGTTTGCCGGTTCCGTTTTCTGTTGCGAAGAAACCAATGGCGACGACAACACGGCCAGGATCACACAGGCTAACAATCCGTAAAGGCTTTTCATTTAATGCACTCCTAACTAAAACCCGGAGTTTTTGAACGCCGCATTCACCACCGGTTCGCGTCGTGGAAAGTGAAGCAACAGTCCGCAGGCTGCGACGATGAACAGGAGGTAATAGTGACGATGTCCGGTCACAAAGAAATCAAGCATGCCGAGCAATGCTGCGACCTCGTTTACGGCCCAGCCTGCGATATATGCCTGCTGAACCCATGGTAGTTGCTGTTGCTCCACAGCTCGGCTCAACAATCTGTTTTTGATCAGGAAAGAGACGAGGGTCGTTGCTACGCCGGCGAGGAGCAGTGCGAGCGACAGCGTAGGATTGGGCGTGGGTTCTCCCGAAGGCTTCATGAAGATCGTCACAACGTAGTAAACAACTATGCTGAGGAGCAATGCGAACCAGAGCGTGCGCAGTGTGCGGATTCTGAGTTCGACGTTGGCTTGCGGATCGTTCTGATTCATTGGCCGTGTGTTCATCTTGTTCGGCTCCGGAATGGAAAATACTCTCTCACTTGGACACAGTGGGTACGTCGTAAACGCGCTCGGACTCCGAATGGCCTGCGGCGCCACCCATCCGCTACCGCGGACGGTACTGACTGTATCCAAGTACGACGGTCCTGATCTTTACGCAAAGATCTGCTGACTTAGTCGTGATCAGTGTGCATGTCGCCAGGTTTCTTGGTAAAGCCGGAAACGTCCCAACGACTCTCGATGTTCTTGAAGAGACGCAGGCTGTTGAAGAATGCACTTGAACCGCCACCGCCAAGCTTCGAGCCTTCCTGTCCAGCGATCTTGGAGCCTTCCTGCCCAGCGATCTTGGAACCTTCCTGACCCGCGATCTTAGAACCTTCCTGCCCAGCGATCTTGGAACCTTCCTGACCCGCGATCTTAGAACCTTCCTGACCTGCGATCTTGGAACCTTCCTGACCAGCAATCTTGGAGCCTTCTTGTCCGGCGATCTTGGAGCCTTCCTGACCCGCGATCTTGGAGCCTTCCTGACCCGCGATCTTGGAACCTTCCTGCCCAGCGATCTTGGAACCTTCCTGCCCAGCGATCTTCGAACCTTCCTGCCCGGCGATCTTCGTGCGCGAGGAACCGATGCTGGCTGCTGCCGCTGCAGCCGCTGCTGCGGGACGCTCGTCGAGTGGTACGCCTGATTTATACCGGTACCTTGCTCCAACAGGAACATCAGTTCCCACCTGCTCCACTCTGCGGAGACTGACCTCGTACAAATACTTCCTAAGAAAGCCGGCCCACGACAATTTCTTTGTCTTCGCCTGTTTTGTAAACCAAAGGCTCTCGTAATTCTTCTTAGATACTTCATATCCCTCGCGCGACCAGGGAAAGAACACCGAAACTCCATTCGAATACTGATACCCACCGCCACTAAATCCACTCAGGATCACGGCGTTCTTCAACTCAACCAGCACGGATTGGCAGGCGGCTTGTACGTCTTTCAACAGCTTCGTATCTTTGCCGCCGCCAAGCTCTTCCACCACTCGCCCGCATTCTCGATCGAGCAGTTCGCAAAAGTCGCCGAGATCGACATTCTGATCGTACATGTACGACTGGCACTTCCAGTGTGCGTACAAAATCACTCTTTCCATCTGCCTGTAGATTCGGCTCTCCGGATCTTCAAAACACTCGAGCAGCGCTCTGGAGAGTTCTTCAAATGCAGAAGCTAGACCTTTAAACTTGGACAGATCCCACGCAGCCATGTCGACGGAAACGCCCCCGACGGTATATTCGTCCTGAGTACGAATAAACTTTTTAACGAAGAGTTCCGCAACATCGCGAGTGTGCATTTTGCGGTTTTGTTCCTGCGCCAGGCAGCCGAGTATCTTCGCGTAGGTCCAACCCGCGCTCGGGACACTACCTTCAGATGCGATCATTGTGTGGGCAATCTTATTAAACTGATAGCCAACTTCGAGCATGCCCATCACGCAGCTATCAAACCCGAGGATGTCGAGCTTTTGACCAAGCAATTTTGTGGTCACGATCTCTTCTAATTCATCCTCAAAATCATACTCCTGAGCGATTTCGTCCAACGTCTCCTGATCGTGAATTGCTGCCAGGAGGAGCGTCCGGAAAAACTTTTTCATGTTCATCGACTTGCCTGATGTTTCATCTTTAAATAAGCCGATGTCCTGAAAGCCAAGCGAGTGACCTGAAAAGATCAACGCATACTTGTCGGCGCGACGTCCCTTCGTGACACGTCCATCGTGTTCGACTTCCACCTTGTTGACACACCAGTCAATGAAATTGAGGATGGACCGCATGTCAGCCGCATTTTCATTGTGTTTGGGCGTAACCGGATGGAGTTTGTCTTCTACTTTGTATGAGCGCACGTACCGGGGTTTGCCCGGCTCTGAAAAGTCACAATACAGCGTCGGAATTGCGGGCGAGTTGCCATCGTAGTAAACGAACAGGTTGGGAGTGTTGTCGCCTGCGTCCGCTACGCTCTTGATTTGTTCCATGGCGTAGGCCATGTCAACGGCGAGATTATTATCACCCGCCATGTAAACCATGATGGTCCATTCTTTTTGCTTCATTACTGGGCCTCCTTGGGAGAGCAATCCACAGAAGATCTGCGTAATCTGTGGCTGGGGGGTCTACTTGAAATCCTTGATCAGCACGATGTCTCTCGTTGCTGACCAGCGGTATGTTGCGATTTTGCCGTCGCGGGAGATCGCAAAACTGGTTACGAATTCGGATTTGTAATTGGTTAATTGCTTTGGCGTGCTGCCATCAATCGGTTGACTCCAAACGTTCAGAATTCCCGAACTGTTATCGAGGTATGCAATCGATTGTCCATCAGGCAGCCACGCAAACGCAATCGGTTGCACTGAACGTGGAAGATCAACCGTTTTTACCGGCGGGCCGCCGTCGAAGGCGATAACTGCCAGCTTCGGTTGGTTGTTGGCTTGTTGGTCCGCGTAGAAATAAGAGATCGATTTGCCGTCCGGTGAAATCGACGGGAATTCGGAACTGAGATCCGTCAGTTGCACTGCTGCGCCGCCGTCGATTCCGACCTTCCACACAGTCCATGTGCCGGAACGCAGTGACATGAAAACCACAAACTTCCCGTCGGGAGAAACAACCGGATTTGCATCAACAGAATTGCCCTGAGTTAATTGTTTGGGATTGCTGCCGTCAGCATCGATGCGCCAGATGTTCCGCGCGCCGGATCTGTTCGACTGGAAAACTATGTAACGACCGTCGGCAGAAACTGTTGGCTGGTGATCGATGTAAGCGTCGGCGGTCAGTTGTTTGCTTTCTGCGCCATTGTTATTGGCGATCCAGAGATCCCAGTTCTCACCGGTGCGACTCGCATAGACAATTTTTCCATCCGGAGTCCATGCAACAGTGTCAGGAAGATTCGTCTTAACAACCTGATGTGCGCGACTTTCATCTTCATTGGGAGCAGTGATCCAGATGCTGCTGGCGTTGACTTGTTGGATTGTCGCCACCGTACCCGAATCAGCCGTCAGTCCAAGACTAACTTCGCCATAACCATTCAAGTCGTTTGTGATTCGATGCGCGGGACCGCCGCTGTACGGCAGAAACCAGACCTGCGTGCCGATTGATGAAGCCTCAGGCTGAGCAGTCATGATCAAACCGCTGCTATCGTTCAGCCACAATAGTCTGCCGACGCTGGCCCATTTTTCTGAACCGATGGGCCTGGGCTCCCCGCCTTCCACGGGAACTTCGACAACTGTCGAATACCCGCCGCCCGAAGCATTGAACATGCCGGCAGCGATCCGCTTTCCGTCGGGTGACCATGATGGTCCGGAAGTAGAGAAGCCATTCGGCTGCTTTATCACTGCGATACTTCTCGGGTCTCCACTGCCGTCAGTATTCGCTACCATCAGTGCCATGTCGTCCTGATTCTTGCGAACAAAGGCAAACTGCTTGCCGTCACGAGAGAAAGCAATAGCACCGAACACTCGATCGAGCACTTTTGCGGGAGTCCCACCCAGAACTGGTACGCGATAGAGCGTTGGTACGAAGTTGTTTCGTTCAAGAGTGGCGACGTAGTAAACCAGCTCGCCGTCGGGCGAGAAGGTTGTTGCCAGGTAACCGCCCGTCTCCGGTGAAACGATCCTCACCAGACTGTTCGTTGAAATTTGTCTGAGCCACAGGCTGGCTTGCTGTTTGGCATCATTCGCGGCACAAACGACGTACTTCCCATCCGGCGAAATCGAAACCTGACCGTTGATGTCTTCGTCGTTGATCTTCCCGCCCGTTGTTAGTGCAGTCATCTTGGCGGGAGTAAACTCTTCCGGTCGAGTGTAGAGTTTGTAGAGTCCGAATCCACCTGCGGCGACAACAATCAGGCCGAGCACGATTGTCAGAAGTTGGATCGACTTGCGGATCCGAGGCAGTGTTGTTGCACTGTCGGAGAGCGCTTGTGTGGCCGTGATGTTTCCTGCGGTCGATCTGACGGTGTCATTCACCGTTGGCGCACTCTCGCGCGGAATGTATGCCGACGATGGCGGAATTGAACGATTGAACTCCGACGGCGACGTCGGCAGCACGCCGGCTTCAGCGCGTTGCTTCAATCGTTTCAACTTGCCAAGCATTTCCTTCGCCGTTTGGCAGCGCTCGTCCGGATCCTTTGTGAGCGCTTCGGCGATGATCCATTCCAGCGCTTCCGGCACTTCGGGCGCGAACTGAGCTATCGGTATCGGATCGTGATCCATGATCGCCACGATGATGTGACTCTTCGACGCGCCCTCGAATGGCGGATGCGCCGCGACCATTTCATAAAGCACAACACCAAGACTCCAGATATCCGAACGCGCATCGACTTCGCGTCCCGCCGCCTGCTCCGGCGACATGTAAGTGGCAGTTCCCAGCACTGAGCCTGGTTCAGTATTGACGTACGCCATCGTCGTCGCTTCGTTACCCGCTTCCTGTCGTTCGGTGAGCTTCGCGAGGCCGAAGTCGAGCAACTTCACGATGCCGTCTTTGCGCACCATAATGTTCTCCGGCTTGATGTCTCGATGAACGATGCCGGCGGCATGTGCAGAAACGAGTGCGGAAGCAATTTGAATCCCGATGTCGAGCACTTCGAGCAGCTTCAGGCGCTGTAAACGCATGTGCCGTCGCAATGTGACGCCTTCAACGAACTCGGTCGCGATGAAAGTGTCTTCGTTTACGCGGCCGATTTCATAGACAGTCAGGATGTTTGGGTGATTGAGGCCGGAAGCAGCTTTTGCTTCAAAAATGAAGCGTTTTAGCCTGTTTGGATGCTGGGCAACGTCGCTCGAGAGGAATTTAAGCGCCACTTGGCGGCCTAGCTCGGTGTCCTGCGCCTGGTACACCTCACCCATTCCACCCGCCCCGATCTTGGCGATGATGCTATAACGGGCAAGCGTAGCTCCGGGGGATAGTTCAGCCACTGGTGAATTTGTACGTCACCGCGTGCCAATCCGCAAGCGAACTGGGGCGCCTCCCACGGCACCATCCTGTAAATCCTGTAACATCCTGCAAATCCTGTCTAAATAGTAACAGGATGTGCAGGATGTTACAGGATTTACAGGATGAAAAGCGGCGCTCAATTCAAACCATGTGCGTGGGTTAGAATGAGGACCTAAGGAGAAACAATGAAAAAGCGCAAACTGGGAAAGAGCGGGCTGGAAGTCTCAGCTCTGGGGCTCGGGTGTATGGGAATGAGCTACGGCTACGGTCCGGCCGGAGACAAACAGGAGATGATCGCCTTGTTGCGAAAGGCTGTTGAGCGCGGTGTGACGTTCTTTGACACGGCTGAAGTTTATGGCCCGTTCAGAAATGAAGAACTCGTTGGCGAAGCGCTTGCTCCGTTGCGCGATCAAGTTGTGATCGCCACGAAGTTTGGTTTCAAGCTTGGTCCAAAGGGTGAGCAGATTGGTGTCGATAGCCGGCCGGAACATATTCGAGAGGTTGCCGAGGCATCATTGAAGCGACTGCAGACCGACACTATAGACCTGCTTTACCAACACCGAGTCGATCCTGAAGTGCCGATCGAAGACGTGGCGGGAGCCGTGAAGCAGTTGATTCAGGAAGGCAAGGTGAAGCACTTCGGACTCTCCGAAGCTGGTGTGCAGACTATTCGGCGCGCGCACGCGGTGCAGCCGGTGACGGCGCTGCAGAGTGAGTATTCGTTGTGGTGGCGACGGCCGGAAGATGATGCGTTGCCGGTGCTCGAAGAGCTCGGCATCGGCTTCGTTCCGTTTAGTCCGTTGGGCCGAGGGTTTCTCACGGGCAAGATCGACGAGAACACGAGTTTCGACAAGAACGACTTTCGGAATACGGTGCCGCGATTTGCAGCAGATGCGAGAAAGGCGAATCAGGCTGTGGTTGATCTGCTGCGCGAGATTGCGGCGCGGAAGAATGCGACGCCGGCGCAGATCGCGCTCGCGTGGTTGTTGGCCCAGAAGCCGTGGATTGTGCCGATACCGGGCACGCGGAAGCTCGAGCGGTTGGATGAGAATCTCGGCGCGGCTGATGTTGAGTTGAGTGCAGAAGATCTCCGAGACATCGAAGACGCCGCCTCAAAGATCACAGTCCAGGGTACACGATACTCCGAGGAGAACGAACGACGAACCAACATTTGATCCTCAGAACGTACTGTAGGGGCGGCCCTCCGTGGCCGCCCCTCGCCCGGCACCAAGCGCTCTTGCTAGGAGCTGGAGTTGGCGAACGAGGGGCGGCCACGGAGGGCCGCCCCTACAGTTCGGTCAATGGTTAGAGGGGGACGAGGCGGGCGGCGAAGCCGCCGCCGCCCATCAGACGGACTTTGAGCCTCGAGTTTTTGTCGACGGATTGCACGGACTTCTTGTAGTCGCTGCCGGAGCGATCGGCGTTGGGTCCGTCTGCAAACGAAGTCATTCGGAAACTGCCGGCGGGTAGGAACGACAGATCGATCTCAGCCTCCCGCGGCGTCCAGTCCGTCATCGCGCCGATGTACCAATCGCGCCCATTCCTCCGCGCGATGACCACGTAATCACCAATCTCTGCGGCCAGCACTTTCGTCTCATCCCAAACGGTCGGCACTGGCCCGAGAAACTCCATCACCTCGGGCTCTTTCAGGTAATGCGACGGACTATCAGCGAGCATCTGCAAAGGCGCTTCGAAAACAACGTACATCGCCAGTTGATGACAACGCGTGCCGAGACTCATCGGGCGTTCAAAAATCGCGGCGAAATTTCTCTCATTGCCGCTGTTAACCATCGCGCCCGGCGTGTAGTCCAACGGCCCCAGAAACATTCTCGTGAAAGGCAGCGTCAGGTTGTGCTCGGGAGTCGTCAACTTGCTCCACTTGTTCCACTCGAGCCCGCGCACACCTTCGGTGTTGATGAGATTGGGCCAGGTGCGAACCATCGTGGCCGGTCTGATCGCGCCGTGAAAGTCAACGATCATCTTTCGCTTCGCCGCTTCTCTACAGATTCGGTGATAGAAGTTGATCACCTTCTGATCGTCGCGCTGCATGAAGTCGACCTTTAGTCCCTTGACACCCCACCTCTCAAACTGGTCCATCGCCGGCAGGAGTTGATCGTCAAGTGTCTTCCAAACCATCCAGAGAATGACACCAACGTTCTTCTGCTTTCCGTAAGCAACGAGCTCTTCAATGTTCATCGCCGGCACGACGTCGAGCACGTTCCCGAGTTTGTACCAACCCTCGTCGATGATGATGTACTCGATGCCGTACTTCGACGCGAAATCGATGTAATACTTGTACGTCTGCGTATTGATGCCGGATTTGAAATCGACACCGTAAATGTTAAGAGCGTTGTACCAGTCCCAGGGAACTTTACCGGGCTTGATCCACGACGTGTCGGTCACTTCAGACGGCCTGGCGAGGAGATAGACGATCGAGTTCGTAATCAAATCGGCATCACTCATTGCTACGCCGATAATGCGCCAGGGAAACGTGCGCGTTCCTTTCGTCACCGCGATGTAATCGGCGGCTTCTGTGACCTTGATGTCACGATCGCGAATTGGATCAGGCACCGTTTCCTTGAGCGGAACCGGAGGAAACGTTGCAGTGAGACTGTTGTTTGAGTTGCCGTGCAGCCAGAGCCCGGGATAGTCGTCAACGTCCGATTCCGCTATTGCGAGCTTCATGCGATCGGGACCAACAACAACCGCAGGCAAGCTCGCGATGGACTTATCCTCGATCTTATTCAGCGGCAGTTGCAGAAACTCGCGCTCATTGTGTGAAAAGAAACTGTCTTCTTTCGGGTAATAGACGTTGTAATTTGCGGTGAAGTTAAAAGTCGCTTCTTCGCCGTAAACTTTCACCTCAGGTTGCGGCAGTGACGTTTCGAAACGGTAAGCAATGCCCTCGTTGTAAGCGCGAAAAGTGAGCGCGAAGTTCGTGAACGAGAGTCTTAGCTCATTGTAACGTTCCGGAATCTTCGCAAACTTCAGCTTTACAGGAGGCTCGATCACACGATCGACAGTGTCGTTCCTGGCTGCTTCAACCTTCGCGTCATGCCCGAGCTTCTGATGATCTACATCGAGAGACAGCGTCGAGTCCTGCAACACCGGAGTGCCATTGACGCGGACGTCGTAACGGATCCGATCGTCAATGCGAACCGTGACGACAATTCGATTGTCCGGGGAGCGAAGCTCATGCGATGTGCCGGCAAAACTTGAACTGAAAAATACGAACAACGCGACGAGCGCGAGTGTTATTTTCACGCAGATTTAGGTGGATTATCGTAGATTGAATCACAAGAGCGTTAGAACACCCCCAGTATGCCAGAACAGAACCCTGTCAGTCTCTTTGAATTTACGCGCGCGGCAGTACGCGATCAAACCTGCGGCGGCTTTACTGGTGTAAACAGGGTCAAGCAGTATTCCTTCAGTGTCTGCAAAGAGCCGAGCTGCTTCTCGAGACTCGCTGGTCGGCACCGCATAGCCCTCGCCGACAAAATCATCATCGACGTGTAGTTCGCCCCACGTGGGTGCTTCGGACTTTCCTAACGTGGAAAGCATTGGTCCAACTGCCTTGAAGACATTTTCTTTGATCACGTCAAAGGGATCGTCGGCACTCACGCCCAGCAAACGGAGATCGCGATAGTTGAACAAACGCTTGCCGACCTCGAGTCCTGCCTGTGTTCCACCGGACGAAGTTGCGAAGACGATCGCATCAAATTGCAGCCCGAGTTCCAGTTGTTGAATGCCGAGTTCTTCAAATGCCGCGACCATTCCAAACGATCCGATCTCGTTCGACGCGCCTAACGGAATCTGGTAGACGCGCTCGCCGCGCTCCTCCAACTCGCGCGCGACCTCCTGCATTCTTGAGGCACGCCTGTCGCTTGACTCAACTCGATGCAGCTTCACGTCGAGTTGTTCCGCGATGCGCCAGTTTGCACGCGCCGCTTGCGGATCGCCGCCGTTCAGAATGAGTTCGCATTTAAGACCAAACCGTCTCGCTACCAGTGCTGTCGTTCGCGCCAGGTTAGAAGTGATCGAACCGGTGGTGAGAATCGTTGTAGCTCCCTGCGCGAGCGCATCGGCCATCACGTACTCGAGCTTCCGCAGCTTGTTGCCACCGCCAAGATAACCGGTCAGGTCGTCTCGTTTTATCCAGAGTTGCGGCGCTCCGGGAACGGCTTGCCGCAAACGGTCGAGTCGTTCAATCGGAGTGTTGAGGTTGATCAGACGCTGGCGCGGGATGTTGGTGAACAACTCAAGCGCCGAATCGCTGTTTCTGTGAATGTTTGTTATTCGATCCGTGTTCATGATTCGTACTTCCTCTCGAAAGACAAAAAAAGGGCCGCTCGAAATGAGCGGCCCTGGTGAATGCTATGATTGCTATGAATCTACGTCACATACACGTCAGTCCGCTCCATCGTCGGCATACAACAACAGATACAAGTGCAGACCTGGTTGTGCGTGGCGGACTTCATCAGATGCCTAACATACTCCCGTGTGCAACACCTGTCAATTTCTCGAGCGACGTCCTGTAGGGGCGGCCCTCCGTGGCCGCCCCTTGCCTCGACATTAAACTCTTGAAGGTTGGTCTTTGCCGCGCGAGAGGCGAAGATTTTTTCGACGATAGTTCAATTCCA
>Ga0111538_10006082_pt1 | contig 16389 bp, 10 predicted proteins | sample SoiMethybrSBSTD1_FD_79669 | JGI IMG/M metagenome (GOLD analysis project Ga0111538, IMG submission 79669) | Bulk soil microbial communities from a Populus tree surrounding site in Tennessee, USA - Soil MetaG P. TD hybrid SBSTD1 (version 2)... | ecosystem: Environmental > Terrestrial > Soil >...
AAAGGCGATGCTCAGTTTCGCGGAGCCGAATAACGCCCTGCGCGAGCCGGCGACCTGGTGGTTGCTCAATCGCATGGGGAGCGACTGGGCAGCACCCGAGTACGGCCTGCGTGCCGCACTGAAGACGGCGGGCATTTACGATCCCGAGACGATCACGTTAAAAGAAATCGTCACGCCGCCTGCCGCTCCGGATCTGCCCGAGCTTTCGGTCGACGAGATCGCCCGCCTCACTGGTGACAGGGCCCGCGGGAAGACCGCCGTCACCCGTTGCCAGATGTGTCACTCGATTGCCGGTGCCGGCGCCGAATTCGGACCGGCGCTCGACGGCTGGGGGCAGGGCAAGTCGGTTGACGTGGTCGCGACGGCAATTGTGAAGCCAAGCGCCGAAATCGCGCTGGGCTACGACGGCACCGAGATCAAGACCGAAGACGGCCTGACGATTCAGGGGGTGCTGCTGAAAGAAGGCGATCCACTGATGATGCGCAGCATGGGCGGGGTGACGCAGATTATTCCCGCCGATCGCGTCGCCAACCGACGCCGACTGCCGCAATCATTGATGATGAGCGCGGCGCAACTTGGACTCAGTGCGCAGGAAGTGGCGGATGTCGTGGCGTTCTTGCGGAACAACTGAGGAGCGAACGAGCGAAGCCAGTGAGCCACGGCCGAAAGCGGGCCCGTGCGGTTGGAGGGGAAGACCGTCCCCCCTCGCACGGGCTGCTTCCTGTCGCTACGTCCGAGCTACTTGCAGCCGTTCGGATCGGTCTTCGGATCGCACTTCGGCGGGGTGGCGCAACTGAAGTCCGACAACACGAGCTTGCCCGCCAGGGCGCCCGTGGACGCACCGGTCAACGTGCCCGCGTATCCGACGCAGTAGAAATGCTGCGTCGAACCGGTGTTTTTCGACGGACCCGTACTACAGTCTAGGCCAGTGCTAAAGTGGGCGACCAACTGTCCATCTGCTGCACCGCCAGTCTGATTGTTGACGAAGTGCCACGTTCCAAGTTGATCGCCGCACGACTGGCCACTGAGATTGCCCAGTTGGGCAGCCATCAGCGTCCCGCCCGCCAGTGCCACGACCGCCGTCAGAACCAACATCCACTTCTTCATACTCTCCTCCTCAACGCATGAACGGTGCGTCGACACGCGCGCGTGGTGCGCACCGCTGCGCACTGCTAAACGTCCGACACGCGCGGAGCACATGACATGCCCGAGGAGTGAACTCAATTTGTACGGCGGCGTGATGCTCAACCTCGCTTGCAATGAAGCACTTGCATCGCCGTGACGTGTGACCGCGATATTTCGTGACTTAAAGAAGTCTGACAGAGGGATTTACTTTCTCGCCGCTCTCTCGGAATACCTTCGCGATCGCACTTCGGGCGACTTCGTTCGCGATCGCAGACAAAAGGTTTCACCCCAGATCCTTTTGTCAACCTCGCTGAATCGTCATTCGCGTGTCCGCTTCGCTTAACTGTTGTCATCACGCGGCTAACTCGGTGACCTCGCCGCGAAGAAAGGCGGCTGCGTCCGTTGGTGGCATTGTTGCTACCGACTTCGGTCGCCCGCATTGGGCAGAAGCATCCAGCTGCGACACTTCGACACGCTTAGAAAGGGCGCCATGCATCAGCGTCGTCTTCTCATGATCTCTGCCGCATTGGCGGCCGTCCTACTCGTTGACTCACGCGCAGGATTTGCGCAGACCGATCTGCTGCCGAATCTCGTGCCTCTGCCGGCTTCGGAACTCTCAGTGGTGCAGGACACGAACGGCCACACTCTGCTCCGATTCGCGGCGGTGAACACCAACGTTGGCGCAGGCCCGCTCGAACTCGTCCCCGGTGGCATCGACGGAACGAGCCAGCAGATTTTCCAACGGATATACGGCAGCGACGGCAGCTTCCACGATCGGCTCGCTGGAACGATGACGTATCACCCGCAACACAACCACTTCCATTTCAACAACTTTGCGCGCTTCACGCTGACCGCCCTCACGAACGCTTCGGGGTCGGGGCAGACGAGCGAGAAAACAAGTTTCTGCGTTGAAGACACGACGCCGATCGACCTGAGTCTTCCCGGAGCACCTCGTAATGGGGTGTACACCACGTGCAACCGGGACGTGCAGGGGATTTCCGTTGGCTGGGCAGACAGGTACGGGCCGAGTCTTGATGGTCAGTCGATCGACATTACCGGCGATCCCGAGGGGGACTACCACCTGACGATCGAGACTGACCCTGCAAGCCCAAGCGACCAGACCGACGGCGTGGCGGGACAGTTGGAAGAAACCGACGACTCGGACAACGTCTCCTGCGTTCGCCTGCACATAATTCCCGCTACCCGCCTTGTCCAGGTGCTCGGAATTTGCGGGAAGCAAGACGTTTTTTCGATCACGCCGAACAGCGCTCCGCCGAATTCTTCCGTCAGCGTGACAATCACCGGATCCGGATTCACTGACGGCATCGCCGTGGGATTCGAGAATGGCACCGGCGGGGCTCCTCTGGTCAGCAACGTCACAGTGGTCAATTCAACAACGATCACGGCAACAGTCACAGTCAAGAAGGGCGGCGGCAAGCAGGTTCGCTACTGGGATCTGCGTGTCGGTGACGGTACGTTGAAGAGAGCGTTCTCGATTAAGTAGTAGACGAAAGGGTTCAACGATGACGCCGGATGAGAAGCGAGTGACGTCCAGCCCGAGTTCCACGACTTCGAAAGTGGGCGATTTTGCCATGGCGGCAACGCTCGTCGGCGTCATCGTCATTGTGTTCGTCTCGCTGCTGAACAAGCGAGAGCTGCAGCGGCTGACTGCACGCGTCGCCCAGCTCGAGGCCATCGCCGCGGCACCCACGCCGAAAAGCGCGCTCGTCAACAAGGTGTACGAAGTCGATCTCGCAACGGCGCCCGCGAAAGGTGTGAGCACGGCTCCAGTCACGATTGCCGAATTCGCAGAGTTTCAATGTCCGTTTTGCCAGAACGTCAACGCCACGCTTCGACAGATAGAAGAGACATATCAGGATCGCGTGCGATTTGTATGGAAGCATTTGCCGCTCGTGAACATCCACTCACATGCCATGGACGCAGCGGTGGCGGCTGAAGCGGCGAGGAAACAGGACAGGTTCTGGCAGTACCACGACAAGCTGTTTGCGAATCAAAAAAGACTCGAGCCTGACGATTTGCGGAGATACGCACAGGAGCTCGGGATGGACCTCGCGCGATTCGACCGGGACCGCGAAGACCCGGATTTGAAAACGAAAGTGCTGGAAGATATGGCGCAAGCGACCGCGCTCGGCGTGACATCCACTCCGACTTTTTTCATCAACGGAAGACTGGTAAGCGGGGCGATGCCGTTCGAAACCTTCTCGACGATCATTGACGAGGAACTTGCCAAGCAGAGCCGGCACGGTTCGGCGGCGCCGAGCGGATCATCGAACTAGAACACGGGAGTCTGCCGCCGCACGGTGATTGCGTTCGCTGAAATAGCGAACGCCGGCGGCCGCGAGCAGCATCACACCAGCGAAGGCTGCCGTGCCGGCGCTCGCAGTCAAGGCCATTCGTTCGATCGCGCTGAGCACTAACACCACGATGACGATCGCGGCGAGCAGGACGACCCCAACGGTGTTGAGGCCATCGCTCGGTGGAATCGTCCAGACCAGAGGCCGCTCGACACTGGCGCAAGCGACTTCGGCCAGCAACCATCCGAGTGCAGCGCCGTTGATGGCATGCGCCGTGGCAACTGACAGACCCCACGCCGCCGCGTGAAGCGGAAAGAGCGCCACGACGGTCGCGATCACTGCCGCAATCACGCCCAGCCGAACCCCTTTCCGGAATTCACCATGATTGCTGCTCTCGGCGATCCCGAAGACCCACGCCGCACGCGTGTCCGCCGACGTGCGGATGGCGGCACGAAAACCCGCGACCAGCGCCGTCAGCATCAGTGTCTGTGCCACGAGTTCCGACGTTCGGATCGGTCTGTCGCCGCCCGGTGCCGCGAACAACGCGTCGGGCGCCATTGTGATCACCAACGCCATACCGGTCGCGATGAACGCTGTCACATAGACGCGATGTGACGGATTCCCCGCGACGGTCCTGACGAGGAACAGCAAGCCGGCCCGCGTCGCCGGTCGCCGCGTGAGGCTCGACGCGACGGCATCGCTGACGCTGGAGACGCCCAAGAGGCCAACCGCACCCTGTCCCTCTGGCAGCAAGTGAAAGCGCCTCGCGTTCCTCAGATAAATCATCGTCGAGAGTGCAAGCAGGCCCGCTAAAATCGCGACGCCTTTCAACGCGAGTGCGTTCACGCGCGGCAGGTTGTGAAAATACAGCGTCCGTAAACGACTCTCTTCACCGGCGAGGCGCTCCGGTAAATCAGGTGTCGGCAGTACTTCGAGCACACGGCCGGCGATTGCCGTGTGTACGGCAGCACACCAGGCTACTGGCTCGAGCAACGGCGGGATACCACCAGGCTCGAGCATCCACGTCGCCCGTCCGACAAGTCGAATGGGCGCCAGTACGAGCAGAACGAGAAGCGAAAAAAGCAATGCTGATCTGATGGTGCCGCCGACACGCGCAAACAGGCGCTCACCGAGAAGCAGGAACAGAAATTCACGGAGACCGACCACACATGCGAAGCCGAACGCTCCAGCCAGACCGGTGCTGATTGCATGCGCAGCAATGAGCGGGATCAGCAACAAGGGATTGCCCCGAAAGTTGGCAACCGTCAGCGGCGGATGCAGCAGGATCGGCAGCGCGTTCAACGCGATCACAAACGCGGCGGCAAACGTGACGAGTGCCAGCACTTTCGCGCGCACGATCTCCTCACGCGGAACCGGCAGGACGCCAAGAATGACCGAATCTCGCGGACTAAGTGCAAGGGCATCCCACTCGAGTGTTGCGATCGCGGCGCTGACGAGCAGCGACGTCGCGCAGAAGACCACCTGGTCGCCCATCGTGGTGATCCCAGTCCACCCCGGAGATTGGAGTGGCTGCATCAAGAACTTCACGCTCATGAATATCGTCGCAAAGAGCGGAAGGGTAATCAGCGCCGCCGCTGCGACCGCAAGAATCTGATGCCGGTCGACATCCGGCGCGAAATCGTTTTCGACGAACTGGTTGAGGAAGTGCCGGACGAGGAGCCGCCTACGCATGATTGGTGACGATGTCGGCGATCTCCGATGCGAGAGAGTCCGGCTGCTGTGCCGCTAGTGTGGCGAACGCTTCCTCGAGCGATCCTGACGGGGCGATCGTTCGGATGCTGTCGACACTTCCGTCGACAATCACACGGCCGGCGCTGAGGACGATGACCCGTGTACACAGTCGTTCGACGTTTTCGACGATATGCGAGCTGTAGAGGATCGCGCGGCCTCGTTCCGCAAGGACCCTGACGAGATGACGCAGCACCAGGATCGAACCGACGTCGAGGCCCGACTCCGGTTCGTCGAGAATGAGCAACTCTGGGTCGTGCATCAACGCCGCGATCAGCAGCGTCTTCTGTTTCATCCCCTTCGAATAGGCACTGATCGATTGTTCGGCAGCTTCGGCCAGTCCGAAGCGCTCGAGCAGCGCGTCGATCCTCGGCCGCATGGCGCGTGTCGGCAGGTCGCGGAGTCCGGCAACGAGATCGAGATACTCGCGGCCGGAGAGGAAAGGGTAGAGGTGCGGCTCCTCGGGCACGTATCCGAACCGCCTGCGAAAATCGAGGTTCCCGCCGGTGACGTCAATGCCCGAGTACGTGACACGTCCCTCTGTCGGATCGATCAGCCCGGTCAGCATCTTGAGCGTGAGTGACTTGCCTGAGCCGTTTGGGCCGAGATATCCGAGGATCTCGCCAGGGCGAAGAGCGAAGCTCACGTTTGACACGGCCGCGTGTCCGTGAAACCGCTTGACGAGGTGGTGGGCTTCGAGCGTCCGCGAGTCGGGTGTCACAATCTACTATCAGACACCATTTCCGGCCACTTGGCTTGCCACGGATGAACACGGACTAAATCCGCGCCACGGATGAACACGGATGAACACGGACTAAATCCGCGCCACGGATGAACACGGATAAGAACTCGCCTAATCGGCCGACTTTTCCTTTATCCGTGTTCGTCCGTGCTTTCCGTGGTCGTATTGATTCCGTGTTCTTCCGTGGCTTTCGTTTTCTGTGTCCGTCCGTGGCCTACTTGCCCAGCGAGGCTCGAATATCCGCGACAGACGTGAGCCGGTCTGGATTCAGTGTGTGCACCGACAGGATGCGGTCCACGTCGAGTTTCAGCCGCTCGATGTTTTCGAGAAACACCATCGTGCCGACGATCGGGGGATCCGGGACTGGCGTGGTCGCGGGTGGCAGGTTGAACATGTCGGCGTAGACGAGAATTTTCTCCTTCGGCAGATAGCCGACGACCAGGCCATCAGCGTGCGGCAGTCCCTTGATCACGTGCACTTCGAAGGTGCGCGTGGCGTCCTTGAACACGCGGCTATCGCCGGTGAAGCCCTCGATAACCGGTTTGCGTCCAGACTTCGACAGTGAATCGGGCGCGAGTGTCCGCGGCGCACTCAGGGCGCGTTCGAGAAAAGACTTATTCACTTCCGGGGTGACCAGGGTGATTCCCTCGGCGACGACCGCGGCGAGACCACCGGTGTGATCGAAATGATGATGCGAGATCACGCCGTACCTAATCGGCTTGTTTGGGATCACGCGCCTGGTTTCCGCGATGATCGCCTGTCCGCGGGCTTCGTTCTGCGGCCCGGGCTCGAAGATCAATGCGTGATCGGCGAATTCGATCGCCAGCGCGTTGTACGCACCGGTGATTCGAAACACACCTTCCGCGAGCTTTTCTGACGTCGGTCCTGTTGCCGCTCCTCCCGCCGCGCCGCCGGGTGCGCCACCGCCGGGACCGCCCGCGCGGCCGGCGGCCGGCGGAATCGTCATCAGTTTCTGCAGGTCCGCTGGATTCGATCGCGCTCCGAGGACGTATGCCTCGAAGACCGGCCAGCCGCCCCGGCGCTGCACGATGTTGGCGGGGAACTTCAATCCGTTGCTGTCGCGGTAGTGCTGATACTCCGCTTCAACCAGCATGTCGCCGAAGACCGGATTCTCGAGCCACGTCTGCACCCGCTCGACCAGGTTCTGGTTGTTGATGTAACCGACAACTCGATACGGCTGTCCGCCGGGCGATTTGATCGGCGCGTTCCACGACACCTCCCGATAAGGGCGCCCTCCAATCGTTTGCGTGCGAACCGTCGCATTGTTCGCCGCCGCTCCTTTGAGAAATCCCCACGGCGTGATCCAGATTTCGAGCTGCTGCGCCCAGGCGGCGTTCTGGGGCGTAATGTTCTGCTGTCCCTGTCCTTGAGTGGCGGCGCCTCCCTGGACGGGCGCGGCGTAGGTAATCCACGTGGCACGCGACGCCGGCTGCGAGAAATCGATCGTCCGCACGTAATCACTCGCGTTCGCCATCGGCCACGGCTGGTTTGCGTTATTGTTCTGGCCGAGGTTGCCGTTCTGGGCGACGCCGTAGTAATGAATCGACGTCAAAGTTTCGACACCCATCGTCTTTGCGGCGTTTCCGAGCACTGTTTTTACATCCTGGGCCGCGGCAGTCGCAGATGCCACTCCGAGCAGCACAATCGCGGCGAGTATCTTTGCAATCATGGTTGTCCTCGCAGCCATGAGACTACATCGCACAATGGGTCCACCTCAACGTTGGCACCAACACCCACGGAAAAACGCGGAATGAAACAACCGCGGAAAGCACGGAATAGACAACCACGGAAAAACACGGATTGACACGGATGAATACTTTTAGTGCACGACGCCGCGCGGAATAGAATCGCCGTGTTGATCCGTGGCTTCGTCGTAATCCGTGTTCATCCGTGTTGATCCGTGGCTCGTCGTAATCAGTGTTCATCCGTGGCTCGTGTTCATCCGTGGTCCATTTGATCCGTGTTAATCCGTGTTCATCTGTGGCTTCCATTTCCGTGTTCATCCGTGGCTCGTGTTCATCCGTGGCTCGTCTGGTCCAGCGCGTCGGTGGCTTATGAAACACATCCCCATCATTCTGTTCGCGACAGCGGTTGTGGTGACCGGGGCCTATCAGGGTCAGGCACCTCCGAGCCACATCCTCCATCACGGCAAGATCCTCACCGTCGATCCGCAGTTTCGCATCGTCGAAGCGATGGCCATTCGCGACGGACGAATTCTCGCGACCGGCACCAACGCTGACATCGGGAAACTCGCCGGTGCCGGGACGCAACAAGTCGACCTTGCCGGCAAGACCGTGTTGCCCGGGCTGATCGATTCGCACGTCCATGCGCCGGCCGCGTCGATGTACGAGTTCGAACAGCCCGTCCCCGACATGGAGAGTATCGACGACGTGCTCGCCTACTTCCGCGACCGCGCCGCCAAGACGGCGCCCGGTCAGTGGATCACGCTGTCGCAGGTTTTCATCACGCGGCTGCGCGAGCAACGCTATCCGACCCGTGCCGAACTCGATGGCGTCGCCCCGAAGAATCCGGTCGCATTTCGCACGGGGCCGGACGCATCACTGAACTCCATGGCGCTCACCAAGAGCGGTATTGATGCGAAGTTTCAGGTTCCGGCGGGGGAGCCGTGTCGAATCGAGCGGGACCAGCAGGGCCTGCCGACTGGCATCCTTCGCAATTGCGGTCGTTACATCCGATCGGATGCTGGCGGCGCCAAACCCACCGACGCCGATCGTCTCCGTCGCCTGAAAGAACTGATGGCGGATTACAACTCGGTGGGTTTCACCAGCATCGTCGACGCCAATGCGGATCGAGGTGGTTTAGAGCTGTATCGAACGCTGCTCGCTCAGAACGCGTTGACGTGTCGAACGTTCATGGCGTACGGCGTCGATGCTCAGGACCCACTCGAGAAAGCACAGGCCGCAATCCGCGAGGCCGCAGCAAACCCGCTACATCAGCACAACGACATGCTGTGGCTCCGCGGCATCAAAGTGTTTCTCGATGGCGGCATGCTGACGGGAAGCGCCTACATGCGCGAGCCCTGGGGCATCAGCAAGATTTATTCGATCGATGATCCCAAATACCGCGGCGTGCGATTCATCGAGCCGGAAAAGCTCTATCAACTCGCCAAGGTTGCACTCGCCAGCGATCTTCAGTTCACGGCGCATTCTCAGGGCGACGCCGCCGTCGAAGCGATGGTCGACGCATACGAACGCATCAACCGCGACGACTTTCCGGTGCGCGACCGTCGACCGAGCATCACGCATGCCAGTTTCATGAGCGCGGCGGCGATTGCGAAAATGAAGGCGATCGGTGTCGTCGCCAACATGCAGCCGGCCTGGCTTTACCTCGATGGCGTGACGCTACGTCAGCACTTTGGTCTCGAGCGGCTGACCTACTTCCATCCTTACAAAACGCTGTTCGAGCAGGGCGTGACGGTTGGCGGCGGGTCGGATCACATGCAGAAGATCGGCAGCTTGCGCTCGATCAATCCCTACAATCCGTTTCTCGCGATGTGGACGACGATCGCGAGGAAACCACGTGGTTCGGATGCGCCGCTGCATCCAGAACAGAGCCTGACCCGTGAGCAAGCCATCCGCTTCTACACGATCAACAACGCGTTTCTGACGTTCGAGGAAGCGCACAAGGGATCGATCGAACCCGGCAAGCTCGCCGACTTCGTTGTCCTGGATCGCGACATCATGACGTGCCCGGTCGATCAGGTGAAGGACATCCAGGTCGAAGCGACGTATCTCGGCGGGTCGCGCGTTTATTCAAGGGAAAAAGGACAAGGGCAAAGGGAAAAGTAATGAGCACCTGGACACGACGCGGATGGTTATCAGCGACCGGATCGACCGTTGTTGGTAGCGCCCTCACTGGCGTTCGATCGAGGGCCCGTTCGCTAGAACAAGGCCAGCAGCCGCAAGCAGGGCAAGGACTGCCGCTGCGCCTCACCGAGTTCGAGCCGAAGAGCATGTTGCACGTCAAGGAGACCTCCGTGCCGCGCGCGCGGTTTCCGGTGATCGACTTTCACACGCACGTCTCGCGTCGACGGGCTCAAAAACCGGGCGTTCCGCCTGCGGAACTGGTCAAGACGATGGATGCAGTCAATCTGCACACCATGGTCAACCTCACCGGCGGGTCGGGTGAAGACCTCGCGGCGGCGATCAAAGATTTCGACCGCGCGTTTCCGCGTCGATTCGTCACCATGACCGAACCGACCTGGGCTCGTGCCAGCGAACCGGGATACGCAGCCTGGCAGGCGGACGAAATCGCGAAGGCGAAGGCCGCGGGAGCCGTCGGGTTGAAGATCCTGAAGACGCTTGGACTGTATCTCCGCGACGGCGGTGCTACCGGAAAACTCGTGCGCATCGACGACGAGCGGTTCGACCCGATGTGGGATGCGTGCGGCCGCCTGGGGTTGCCAGTTGCGATGCACGTCGGCGATCCGGAGGCTTTTTTCACGCCAATCGATCGATTCAACGAGCGATATGAAGAACTCGGCGCGCATCCCGACTGGTCGTTCTACGGCAAAGACTTCCCGGCATTCAAGGAGGTGCTTGCCGCGCGCGATCGCGTCTTTGCCAAGCATCCGAAGACGACATTCGTCGCGCTACACGTCGGCCACTGGGCGGAGAACCTTGCCGCCGTCGGCGAGATGCTCGACAAGTACCGAAACGTCAATGTCGAAATCGGGGCGCGTATCGGCGAGCTCGGCCGTCAGCCGCGAACCTCGGCGCGTTTCTTCGACCGGTATCAAGATCGCATCCTGTTTGGCACCGACGCGATTCCGCTCGGCGTCGAGACGCCGCAGCAGGTTTTCGGCGCGGACCTGTATCACATCTATTACCGCTTCCTCGAGACCGACGACGAGTACTTCGACTACGCGCCGGCACGCCTGCCGCCGCAGGGCAGGTGGAGGATTTACGGTGTCGCTCTTCCTGAGCAGATTCTTCGCAAGGTCTACAACCAGAATGCGGCGCGCGTGCTTGGAATGAAACTCGTGGGAGCGTGAGAATCTTTTCGGCCGTTCCGGAGCGAATGAATGAACCGACGTGAATTCCTCGAGTCCTCATCGGCCACGCTTGTCGGCGTCGCCATGCTCCGATTGCCGTCTTTGGCGCAGCAGGCCACCACGCCACCGGCGACGGCATTCAACGAAATCCGCCGAGGAGTGGGCTACTTCACCGGCCAGGGTGGCACGATCGGCTACCTCGTCAATGGAGACGGCGCCATTGCCGTGGACAGCCAGTTTCCGGCAACTGCCGGCGCGTGCGTCGAGGGATTGAAGCAGAAGGCGCCGAAAGGGATTGACCTCCTCATCAACACACATCATCACGGCGATCACACTGGCGGCAATCCCATCTTCAAGCCGGTGGTGCGACACATCGTCTGCCAGGAGAAGTGTCTCGAACTACACAAGAAGACAGCGGCGGCTGCGACCAATCCCGTGCCGCAGGCTTTCGCCGACGTCACTTTCGGCGAGAGCTGGTCGACGATGCTTGGTGACGACAAGGTGTGGGCGTACTACAACGGCAAAGGTCATACGAGTGGCGATGCCATCATCGTCTTCGAGAAGGCAAACGTGGTTCACATGGGAGACCTCATGTTCAACCGCGTGCACCCGCGACTGGACTTCGCCGCGGGCGGATCGGCGCGCAACTGGATCAAGGTGCTCAGCAAGGTCGCGAAGCGACACCGCGACGCGGTGTTCATATTTGGTCATGCGAAGGCGGGCGCGCCGGTCACCGGTCCAGCGAAAGAGCTCGAGTACTTCAGGGACTATCTGTCGCGAGTCGTCGACATCGTGCAGAAGGGAGTGAAGGCGAAGAAGTCCAAAGAGGAACTCGTGAAGACGATCGAAGTGCCAAGATTCCCCGATCACGTCAGCAGCGGTCAGGTGCTGACGCTTGCCGGAATTCTCGGCAGCATCTACGACGAAATCACGGCGAAGTAGCCTTCCCCCTCGCGAGAGGTTTCGAAACAGTACCTCTTGCGAGGAAGGGGGACTTACTCTAGTCTTCGGTTCTCAATCATCGGATCCCCGTCGCCAGGCCCCTGGGCTCGTTGTCGATTGAAAGAACTGTATCGGCAGGAGGATGTCATGAGAGCCGCGGCGCTGATTCCCCTGGTCACCTGCCTGGGCTGTGGTGGCGGCGCGTCGCCCGCGAATCCGACAACGCCGAGCCCGCCGGCCGAGTCCCCTTCAAGGACATTGTCCGGTCAGGTGTTCGAGGTGCTACCAGGCGGCCGTATTCCTGCTGCCGGCATTTCGCTTACTGCCGTCATTGTTGTCGAATCGAGTTGTTCTCCACCGTGCACCAACAAGCGGACGTGGGTGCGCGAGGGCACGACGAGCGGACCAGACGGGCGCTATCGTTTTCTCCTGCCGGTTGGGCCTGCGATCGTCCTCGCGTCCTCACCTTCACATCAGCAGATTTGCGGGGCCGCAACGAACCTGCGTGGCTCCACCGAACTCGATGTGGAAATCACGTCGAAGTCGAACCCGCAGGCGTCGCCGACCATGCCGCCGTTGACGATCACCGGACAGATCTATGAGACGACACCGAACGGGCGGGTCGGTCTGGATGGTGCGTCGGTTTACACGGAATGGATGGCGCCGGACTCTGGCTTTATGACGTTTAACGCCGACAAGAACGGCCGCTATACCGCGTGCGGCATTCCTCCCCATACGCAGATCGCGTTCTGGGTATTCAAAACTGGATACAACGATCCGTACGTGTGGCACGAGTTCAACGAGAACGGCTCGGTCGACATTGAGTTGACGCGAAAGTGAGTCACGAACCGAATCAGAGATTCTCAGAATCCAGATAATCGGTCCACGACACCAATGGTATGGATTCATTACAGGCCTCGACCCAGGTGGACTCTCCATACAATCAAGCGTGACTTGCGTGCGCGTGAACCGGTGATGTCGTTCCACATCACTGCCTGACATTCTCGTACCTCGCTGGGCGCAACTCCTCCCAATCCTCATTTCATCGACGGCCATCAACGCGTGCCATTGGGAAATTGGCGCTGCGCTTGCTCCTGCGCTCGCGCTGCCGAACGGCAAGTCGGAAACAAGCGCCCCGTTTTCCAACGGGACGAGCTGTGTGGGGAGACGACTCATGCGTGTTCGAACGATGCTGGCCGCGATCATCGCCCTTATCGTCGCCACTGGTGCCGCTGCGCAAACCACAACCGGGACCATTTCAGGACGAGTGCTCGACGTGCAGGGTGGCGCATTGCCCGGCGCGACGGTGACGGCCAAGTCACCGAATCTTCAGGGCACGCGCGAGGCGGTGACTTCCGAGAACGGTGACTACATCCTGACGGGACTTCCGTCAGGTCCGTACACAATCACCGTTACGCTTTCGGGTTTCGAGACGCAGACACGCAATGTCGTCCTGGCGCCGACACAAGTGTTGCCGCTGCAACTGACGCTCGGTCCGGCGCAGGTCACGGAGGAAGTGACTGTTGTCGCGAGCGGGACTGACACGTTGCAAAAGACCGCGCAGATTGCGACAAATTTTTCGCAGGAGCTCATCGCCAATCTGCCGACATCACGCGATCTCAATTCGATTCTCCTGATGGCGCCCGGCGTTCACCCAACGGGACCGGCCGGCGCATTCTCGTTTGGCGGTTCTGTCACCTACGAGAATCTGTTCCTCCTCAACGGCGTCAGCATCAACGAGAACATCCGCGGACAGGCGTTCGATACCGCGATCGAAGACGCGATCCAGGAAACCACGGTTGCCAACGGTGGCGTCTCTGCGGAGTTCGGCCGCTTCAGCGGCGGTGTCGTCAACATCATCACGAAGTCAGGTGGAAACCAGTTCTCGGGGAGCCTTCGCGAATCTTTCAACAACGACCGGTGGCGGTCGCTGACGCCCTTCGAGACCGAGCGACTCGCGACGACGCCAACGCCCCGGATCGACAAACTCGTGCCGACGACCGAATACACACTCGGGGGCCCGGTCCTGCGCGATCGTCTCTGGTTTTTCACATCCGGCCGTCTTCGTGACGAATCGCAGGGACGTACGTTGATCGCCACCAATGTGCCTTACGAGTTCCGCGAAGAGCAGCGGCGGTATGAAGTCAAGGGGACCTACTCGCTCAGTCCGCAGCACCGATTTCAGGTCAACTACAACCATCACGATCGATCGCAACTCAATTACAGCTTCAATCAGAACCTGACGATGGATCTGCGAAGCCTCGGAACGCGGAGGCTTCCCGAGCGTCTATATGCGGCGACGTACAGCGGCACGCTGTCGTCGAAGCTGTTTGTCGAGGCGCTGGTTTCGAAACGAACGCTGGAGTTCATCGGCTCCGGTGCGAAGTCGACCGATTTGATCGAAGGCACGCTCCTTGTCGACAACGGGCGCGGCCAGACGCGATGGTGGTCCGACACGTTCTGCGGCGTCTGCACGGCCGAGGCGCGCGACGCAGGCGATGTGTTCACCAAGGGCTCGTACTTTTTGTCGACGCCGCGCTTCGGCTCACACAACCTGGTCTTCGGCTACGACAACTTCAACGACATCCGGAAGGCCAACAATCATCAGTCAGGCAGCGACTATCGCATCCTGAGCGCGGGGACGATTCTTACCGGCAGCGGCGCCGGCGAGAACGACATCTTTCCGATCTTTCTCGGCGACGGCACGACCACGATTCAGTGGAACCCGATCACTCAGGAGAGCGAAGGCACGAACTTCCGCACGCACTCCGTGTTTTTGAACGATACGTGGCGCGTCGGCAATCGGCTCACGGCGAACGTCGGCGTTCGCTTCGACAAGAATCACGGAACCGATCAATCCGGCAACGTCGTCGCCAAGGATTCCGGATGGAGTCCACGGCTCGGCGTCATCTGGGATCCGACGGGTCAGGGCACGTGGAGCGTTACCGCCAGCGCGGCGAAATACATCTCGGCGATCTCGAATCCAGTGGCGGATTCATCCGCGGCAGGGGGAAATCCGCAGACGCGGCAGTTCATCTATCGAGGCCCGAGCATCAATGGTCCCGGCACAACGACGCCGACGCCCACAGCGGCCGCGATCCGTTCTGTGTTCGATTGGTTCTTCGCCAACGGTGGGCCGGCGCTTCCGCTCAACGGCGCGCCGACGATCCCTGGCATTACGCCGCAGATTGCCGGCACGCTTTCGTCGCCCAGTGCGTGGGAATATGCAAGTGGTATCGCGCGTCAATGGGGCGCGCGCGGCTCGCTGCGGGCCGACTTGCTGATCCGTCACTACGTCGATTTGTACATGCGGCAGGCCGATACCTCGACCGGCAAAGTGGCGGATCCGACCGGCCGTCAGTTCGATCTAACGGTGATCACGAATGCGCCCGATGGTCTGCTCTCGCGCGAGTATGCCGGCGGCACATTCACCGGCACGTATCGCTTCGGCACGACCGTCGACCTTGGCGCGAACTACACGTTGTCGCGGGCGCGGGGAAATTACGATGCGGAGAACGTGGCCAGCGGGCCGGTGCCGTTCGACTATCGCTATCCGGAATACAAGCAGGCGTCATGGAACTTCCCGGACGGCGATCTCGCCGTCGATCAGCGTCACCGCGCGCGCATCTGGGGCAACTACAATCCGCCGCAGCTGCCGGGACTGACCGTCAGCGTCTTGCAGGCGCTCGAGAGCGGCGTGCCCTACGGCGCGGTGAATACAAACGGCATCGATCCGCGACCGTATGCGACCAATCCCGGCGGCGTCTATCTCACACCGCCAGGATCGACGACCACGACTTACTTTTTCGGGCCACGCGACGAGTTTCACACCGAAGGTCAGATTCGCACCGACCTCGCGCTGAACTACGCGCGTCCACTTCCGAAAGCCGGCCGAGCCCAGTTCTTTGCGCAGGCGCAGCTGCTGAACGTCTTCAATCAGTTCCAGCTGTGCGCGTGTGGCAGTACGGTATTTGGCACCGGCAGTGCGGCAAATGCCGGCGGCGTGAACCTGCAGCGGATCGACACGACCGTCCTCACGCCTGGCACCACCGCGTCGCGGTACGCGGCGTTCGATCCATTCACGACGACGCCAGTGCGCGGTGTGAACTGGGACTACGGCCCGGTCTTCGGCCAGGCCTTCAATCGCTTCGCGTGGACGACACCGCGGACGTTCCGGATGTCGTTCGGGTTGCGGTTCTAGGACACAGCTCAATCAGCGGTTTTCACAGCGACGCTGCGATCACGTCTTAAGAGATCAACAGGAGAAGGGAGAACGGAGGAACAACCAACGAGAAGATCCTCCTTTCTCCTTTCTCCTGTTGATCTCTAAGTCACGATCGCGGCGTGACAGTGAAGATTGCTCGACCGACCCAAAACGCGTTGAGCCGATTGGTCGCCTGACTACACATTGTGGATATGAGGGCTCACCGTGTTGAAGCGTGGATTTGTCTTGTTGACGATGAGTGTCCTGCGGGTTGCGG
>Ga0111538_10006083_pt1 | contig 16388 bp, 14 predicted proteins | sample SoiMethybrSBSTD1_FD_79669 | JGI IMG/M metagenome (GOLD analysis project Ga0111538, IMG submission 79669) | Bulk soil microbial communities from a Populus tree surrounding site in Tennessee, USA - Soil MetaG P. TD hybrid SBSTD1 (version 2)... | ecosystem: Environmental > Terrestrial > Soil >...
AATGCATCGAACGACGCAGTGCCGGACGCCCAAAGCCAAATCGTAGCGACTGCTGCGAGGAACAGTCCCGCCATTGAAATACCGCCGGTGATCCAGCGCTGCGTCGGACGCGCGAAAGCGTCGACGAGCATCACAATCACGGCAACGGCGCAGACGATTACTTCCGGCGCGATCAGCGACCAGTTGATAATCGGCATCATCGATTGCGCGAGTAACAAGTTCATTCAGTTCTGCGGTCCACTTTAGCGGTTTCGATTGAGCCGCCGGCCGGCGACTTGAGCACGTACCCTCGAATCGCCAAAACAGCCGCCTTCGAACGATCGAGAAACGGGCGCGGGTAAACACCCATAAAAAGCATGAGTAACATCAGCGGCAGTATCAGTCCGAGTTCGCGCGGGTTGAGATCGCGGAGTCGCGCGTTTTCAGGGTTCGTCGTCTCGCCAAACAGCACGCGCTGTAACATCCAGAGCATGTAGACGGCCGCCCAGATCACGCCGGTGCTGGCGAGCATCGTTACGATCCAGGTGTGCGTGACTGCAGTCGACGTCCACGTTCCCGTCAAGATCAGAAACTCGCCGACGAATCCATTCAGAAACGGCAGACCGATCGACGATAGCGACGCGATGACGAACAGCGTGGCAAACCACGGCATCGGCGTAGCCAGTCCGCCAAACTCGCTGATCTGGCGCGTGTGTCTGCGTTCGTAGATGAAGCCGACGAAAAGGAAGAGAGCACCGGTGGAAATGCCGTGATTCAGCATTTGATAGAGCGCGCCCTGCATCCCGAGTTCGGTGAACGAAAAGATCCCGAGCACGACGAATCCCATGTGGCTAACAGACGAATAGGCCACCAGTCGCTTCACGTCGGGCTGGACCATCGCGACTAGCGCGCCGTAGATGATTCCAATCACCGCGAGCGTGATTAATACCCAGGCCCATTCTTTTGCCGCGTCCGGAAAGAGCGCGAGGTTGAAGCGCATCAATCCGTACGTTCCCATTTTCAGCAGCACGCCCGCGAGAATGACGGAGCCTGCGGTCGGCGCCTCGGTGTGCGCGTCCGGCAGCCAGGTGTGCACGGGCCATAGCGGCACCTTGATGCAGAACGCGATTGCGAACGCGAGGAACAACCAGTACGCCGTGTTGGCCGGCAGCGGATTCCGCTGCATCGCTTGCAACAGCGTCGAGTAGTCAAACGTGTGATAGATGAAGTAAAGCGCGATGATCGCGACCAGCATCAGCAAGCTGCCGACGGCCGTGTAAATGAAAAACTTGACGGCTGCGTAAATGCGCCGCTCGCCGCCCCAGATGCCGATCAGGAAGAACATCGGGACCAATGACGCTTCGAAGAACAAGTAGAAGAGCAGCAGGTCGAGCGACACGAAGACGCCGATCATCGCCGATTCGAGAATCAGCAGGAAGACGTAGTACGAGAGTTGTCGCTTGTGGACTGCGGTCCAACTTGAAAGGATCGCGATCGGCATCAGCAGAGTCGTCAGCAGCACTAACCAGAGACTGACGCCGTCGACGCCGAGATGATAATTCGCGCCAATGAAACCGATCCACGTGACGTTCTCTTCGAAACGAAATTCAGCGCCGGCGCCGGCTCCGCGAAGCAACAGTAGCGACACCGCGAAAGTCAGCGTGGTCGTCCCGAGCGCGATCCACTTGTGATTCGCGTCGCGGTTGCCGAAGACGATGCTGTACAGCACGGCGACCAGCGCGCCCGCCGTAGGTAGAAGAATCAGGATGGTCAGTAACTTCGGCATTTGCTAGCCCCGCGGAAAACCCAGGAATGCAAAGAGACCAATCAGAATGAGCGCGCCGATCAAAATAATGGCAGCGTAAGCGCGCACGAATCCGGCTTGCAGGTAACGGCCGAGGCGGCCCAGTTCGGTTACCGACTGCCCGATGCCGTGCAGCAGACCGTCGATGACGCCGATGTCGAAGATCTTCCAGAGACCTTCGCGCGACCCGACCAGGATTGGACGGATCAAGGTGGCATCGTAGATCTCGTCGACGTAGTACTTGTTCTCGAGTATGCGCGGCATGGCGAGCGTCGGTCGTTTCTTGAAGACCGTCCAGCCAATGCCTATACCTATTACGGCAATCGCAATTGAGCCGCCGGCTAATAGTCGTTCCGCAACAATCTCGTCATGTGAATGAAGATCCGTGTGATCTGTGTGAGCAATAACCGGTTCTAAAGTGTGCTCAATAACATTGATGTTCTTCTCGGTCACTAATGAGCTCATCGCGTAAGGCACACCGATGAAACCACCGATTGTTGAAAGAATCGCCAACACGATCAGCGGCACCGTCATGAGCTTCGGCGACTCGTGCGGATGATGGTGTGCTTTGTCAAACCGCTCGCTGCCCCAAAACGTCATCACCATCATTCGCGTCATGTAGATCGCGGTCAGCAGCGCCGTGATCGCGCCGACGATCCACAAGATCTTACTGGCCGACCCGATTCCAGCGGCGCTCCACGCTTTCCACAGGATCTCGTCCTTCGAAAAGAAACCCGCGAAGATCGGAATGCCGCTGATCGCCAGCCACCCGATAAACATCGTCACAAACGTCACCGGCATGTACTTTCGCAGGTTGCCCATGCGTCGCATGTCCTGCTCGTGATGCATGCCGTGAATCACCGACCCCGATCCGAGAAACAGCAACGCCTTGAAGAACGCGTGCGTGATGACGTGAAAGATGGCAGCGACAAACGCGCCGACGCCGCACGCGAGAAACATGTAGCCGAGCTGCGAGACGGTCGAGTACGCGAGAACCTTCTTGATGTCGTTTTGCGCGAGGCCGATCGTTGCGGCAAACAGCGCCGTCGCTGCACCAATGATCGCCACGACGAACATCGCCGTCGGCGCATGAACGAAGATCTCGGAACAGCGCACGATCATATAAACGCCGGCGGTTACCATCGTCGCGGCGTGGATCAACGCCGAAACGGGCGTCGGTCCGGCCATCGCGTCCGGCAGCCAAACGTAAAGCGGAATCTGTGCGCTCTTTCCGGCGGCGCCGATGAACAACAGCATCGCGACTGTCGTCGCGCCACCCGCGAAGATCGCACCAAACGTGAATGGCTCGACCGGCCGGCTTTGGAAGAACGACAGCGCCGTCGTTGCCGCTTCACCCGCTGCAGGGTTCGCGAAGAAGCTTACTGAGCCAGTGATGAAAAACGTCAGCATCACGCCGAGAATGAAACCCCAGTCGCCGATACGGTTTGTAATGAACGCCTTCTTCGCTGCATCGCCCGCTTCTTTCCGGTCGAAGTAGTAACCGATCAGCAGGTACGAGCAGAGGCCGACGCCTTCCCAGCCGACAAACATCAACACGAAGTTGTTCGCCAGCACGAGCGTCAACATGGCGAACATAAACAGGTTGAGATATGAGAAGAAGCGATAGAAACCCGCTTCGCCGTGCATGTAACCGATGGCGAAGATGTGGATCAGCAATCCGACGAAAGTGACGAAGAGCGCGTAAGTGCCGCTCAAGCGATCCATCGCCAGCGCGAAGTCGGCGCGCAGCGTACCGACGTCCAACCACGTCCAGATGTGATCGAGCAACGGCTCCTCGCCGCGCAGGGCCCCGTGCGAATTGAACGCGAGATAAAAGGCGACGACAGTCGAGATCGCGATCGATCCACACGCGACGAGGCCGATAAATCGTTCGTCACGCACGCGCCGTCCGACGAACCAATTGATCGCCGCGCCCGCGAGAGGCGCGAAGATGATCACGCTGAGAAGATTCGTTTCCATTACAGCTTCAGAATGCTCGCCTCATCCACATCAAGCGTCTCGCGATTACGAAAGATCGCGATGATGATTCCGAGTCCGACTGCCGCTTCCGCCGCCGCCACCGTCATCACGATGAAGACGAATAGTTGCCCCGTAACGTCCTGAAAGAAACTCGAGAACGCCACGAACGTCAGGTTCACGGCGTTCAGCATCAACTCGATGCACATGAACATCGCGATGATGTTGCGCTTGATGATCACGCCAGTTACACCGATCGTGAACAGCACGGCGGACAGCGCGAGATACCATGAGAGTTGTGGTTCCATAACACTTAATTCCGTTTTGGTGGCCGAGACACGTTGTCGATGCCGAGCAGTCGTTCTGCTTCGGCCGTGGTTTCTGCTTCGACTCCCTCAGTCGATTCGTGACCAACCGCGGGATCGATCAACGACAGCGGCAGGTGCGCTGCGCCGGGAACGATGCGAGCAGTTGCCGATAGCAGTCCGCCGCGACGCGCAAGCGTCATCGCGCCGACGATCGCCATCAATATCAGAATCGAAGTTATTTCGAACGGCAGCAGGTACTGAGTAAACAATGCCGATCCGACGGAGTGCGTTAGTCCCACTGCCGGGCCAGCCGGCGCAGACGCAACCAGTGGTGCCTGCATACTCACCAGAATAAACACGACTTCCGCAATCAGCACCGCCGACAAACCTATCGCTAACGGCAATAGAAACTTGAGACGTCCGCGCCGGCGTTCTTCCTCCTCGACGTTGAGCAACATGATCACAAAGACCACGAGCACCATGATCGCGCCCGCGTAGACAATCACTTGCACCGCGGCGATGAATGGCGCTGCCAGCATCACGTACAAACACGCGAGCGAAATGAAAACGCCGATGAGCGAGATCGCGCTGTAAAGCGGGTTGCGCTGCGCCACCACCGCCAGCGCGCACCCAATCGCCATCCCGGCAAACAAAATGAAGAGCAGTACCAGCATTACAAACCCGGAAACAGGAAGATCAGCGTGGCCGTGAGAAAGATGCTGAACAGCGCAAACGGCAACAATACCTTCCAACCAAAGTTCATCAATTGATCGAACCGAAATCGTGGCAGCGTCCCACGCAGCCAGATGTACAGAAACAGAAAGAAGATGACTTTAAGAATGAAACCGATCGCGCTTACGAGCCCGAACAAAAACGTCCCGCGACCGAAGATGTCCTCGGCAAACGGCACGTTCCAGCCACCGAGAAACAACGTCGTCGCCAGCATCGACACCGTGAACATGTTGATGTATTCGGCGAGGAAGAACAGCGCAAACTTCATCGCGCTGTACTCGGTGTGAAAACCCGCGACCAGTTCCGTTTCCGCTTCCGGCAAGTCAAACGGGACGCGATTCGTTTCCGCAATCGCGGCGATCAGGTAAACCACGAAACCGAGCGGATGAAAGAAGATGAACCAGCGCATGCCGTGCCAGCCCGATTGGTTCTCGACGATCTGCCCGAGGTCCAACGTGCCCGCCAACAGAATCACGCCGATCAAGCTCAACCCCAGCGCCAGCTCGTATGAGATCATTTGCGACGAGGCCCGCAGCCCGCCCATCAAGCTGTACTTGTTGTTCGAGGACCAACCGGCGAGCATGATGCCGTAAACGCCGATCGACGTGATGCCCAAAACGTAAAGCAGGCCAACGTCGAAACGCGCGATCGTCAGCGGCAACGAATAGTCGGTGAAGGGAATTCGCGTCTCCGGTCCAAACGGATAGACAATCATCGTCATCAACGCCGCCATCGTGGCGATCACCGGCGCCAGAAAATAGATGAAGCGCGTTGATTTGTCGGGAACGATGTCTTCTTTGAGTATGAACTTCAGCAGGTCGGCAAACGGTTGGAGCATGCCGCCCGGGCCAACGCGATTCGGGCCGAGCCGTCCCTGGATAAACCCGAGCACACGGCGTTCGGCGAGCACCGTGTAGGCCACGATCAGGAGCACGACCGTGAAAGCCACGGTGATGGCCACGAGCTTGAGGCCGATGTCAATTGCGGTATCCATTGTTTTAAGAGGTTTCCCGCAAAGGCGCAAAGACGCAAAGAGTTGAATTTAAGCTCAAGGTTAAAACTTTGCGTCTTTGCGCCTTTGCGGGAAACTCTGATCTCACGTCCTGGACCCCACCGTGATCTGGTACAGCGGTGAGATCCTCGTCGTCTCGGGCCGCGGGTTGCCGGACGCCAGCAGATGGAACTGCGGCACCTTGTCCGTCAGATTGCCAATCCTGAACAACTCGTGTCCGACTTTCGGCGTTCCGTAAATCTTCTCGCCCGTCTCGTCGAGCGCTTCAACGCCCCTGCGAACAGCAGCCAGTGCTTCGGAGACGTCAGTTTGGGCCACGCTGTGTTTTGCCTGGACGGGTTGGGTCTCGTCTTTCAACAGCGGATAGCGCATGCCGGAATAAGCCGGAACTTGCTCGCCGATGGCCCGGAAGACGGCGCTCGCCGACAACTCGAAGCCGAAATCCAGTCCGAGTTCTTTCGCGAGTTGCGCGGTGATCATCCAGTCGGGTTTCGACTGGTGGACCGGAGGAATCGACTGTCGTACTCGTTGGACCAGCCCGTCGTTGTTTGTGAACGTGCCGTCCTGTTCGGCATACGAAGACGCGGGAAGAACGACATCCGCCGCCGCTGTCGTCTCGGTCTCGAATAGCTCTTGGACCACGAGGAAGTCGAGCTTTGCGAGCGCGTCTTCGGCTGTTTCCAGGTGCTGCGGCAGGAAGCTCCCGGTCACGTACATTGCGCGGATCGCCTCGCCCGACGCCTGGAGCATTTCCGATGGCGTCATCGCGCCGTTCATCATACCGATGTCATGTGCGCCGATGCTGTTGTTGAATAATGGCAACGGGTGGAACAAGACCCGTCGACCCTCGGCTGCGAAGACGGACGTTAATTGGCCCATAACGGCCTGCGCCTCACGGCTGAGCTCGCCGCCAAACATCACGATCAGATCGCCCTGCGTGTCGCGGATGATCCCGCGCATCGCCTCGATCTCGCTAGTCTCGATACCGGCTTTTTTTGCGACCAGCTCATCACTCGTCACCGGTTCCGCCAGCGACAGGACAATCGCATCTTCAGTTCCCGGCCGGATGTGCAAAAACATAGCGGCCTGCTCGACGAGTCGAATACGAACTGGGTTCGCGATGATCAGCTTCGCCCCGCCGTTTCGTACCGCTTGCCGGATCTGTTTGCCGGTCAGCGGCTGCAACTCTTCCGGCTCGCCGCCTACAACCAGAATCGTCTTCGCGTAACGAATGTCGCGATGCGTCGCCAGTTGCGCGCCAAGGTTGTCGAAAAACGGCTTCAACGTGAACGCGTCAGTTGCGGTGTAGTTGTTCGTTCCGACCAGCTCTGTTGCAAACCTGTGCAGCACGTAAAGCGCTTCGTTCGTCGAACGCGGACTACCGACAATGCCGATCGCGTCTCGTCCATGCTCGTCCGCGACCGCGTCGAGTCGCTCGGCGACGTGACGAATCGCTTCATCCCACGTGGCGGGAATCAGCTTGCCGCCTTTCTTGTAGCGAATCATCGGCGTGCGGATGCGCGCCTCGTGATTGATGAACGGATGACCAAACCGGCCTTTCACGCACAGAAACTCGCCGTTGATGCCGTTGACGTAACGATCGCGCGCGACCACGCGCCGCACCTCACCGCCACGGGAACCAACCGACATTTGACAGCCGTCCGAACAGAAGTTGCAGGTCGAAATCGTTTGGGCCAACTCCCACGGACGCGTTTGGTGACGATAGGTCGCGTCAAGCAGCGTGCCCGTCGGACAGACCTCGATACAGTTACCGCACTGCGAACAGTCGAGCCAGCCCATGTACGTGCCGATCACGGTGTGCGCGCCCCGTCCGCCTGCTTCGATCGCGTCCTCGCCCATCCACTCGTCACAAACGCGCGTGCAACGTTTGCACAGGATGCACCGCTGCGAATCGTTGGCAACCATCGGCGAGAGATATTTCTCGGCGTAGTAATTTTTCTGTTCGGTGAAGCGTTCTTCGAGTCCGCCCCAGTCGAACGTCATCTCCTGGAGTTCGCACTCGCCGCCGCGATCGCACACCGGGCAATCGAGCGGATGGTTGGCCAGCAGAAACTCCGTCATGCCGCGCTGGGCCTTCTCGATCTCTTCGCTTTGTGTCGTGACGACCATGCCGTCGGTGCAGGTGATGGTGCACGACGTTTGGAGCTTGGGCATCTTCTCGATGCGCACGAGACACATGCGACACGACGCTTGCAGCGCGAGGTCGGCGTAGTAGCAGAACGAAGGGATGTCGAATCCCTTTTCGCGGCACACGTCGATCAAACGCGCGCCTTTCGGGACTTCAAACAGCTTTCCGTTGATTGTGACTTTTACGAACTCAGTCGCCATTTCTCTGTAATCTGCGCGCGAAATCTTCCGGGAACCGCTTGATGGCCGATTGGATGGGCCAGGAAGCTGCGTCGCCCAGCGGGCAGAACGATTTGCCCTCGATGTTGTCGCAAAGATCGAGCATCAGTTGCGCATCTTCGAGCCGCCCGCCGCCTTTATCGATACGTTTGAAAACCTTCACCAGCCAGTCCGTGCCTTCGCGACACGGCGTGCACCAGCCGCACGATTCGTGTTTGTAAAACTCGGTCAGGTTCTTCGTCGATTCGAAGACGTCGACCGTTTCGTCCATGACGATGAAACCACCCGAGCCGACACTCGATCCCGCGGCCACGAGTCCTTCGTAGTCCATGCGCACATCTTTCCCGACGATCTGATCGGCACGCATGATGTAGACCGAAGAGCCGCCGGGAATCACAGCTTTCAACTGCTTGCCGCCGAGGATCCCGCCGCAGTCTTCCATGATGAACTTTTCCATGTCGTCGTAGCCCATTGGCAGTTCGTAAACGCCGGGACTGTTGACGTGACCCGATACCGACCAAACTTTCGTGCCGCCGCTCTTCTCCGTTCCGAGTTTCTGATAAGCCTCGCCGCCCATCTTGATGATGTCGGGCACGGCCGTCAGCGTCTCGACGTTGTTCACGACCGTCGGACACGCATACAAACCGGAGACGGCAGGGAAGGGAGGTTTCATGCGCGGATGCCCGCGCAGTCCTTCGAGCGAACTCAAGAGGGCGGTCTCTTCACCACAGATGTAAGCGCCGGCGCCGGTGTGCGTGTGAATCTCGCACGAGAAGTTTGTGCCGAGAATCTTTTCACCGACGAGTCCCGCCGCGCGCGCTTCTTTCAGCGCGACGTCCATGATGTCGATCAGATACTTGTACTCGCCGCGCGTGTAGATGTAATTCGTTCGTGCGCCGAGTGCGTAGGCGGCGATCAACATGCCTTCGATCAGCATGTGCGGATCACGTTCCATCAGGTAACGGTCCTTGAACGTGCCCGGCTCCGATTCGTCGGCGTTACAGACGACGTACTTTGGCTTCGGCGAGTCTTTCGGCACGAAGCTCCACTTCATTCCGGTCGGAAAACCCGCGCCGCCACGTCCGCGCAGCGCAGACTTCTTTACCTCGTTGATCACGTCGTCCGGCGACATGCCATCGAGCACTCTCTTGATCGCCTCGTAGCCGCCATTCGCCCGATAGACGTCAAGGGCGCGCGAGTTCTCGAGATGAACTCGACGGAGTTGCAGTGGTTCACAGCCGATGGCTTCGATACGCATAAACTTCTAGGGCAACGAATCTAATACCCGATCGATCGTTTCCGGTGTCAGGTTTTCGTGATAGTCAAAATTGATCTGCATCATCGGCGCCGTGCCACACGAGCCGAGACACTCGACTTCCGACAACGTGAATCTTCCGTCCGCCGTCGTCTCGCCAACCTTGATGCCGAGTTTGTTCGTGCAATGCTCGACGACTTTTCCCGCGCCCATGATCTTGCACGACAGTGTGCGGCAGACCTGGATGTGATACTTGCCGACGGGCGCGGTATTGATCATCGAGTAGAACGTCGCCACTTCCCAGATGTCCGTCACGCGCAGCGCCAAACGGTTTGCGAGATACAACACGCCCGGCGGATCGAGATAACCGCGTTCGCGTTGCACGATGAACATCAGCGGCAGGATCGCGGAGCGCGGCACGGGATACTTCGACAAATGCCAATCAATCTCCGCCTCGATTTCCGGCGAGAACGTTGCTGGCTCAACCCCGAGTTCGACGGGCTGGGACAGTGGTTGGATCTGGGTTAACTGAGTACTCACCGATCGATCTCTCCCAACACGATATCGAGCGATCCGATAATCGCGACCACGTCCGCCACCATCTCGCCTTCAGCCATCACGGGCAGCGCCGAAAGGTTCACAAAACTCGGTCCGCGGAAGTGCACGCGACTCGGCTTCGGGCCGCCATCCGACTTCATGTACACACCCAACTCGCCTTTCGACGCCTCGATCGGGAAATAAACCTCGCCCGCTGGAACGTCGAAACCTTCGGCGACGATCAGGAAGTGATGAATCAACGCATCCATGTGACTCTTCATCGCTTCGCGATCGGGCAACACGACCTTCGGCGCGTCCGCTTTCACCGGACCAGGCCGCAGTCGTGACAGCGCCTGTACGGAGATCTTGTGCGACTCCTTCATCTCGCGCATGCGGACCATGTAACGCGACCACACGTCGCCGTCGGGCTCGGTCGGCACTTCGAAGTCGTACTTTTCATAACCGGTGTAGGGGTTCGCGCGTCTGATGTCGAGATCGACGCCGCTGCCGCGCAGACATGGACCGGAAAGACCCCAATCGATCGCCTCTTCAGCGGAAATGAGGCCGATGCCCTGTGTTCTTCGCTGGAAGATCTTGTTGCCGCTCAGCAGCGTGTGAAACTCCTGAAGCGACGGTGGAAACCCGTCGAGAAACTGTTTGCAGCGGTTTTCGAAACCGGCGGGCAGGTCCATCATCAAACCGCCGATGCGAAAATAGGACGGTGTTAGACGACCTCCCGAAGCAGCCTCAATCAGGTTCAGAATCTTCTCGCGTTCACGGAAACAGTAGAAGAAGACGGTCATCGCGCCGATGTCGAGCGCGTGCGTGCCGAGCCAGACGAGATGCGAGGCGATGCGCTGTAGCTCGCACATCAGGACGCGAATCGTTTGTGCGCGTTCCGGAATCTCGAGGCCGAGCAGTTTCTCGCCGGCCATCACGTAGGCGAGGTTGTTGCCGAGCGGATTGAGGTAGTCCATCCGATCGGTGATGACGATTCCTTGCTGATACTTCTTGTACTCGAACAGCTTCTCCATGCCGGTGTGGAGATAGCCGATGTCGGGCGTTGTTTTGACGACCATCTCGCCGTCGAGCACGAGTTCCAAACGCAGCACGCCGTGTGTCGACGGGTGTTGCGGGCCCATCGAGATGGTCATCTGCGTGTCGAGCGGCTGGTCGACGATCTCGAACTGCGGCGGAATTGTCGGTGCGGAACTCATAAATTACTTCAAGCTGTACGGTTCATAACCGCGCAACGGAAAATCCTTGCGCAACGCGTGGCCTTGCCAGTCGTCCGGCAGCAGGATGCGACGCAGATCGGGATGGCCGTCGAAAACGACGCCAAACAGATCGAATGTCTCGCGTTCGTGCCAGTTCGCGGTCTTCCAGACCGTCGTCACAGTGTCTACGTGAACATCGTCCTCGTTCAGCACGACTTTCAGCCGCACGCGGTGATGCTTCGTCGTGGAGAAGAGGTGATAGTTGACCTCGAAACGCGGTTCTTCTTCGACGCCGCGATCGGCGCCACAAATGTCTGATAAGAAGTTGAACTGTGTTTCCGGCGAGGTCTTCAGAAACTGACACGCGGGGACGATGTGTTCGCGAGGCACGACAATGGTGGTCTCGCCGAACGCGGAGATCACTTCGGCAATCCACTCTGGATGTTCACGCTGTAACGCCGCCAGAAAAGGCGGCGCTGTCGCTTCCAAGCTCTCGCTTGTCGGTGTCGCTTGCTCGCTGTTTTCCATCCGTGTTTAAAACCTGTTTACGATGACCGGCGTCGCTCGTGCCGCGAGGCGATCGTGTACGGTCGCGATTCCGGTAACGTGTTCTGACGCGCAGTCGATCCATCGGTGATGGGTAACGTGCCGGGCACGACTGCTTCGCGCGCTTCGGCTTCGGGAACGTCGCGTCGATCGCGCACGCTCTCCTTCATCACTTTCTCCTGCAACATCATCACCGCGTGAATCAACATCTCCGGCCGCGGAGGACAACCGGGAATGTAAACGTCTACCGGAACGATCTTGTCCACGCCCTGAACAATCGCGTAGTTATCAAACACGCCGCCCGACGTCGCGCACGCGCCCATCGAAATGACCCACTTGGGTTCGGGCATCTGATCGTAAATCCGGCGCAACACCGGCGCCATTTTGCGCGACACGCGTCCGGAAACGATCATCACGTCTGCCTGACGCGGGCTGGCGCGAAACACTTCCGACCCGAAGCGCGCCAGATCGTTTCGCGATGATGTCGCATTCATCATCTCGATCGCGCAGCAGGCGAGTCCGAATGTCGCCGGCCAGAGTGACGACTTACGCGCCCAGTTGATCAGCGAATCGAGCTTCGTGGTCAACACTTCCGGCAAAGCTTCGGCAATTACATTTTCCAGTCCCATAACAACTACCTCGCGCTCTCGCGCGCTTACGCCGCTGGTCGTCGCTCCTGCAGCCGTCGTCGGGCTTCGAGATCGTGGAGCGCGCGTGCTTCGGCTTCGGCTTCACGTCGCGCCTTCTCGCCCCAATCAAACGCGCCCTTCTTTACGACGTAGATATATCCGGCCAGCAACAATCCAACAAAAACCATCATTTCCAGGTACACAAACCAGCGCATCGCCGGGCTCACGGCAGCAAGCGTTTTGAACACAGCCGCCCACGGCACCAGGAAGATCACCTCTATGTCGAAGAGGATGAACAGCATCGCGATCAAGTAGAACTTCACCGAGAAGCGCTCACGAGCAGAACCGACCGGATCCTTGCCGCACTCGTAAGGCATCAGCTTCGTGCGCGTGCGCTTCCGCTGGCCCACAAACTGCGACAGCAGGACGTTGCCGACTGCGAAGCCCGCCGCGACGACGAACATCAAAAGAATCGGTAGATAGTCGTAAAGCCGGAACGTCATTTAAACGCACACTGCCACCTGCCGTTGATCGGTTTCGCTTGAAAACCAATCTTGCGCGGCCGGTGGCACTCGATCACGAGATTGAGAATCATTGTACAAGCGTGATGGTAGGCGAAGTGATCAAGGGTGTCAAGCAAGCTTTCCGCCCTGAAATTCCACAATAAAAATGCTGATTGACCGTGAAAAAATGCTTGTGTTACCGTTCAGCAAAAGGCGCTTTCGAGCGGCCTTCCGTTGAGGGACTTACCCGTGAGCCTGTGATTACCGGATTCAACACTGACATCGAACATGATGGCGTCGTCTATCATGTGCAGACCGAGGACAAAGGGCTCGACTCACCTATCATCCTTTCACTGGTCTATGTGGGCGGAACGATCCTCGCCAGCAAACGGTCTCCTTACGCCGATCTGATCGAGCAGGGGTTCAGCGATGAACTGCTTGCGGAGCGGCTCAAACGCCAGCACAAGCTAATCTGCGCCGCGATCAACTCAGGGCGCATCAACGACCTCAAAAAGATGGGAGGCCGCGCGAAAGAAGCTCTCGAGACCGTAGTCGAAGAGCCTGAGGCCGCCAGTGAAATTGAAGTTTCCGAAGAGGTTGAGGCTGCGAGCGCGCCTACGGTCACTGAAGAGTTTGAGTTCGATTATGAGATGACGCAACAGTGGGTGCCTCCACCGCCGAAAGAAGAGACGGAGGCGGAAGAAGAACTCCCGGTCGAAGCATCTGTTCGAGAAGAGTCGTGGGAAGTTGTCGCTGAAGAGGAACAAACGGAAGAGCCGGTTGAAGAAGTCCTGCCGGATGGCCTCGTCATCACGTTGCTGGACGACGAAGAGTTTTATTCGGCACAGTCCTACACCTTGCGCGTGCTTATCACGAACCGTTCCGCAGGCGAGGAAAAACCGCTGGCGAACGCGTCCGTCTCAATCAAGATTCTCGGCACGACTTTCCGTCCTTTGATCTATACGCTGAAGACCGAGAGCGACGGAGTGGCGAGTGTAGCGACCCAGATCCCCGAGTTTTCTTCCGGCCGCGCGGCCGTTCTGGTGCGTGCCGTGGTTAAGGACCAGGCCGCCGAGCTGCGCCGCATCATTCATCCTGCCACCTGACGAGACTGAGACGTTGCGCGTTTACGTAAACGGTGAAGCCCGAGAGTTCTCCAGTCCACTTTCCCTGGCCCAGTTAATTACCGAGCTCGACCTGCCGCCCGCGAGAATTGCCGTCGAATTGAATCGCGTTGTCGTGCGTCGCGACGAATGGATCGCGACGGAGTTGCGCGACGACGATCGGATCGAGATCGTCCACTTCGTCGGTGGTGGTCGAGGCTAAATGCGTGTAAAGTTTCGAGTATGTCGACAGCAATGAGCGAGAAGGTTTCAAGTGAGAGTCTGATTATTGCCGGACGCGCGTTTAATTCGCGGCTGATCATCGGCACAGGCAAGTATCGAAGTTTTGCAGAGATGCGCGCGGCGCATGCTGCGTCAGGCGCGGAGATGGTGACGGTGGCCGTGAGACGCGTGCCGCTCGATCGGAGCAGTGAGTCGTTTCTCGATCATCTCGATCCGGCGTTGCAGATCTTGCCGAACACCGCAGGTTGTTATTCGGCGGAGGACGCGGTGCGAACGGCGCGTTTGGCGCGAGAAGCGCTGGGGACAGATCTGGTGAAGCTCGAAGTCATCGGCGATCAGACGACGCTGTTTCCCGACAACGAACAGACACTCGAAGCGGCGCGTGTTCTCGTGAAGGAAGGGTTCGTCGTGCTTCCTTATTTTAATGACGATTTAATTATGGCGAAGAAGCTGCTCGACGCTGGTTGTGCGGCGATCATGCCGCTGGCGGCGCCGATCGGATCGGGCTTAGGTGTACAGAATCCCGCGAACCTGCGAATCATGCGTGAACAGCTTCCCGACGCGACGATCATCGTCGATGCTGGTGTCGGGACGGCGAGTGATGCCGCAATCGCGATGGAGCTTGGCGCCGATGGTGTGCTGATGAATACGGCGATTGCGGAAGCAGAGGATGCGGCGAAGATGGGAACGGCGATGAAGTTGGCGATTCAGGCCGGGCGCTTGGCGTACCTGGCGGGTCGCATGCCGAAGCGTTTGTATGCGAGCGCTTCGAGTCCGCTAACGGGAGTGATCAAGTAACACAGATCACGGCAGTGTTAGCATGATCTGTTGTTGTTCGCGCATCACGCGGTCGCCCAGATCGGTGGTGCTGATGGTCGGATAAGCGCCTCCTTTTACTTTCAGACAGTCAGCTTCTATCAGCGCGTCGATGTAAGTCTGAACCTCGTCGTTCGACATGTCCTTTAATAAGCCGTAGGTCGAGAGTTCGTTCAGACCGGCGCTCATCACTTGCTTCGACGCTGAGCCGCGCAATGTTGCCGCGAGGATCTTCTTTCCAAATCTTCCGTTCATTCGTTTCGCACACGCGAGGATTTTTCTGACGCGGAGCAATTCGTCGTCCGTGAGGTCGCGTGGTTTTGAATTGCGAACGGGCGGCGCTGGAGTGTCTTCGATGTCGACTGCGGCAACCGGCGCTGCGGTTTTCGGCCGGCAGTTGCCGCATGTACCGCATTGACGATCGTGATGGCGGTCGCCGAAGTAGTCGAGGATGTGCGCGCGATAGCAGTAGTCCGTGTAGCAGAGATTTATCAGCTCCCGCAGCTTGCGCCGTTCCAGATCTGCCCGGCCCAGGATCTGTCTGGCGTCGACGCGCAGGCCGGTTACAGGAACATTGTCAAGCATGATGATGACTCGTGGATTGCGTGCGCCGCGCTCGCTACGCGCCATGGCTGGCGCTTCGCGTGAGATGTGTCCCGCGCGTTCGAGCATGTAAAGCGCGGATTGGACCGCCATGTCATTCTTTTCACCAGCCAGCTTTCCGATCTGAGCTGTCGGCAATTCAATTCTTTTCTGACCCGTTCCGAGGAGCGCGCTGTAAACGTTCTTGACCGTGCTGATGTCCGGATACGAGCCGTCGATGAAGAAATCGTGCGTGTTTTTGTCGGCGTAGTTGAAGAGCAAGACGCAGGTTGACGGCAGACCGTCACGTCCGGCGCGGCCGATCTCCTGGTAATACGCTTCTATCGATCCCGGAATCTGGTAATGCGCTACGAAGCGGATGTCGGGTTTATCGATCCCCATGCCGAACGCGTTCGTGGCGACGATCATCTGCGTTCGTCCGTTCATGAAGTCTTCCTGCTCCTTGATGCGGACGCCGTCGCTCATCCCCGCGTGATACGTCGAGACTCTGAGGCCAGCGACTTTCAGTTCGCGTCCGACCTGTTCGACTGCTTTGCGAGTTGACGCGTAAACGATGCCCGAGCCGCTCGTCTTTTGTGCGAGGTGACGGATGCGGCTGATCTTCTCCTTTTCCTTTTCCGTGTGGACCACCTCGATCGAGAGGTTCGGACGATCGAAGCCGCTTACGAACGTCTGCGGTTGCGACAGTCCGAGTTGTTGAATGATGTCGGAGCGGACGTAAGGCGTGGCCGTTGCGGTCAGGGCGACAGTCTGAATC
>Ga0111538_10006084_pt1 | contig 16388 bp, 15 predicted proteins | sample SoiMethybrSBSTD1_FD_79669 | JGI IMG/M metagenome (GOLD analysis project Ga0111538, IMG submission 79669) | Bulk soil microbial communities from a Populus tree surrounding site in Tennessee, USA - Soil MetaG P. TD hybrid SBSTD1 (version 2)... | ecosystem: Environmental > Terrestrial > Soil >...
AGCGTCCGGTCGCCGCCACGGCCTGAAACGCGATGTTGTTCAAGCCCTCGACGTCGAGCCCGATGAATTGGCGCACGGTCGGCTGGCGCACGCCGATGGTGATCTTGGTGTGCGGTTGCCTGATCAGCACGTTCGGCTTCGGGCCGCGCTCGTCGCTTGGCCTGTTCCTCACGCCGATGTCCTCGGCGCATGGATGGGGCCGCGACGTCTTCGCCTTGGCGCTCGCCATTCAGATGTTGCTGTGGGGCGCCTGCCAGCCGTTCGCCGGCGCCGTCGCGGATCGCTTCGGCGCCATGCGCGTGCTGTCGGCCGGCGCCATCCTCTACGCCATCGGCCTCGTGCTGATGGCCTACAGCCAAAGTCCGGCCATGCTGCAGTTGACGGCCGGCGTGGTCCTCGGCCTCGGCATCGCCGGCTCGTCGTTCACGGTGGTGCTCGGCGCGTTTGGAAAACTTTTGCCGGACCGCTGGCGTTCGTTCGCCTTCGGCGCCGGCACGGCCGCCGGGTCGTTCGGTCAATTCCTGTTCTCGCCCGTCGCGGTCGCGCTGATCGACGGGTTCGGCTGGCAGCACGCGCTCCTCATCTTCGCCGCCATCGTGCTGGTGATCGTCCCCTTGAGCCTGGCGCTCGTGGCGCCGCCGCGGGATTCGGGATCTGCCGCGCACCAGTCGATCAAGCATGCGCTCGCCGAAGCGCTGTCGCATCGCAGCTATCTGTTGCTCGTGCTCGGCTACTTCACGTGCGGGTTCCAGCTCTTCTTCATCACCGTGCACCTGCCGGCCTACTTGGTGGATCGCGGTCTGCCGGCCGAGATCGGCGCCTGGACCATCGGCGTGATCGGGTTGTTCAACGTCATCGGCTCGCTGTCCTCCGGCTGGCTCAGCGACCGCATGCCCAAGCGCTACCTGCTGGCCTTGATCTACTCCATGCGTTCGCTGGCCGTGCTCGTCTTCATCAGCCTGCCGACCACGCCGGCATCGGCGCTGGTGTTCGGCGCCGTGATGGGATTTTTGTGGCTATCCTCGGTGCCGCCGACCAACGGCCTAGTGGCGCTCATGTTCGGCACGCGCTGGCTGACCATGCTGGCCGGCCTGGCGTTCTTCAGCCATCAGGTCGGCGGCTTCATGGGCGTGTGGCTCGGCGGTGTCGTCTACGAGCGCACCGGCTCCTACGACGTGATCTGGTGGCTGTCGATCCTGTTCGGCCTGCTGTCGGCCGTCATCAACTTGCCGATCGAGGAGAAGCCGGTCGCGCGCGTGGCGCCGCAGGCGACGTGAGGCTGCCGCCGCCGCGCTTGCGCTGACGCGCACTCCGCGTCCACAATCTCGCACCGGGCGCGGGTGATCACAACATGGCGACCTTTCGGGCGATTCTCATTCGCAAGACCGACGACGGGCAGTCGGTCGGCCTCGCCGATTTCGACGAGAAGGACCTGATGGAGGGCGACGTCACGGTCCGCGTCGAGTGGTCGAGCCTCAACTACAAGGACGGGCTGGCGCTCGCCGGCAAGGCGCCGGTGGTGCGCCGCTTTCCGATGATCCCGGGCGTCGACCTCGCCGGCATGGTCGAGACCTCGCAGCACGCCGACTGGAAGCCGGGCGACCGCGTCATCCTCAACGGTTTCGGCCTCGGCGAGACCCACCTCGGCGCCTACGCCGAACGGGCGCGGGTCAAGGGCGATTGGCTGGTGCCGATGCCGGCCGGCATGACCGGCCGCGAGGCCATGGCGATCGGCACCGCCGGATACACTGCCATGCTGGCCGTGCTGGCGCTCGAGCGTCACGGCGTCACCTCCGACCGCGGCCCGGTCGTGGTCACCGGGGCGGCGGGCGGTGTCGGCTCGGTGGCGGTCGCGCTCCTGGCCAAGCTGGGGTACCAGGTCGTGGCCTCCACCGGACGCATGAGCGAGGCCGATTACCTCAAGCGGCTCGGCGCCACCGAGGTGATCGACCGGGCCGAGCTCACCGGCCAGGTCCGGCCATTGGGCAGGGAGCGGTGGGCCGGCGGCATCGACTCGGTCGGCTCGACCACGCTCGCCAATGTGCTGTCCATGACCCGTTACGGCGGGGCAGTGGCGGCCTGCGGCCTCGCCGGCGGTCTGGATCTGCCCACCTCGGTTGCCCCCTTCATTTTGCGGGCAGTGTCGCTTTTGGGCATCGATTCCGTGATGTGTCCGCAGAGCGTCCGCCGCGAGGCGTGGAAACGCTTGGCTTCCGACCTCGACCGGGGCAAACTCCAGGCGATGACGAGGGAAATCAGCCTGGTCGAGGTGCTCGACGCCGGCCGCTCCATCGTGGAGGGGCAGGTGCGCGGGCGAATTGTGGTCAAGATTGGGTAAACGCGTTCAGAATTTGTGCACCATCGTGGGGCATGATCGCCGCCGCCATGGTTAACGGAGTGGGGCAGACATGTCGGCGCGTATCGCTGCGATTGTGGCAGGCATTCTGGCGACTTTGCCGGCGGTGGCCGGACCGGCGACGGCCGGCGAGATGAGGCCCGAGGAAGCCCAGCGCTTTGTGGCCGGAAAACTGTTCGCCTATTCCTGCTTCGACGGCACGGCCGGCGCCGGCCGCATTTTTCCCGACGGGTCGGTGGCGGGCACCATCCGCATGCAGGGCAGGGGCCCCATGCGCTATGCGATGCTTCCGGCCGGAACCCTGAAAGTGAAGAACAACGCGGTCTGCGCGTCCCTGAGGGGCCTGCCGTTCGAGCCGTGCTTCAACCTGGAGCAGACCGACGCCAACAGTTTTCGCGGGTCGATTCGAGGCTTGAGCTTCGCCTATTGCACCTTTACCAAGCGTAATCCGCGCACCACCATCGCCCGCGCCGCCGATCCGCTGCCGCTGCGCGCGTCGATCCACGAAACCGCCGGCCGGAACTGATCTCCTCAAGCGGGCCGTGTCGGCTCGATGTGCGCCTCGCGCGCGAGGCGACGCATCATTCCTGCGACACGCCGGCGATTTTGATCGCCTCCGCCCACAAGGCAATATCTTGCGCGATGGTGGCGGCGAATTCCGCCGGGCTGTTGCCGAGCGGATCGACACCGTTGCCGGCGAGGCGCTCTGCCACGCGCGGGTCGCTGATCGCTTGCGACACTGCGCGCGCAATCCGATCAATGATCTCGCCCGGCGTTCCGGCGGGGGCCATCAATCCGGTCCATAACAGGCTGGTCAGGCCGGGCACGCCGGACTCGGCCAAAGTCGGCACGTGCGGAATCTGTCGGGCGCGATTTTCACCGGTGACTGCCAGTAAGCGCAGCGCGCCGGTCGCCGCATGCGGCACCACCACCGACAGATTGGCGAAATACGCGTCCACGTGACCGGCGACGACGTCGTTCAGTCCTGCTGGGCCGCCTTTGTACATCACCGGCGTCATAGTGAGATCGGTGCGCTTGAGGAACAGCACCATGGACAGGTGATTGAGGCTGCCAACGCCCGGGGCCACGTAAGTCAGCTTGCCGGGATGCCGGCGCACGTAGTCGGTGAACTCGGCGAGCGTGCTGGCGGGAAGGCTCGGGCGCACGACCAGGACCGACGGATTCGTTCCGATATTGCTGATGGGGACGAAATCCTTCACCGGATCGTAGGGTGCCTTGATCATCGCGGGGACGATCGCGATTTGCGGCAGCGTCGCCATGAACAATGTGTGGCCGTCGGGCGAGGAACGGGCAACCGCCTCGGCGGCGATCACGCCGGTCGCACCCGGCCGATTCTCCACCACGAACGGCTGACCAAACGCCTCGCTCAAGGGCTGGGCGACGATCCGCGCGATGATGTCGGTATTACCTCCGGCGGCAAATGGCACGACGATCTTGACCGGCTTGCGCGGCCAAGCCTGCGACTGTGCGGACTGCGTCAACGCCAGGAGGGCGACAAAGCCCAAGAGAGGAACAAGGCCCCGCCTGCACACGGCGCACCCCGAAGCAACCTGACAGAATGAATATTATAGTACGCGCATAGATTGAAACGACAGTGAAATCTTGCGAATGTGTCGATGCCGAAATTCCTTCACGCGCACGTTGACCGACGACCCGCAGGCGGCGAAGCAGTCCGCCTAAGGTGCGCCTCGCCGGCCCGAGGGCGCGCCCGGAAGCCGGCGCCTTGATGATGCCGACCGCGTCGAACTGATCTCGACGATCGCGGCCCGGAAACGGCGCGCCGCGCTACTTCGCGTGCGTGCCGGCGGCCTTGATGGCTTCTTCCCACAGCGCCATGTCGTGGGCGATCATGGCGGCGAACTCCTCCGGGCCGTTGCCCAGCGGATCGATGCCGTTGCGCACGAGGCGCTCGGCGATGGCCGGATCGTGCACCGCCTTGCCGACCTCCTGCGCCAGCCGGTCGACGATGTCCTTCGGCGTTCCGGCCGGTGCCATGAGGCCGTTCCAGGTCAGGACGTGGAATCCCGGAAAGCCCGACTCGATGAAGGTCGGCACGTCGGGAAGCTGCGCGTTGCGCTGCTCGCTCGACACGGCGAGCAGCCGGATGGCGCCGGTTCCGGCCTGCGGCAGCACCACCGAGAGATTGGGGAAGAACGACGTGACGTGACCGGCGACCACGTCGGTCAACGGGGCCGCGCCGCCCTTGTAGCTCACCGGGATCATGTCGATGCCGGCCCGGTTGAGGAACAAGGCCATGGACAGATGCACCATGCTGCCGGGGCCCGCCGACACATAGGTGAGCTTCTCGCGCTGCTGGCGCGCGTAGTCGACGAATTCCTTCACGTTGGTGGCCGGCACGCTCGGGTGCACCACGAGCACGAACGGATTGGTCCCGATATTGCTGATCGGCACCAGGTCGCGCACCGGATCGTAGGGCACCTTGCTGATTTTCGGGATGACGGCGATCTGGCCGAGCGTGGCCATGAACAGCGTGTAGCCGTCGGCCGGCGCGCGGGCCACCGATTCCGCCGCCAGCGCGCCGCCGGCGCCCGGCCGGCTTTCGACAACGAATTGCTGGCCAAAAACCTCGCCGAGCCGTTGCGCGATGATGCGCGCGACCGCATCGCTGTTTCCGCCGGCCGGGAACGGAACGATGATCCTGACCGGCCGCTGCGGCCAGTCCTGCGCTTGCGCCTGGGGCGGAAGCGCGAGGGCAATCCATGCAAACAACAGCAGCCAGCCAGTTTTGCGGCGCATGACGGTTCTACCTGAACTCGCGGTGGACGGGGTCATTGTACACGCTTTAATTGAGGTGCAACATGTGCTTAATGTCTTAATGTAAGGCTCCCACCAGCGGCCGATGGCAGGAATGGCCAGAAAAATCGATTGGGAAAGTCAGATCGGTCGCCGTCTGCGGCTGCGCGACCTGCACGTCTTTTTCACCGTCGTGCAACGCGGCAGCATGGCCAAAGCGGCGGCGCAGCTCGGCGTCTCCCAGCCGGCCGTGTCGGAAGTCATCGGCGGCCTCGAAGAGGCGCTCGGCGTGCGGCTGCTCGATCGCAGCGCGCGCGGCGTCGAGCCGACCGTCTACGGCCAGGCGCTGCTCAAGCGCAGCACGATCGTATTCGACGAGCTCAAGCAGAGCATCAGGGACATGGAGTTCCTGGCCGATCCGACCGTCGGCGACCTGCGCATCGGATGCGTGGAATCACTGGCGTCGGCGGTGCTTCCGCCGGTGATCGAGCGCTTCTCCCAGCAATATCCGCGCGTGGGCGTGCATGTCACCGACACCATAACGGCGACCCTGGAAGTGCCGGAGCTGCGCGAGCGCGTGCTCGATCTGGTGCTGGCGCGCATCGTTGGGCCACTCGCCTCCGATGAGCATGACCTCAACGTGGAAGTTCTGTTCGACGATTACCTCGTTGTGGTCGCCGGCAAGCACACGCCATGGGCCAACCGCCCCAAGATCGATCTGGCCGAGCTGGTGAACGAGCCGTGGATTCTGACTCCGGCCCCTTCCTGGGGCGACCGGCTGATGACCGACACTTTTCGCGCCCGCGGGCTCGAGGTGCCGCGCAGCTGCGTGATGACCTTCTCGGTTCACCTGCGGACGCATTTGCTCACCACCGGGCCGTTCATCACGCTGCTGCCGAGCTCGGTGATGCGCCTGCATGGTGACCGGTTCGGGCTGAAAGTTCTGCCCGTCGATATGCCGCTGCGTCCCTGGCCGGTCGGGATCGTCACCATGAAGAACCGCACCTTGAGCCCGGTGGCGCAGAGCTTCATCGAGCATCTCCGCACAAGCACCAGCTCGATGGCGGCCGGCCTGCAGCCCAAGCATGGAAAATTGGAGCTCTGCCGTTAGCCCGTGATCCCGAAAAAGGGAGCTCTGCCGTTAGCCCGTGATCCCGAAAAAGCCTGCCCCGGACGTGATCCGGGGTGGGTGTCGGTTATCGGAAAAGATCACGCCTTTGGCACAACTCGGACCTCGAAGACGCTTGCGCATTCTTGCTCCGAGTCGGTCTTCCTTGCCGCAATCTCCAGGCGACCACGGGTGATCGTCCGATGGAACTACCAGGAAATGTTTTCCTCTCGCGACATGGCGGCGTAAAGCGATTTTGATATCCGCGCAAGAAACGGAGTTTTCAACGCCGCATTGCGAACTACTCCTCGCAACGTCGTCCGAATGAGTGACGGGCATCAAACGTAGGAGAAGGTTCGTATGAGCAAAGAGTCAGACAACAAGGCGATCGTTGGCAGGTGGTTCACGGATTTCTGGGGCAAGACCTGCAACCTTGATATCGTCGATCAGATCGCAGCGCCGGACATGCTGCTGCAATATTCGTTGCATGCGCCGCGCCGCGGCCGGGCGGACATCAAGTCCTTCATGACCGATTTCCGCAAAGCGTTTCCGGACCTGAATTTTTGGGGAACGGCTGACCTGATCGCCGAGGGCGACTATGTCGTCGGTCAATGGGAAGGCGGAGGAACCCATACGGGTCCAGCGTTCAGCGACTTTCTGATCGGCGCGCTTCCAGCGACGACCGGTCGCAAGATGCATTTCACCGGTACGACGGTTCTCAAAATCGAGAACGGCATGATCGTGCAGGAAGTCGGGCTCGATGACGGCGTAACCTGCCTGACCCAGCTTGGCCTTCTGAAAGCTGCATAGAACGTCGGTGTCATCCGATGTTTCAGGGTCCGCGCGCAATCGGCGCGGGCCCTTTCTATGCTCTTCCGGCCGTCCCAGCGGAAATCGGGTGGGCGGGCCCGTTGACGGCTGCCACAAATAGGCGGGCGGCGTGATTCGCGTGCCAATGCAAAGGAGCAACGGAGATGAACATCCATGGCGCGAATATTTCTTCGGCGAAGCCGGTCCCGGCCGCGCGTCAACTGAAAACGAACGCAGAAGAAATCAGATTCGCAACCGGCAAAAGCGAATTGGGCACCGTCTTGGTCGCGCGAAGCGCGGCGGGTGTTTGTGCAATTCTGATCGGTGATGGAGCCCAAGTTCTGAAACGCGACCTCGCCGAGGAATTCACGGATGCGAAGCTCGTGCGCGACGACCGCGCCTTGCGCACCGATCTCGACAAGATTTTGACCTTTATCAAAACTCCGGCGAAGGGATTCGATCTGCCGCTCGATATTCGCGGGACGCCCTTCCAGCGGCGCGTCTGGGACGCTCTGCTCGGTGTTCGGGTCGGCTGCAAGATTACTTACGCCGCGCTCGCCTCCCGCATTGGCGAACCAGGCGCTGTCCGCGCCGTCGCAAGCGCCTGCGCGGCCAACGCGATCGCCCTGGCTATCCCGTGTCATCGGGTGGTCAGAAGCGACGGCGCGCTTGCCGGCTACCGCTGGGGCATGGAGCGCAAGCGCGCCATGATCGAGAAGGAAGCGGAGGCGGTGGCATGAAGATCCAGCTCGGCGCGGGAGAGGCATCTTCAGTGCAAGGACGCCTCACCCCTTGGCCGGAAACACCATGCAGGTCGTGGTGGCGTGGGCGTAGAGCTTGTCGGCGCCATCCTTGAGATAGCCCTCGGCGGTCGCCACTTGGCGGCCGCGGTGAAGCACGCGGCCTTCGGCGCGCACCACGCCGGTCTTCTCGCTGAGCGGCCGCACCAGGTTGAGCTTGAGCTCGAGCGTCGTATAGGTCTCGCCCTTGGCCAGCGTCGAGTGCACGGCGCAGCCGACCGCGGAATCGAGCAGCGTCGCGGCAAAGCCGCCGTGCACCACGCCGATCGGATTGTAGTGGCGGAACTCCGGCGTTCCGGCGAACACCGCCCGGCCGCTCTCGACCTCGAGGAGCGTGAACCCCAGCGTCTCGGTGATGGGTGGCGCCGGCAGATCTCCGGCGATCAGGGCTTTCAGGAATGCAAGGCCGTCGTACGCGAGCAGGACGTCGGCCGGCACCACGCCGATCTTTGCTGGCTTGTTCACGGACCTCTCCGGTGAAGAATGTCTATGTCTGCGGTGCGACCGCCATGGTGGGCGCCGGCGGTCGCGGCGGGAAGAGGAGCCGCTGGTAGAGGAGCCCGATGCCGACCAGCACGGCGCCGAGACCGATCAGCGACAGCGCGCGGAAAATGCCGGTGAGGCCCGCCATGTCGTAGAGGAACACTTTTCCAATGGTGAGGATGAGGACCGCGGCCGACGCCAGCCGCGCCGGCTGCGAGCGCAGCAGAATGCCGGCGAGCAGCAGCACGACGCCATAGGCGAGCCAGACCGCCGAGTAGGTGTATTGCTCGACGTCGGTCGTCGGCCCTCGCGTCAGGATCGGGCCGTGGTAGAGCGTTCTCACCTCCAACGTGAGATAGAGCACCGACAGCGCGACCGCAGTAACCGCAGCGACCACGCGGTAGGGCATTGGCCGCGTGGTGCGCGCCACCAGCGCCAGGATGATGGCAAGCACCGCCGGCACGCCGTAGCCGAGCAGCACGAGATTGAAGAAGCGTCCGCCCACCGGAGTGGGCCACACCAGCGGATTGTGCAGGAAGACGAGCCCGAGCACGATGCCGGCGAGCGTGAGCGCCGCGACGATCTGCGCGGCCACGTCGTGCACGACATTGTTGGTGCGCCCGCGCACGCGTTCGAGGCCGATGGTCATCGCCAGCCCGACCGACACCTGCAGGGCAATCTCGGTGAGCCCGCTCGCCGGACGATAGATGTCGCCGCCGTTGATGTAGTGGCGGATCTCGACGAACAGCAGCAGCACGGTGAACAGGATCGCCAGCGAATCGACCATGCGCGAGGGCACGTCGTCGGCACGCTTGCGCAGGAGATGGCCGGCGACCCAGAAGGCGAGCGCCGGCGCGCCGTAGCCGTAGAGCAGCCAGTTGAAGAGCGGCGTGGTGCCGACCTGGTCGCCGACGATGCGCGGGTCCCAGCCGATACGCAGGAGGACCAGCACGCCGGTTGCCGCAGCGAGCCAGCGCAGCGCCGGCAGCGGCCGGTGCGCGAACACGTAGGCGATCCCCGGCACCATCAGGGCGAGCGCGATGGTAAGAAAACCTTTCTCCAGCGCCATGGTCAGGGTCAAGGCCAGCGCCGCCACCGTGCCCACCGCGAACAACGCCGTGGCCGCCGCCATGCCGGGCCGCGGCGGGCGCTTGGTCAGTGTCTCGGCCGCGACGGCGTAGAGTGCGGCGAGCAGCAGCGCGAGCGCGGCGAACGGGATCGAGCGCTCGAAGTGATGGATGCGGTAGTAGAGCGCGACCAGGATCGCCAGCGGCGCCGCCACCGCGCAGGCCGCCCACAGGAGCGAGATCTCGGCGCGCCGGAAGCGGCCCTGGGCCAGAAAGCCGGCGCCGCCGAACAGCAGCGCAAACGCGCCGCCGAGCAAAAGGTGCAGGGGGATATGCGGATTGACCGGCTCCGGGATCGCGCCGGCCGTCGGCCCGGCGGGCAGGACCAGGATGTCGAAGCGCGTCTCGACCGCCCATTCGGCGAGGACGAGGACCGTCAGTGCCGCCACGACCGGCACCGCCGCGGCGCTTGCCGGCGCGCGCCACGCGATGGCGACCGTTGCGGCGACGAGCGCCGCAAAAGCGATCAGCGCCAGCGTCTCGTGCTGGCTCGCCATCACCACCAGCGTGGCGGCGGCGAGGTAAGCGATGAGCGCGAAGGACGAGATGCCGTCGACCGTGTCCGGTGCGGCGGTGGGTCCGTAGGCAAGGCCGGCCACGATCAGCAGCGCCGCGAGCGCAAAGCTTGCCGTCACGTGGAACACATGCGGCGTCGTCGCGTGCAGCGCCGCGTCGGTGAGGCCGGGAAGAATCCAGCAGGCGCTGAACGCCACTGCCGTGACGGCGAGCCAGCGCCACAGGCGCAGCCGCGCCAGCGCGAAGGCGGCAGCCGTCACCACGGCGAGATAAAGATAGAGCGCCCAAAAACTCGGCTCCGGGGTGGAGACGATGAGCGGCGTGACATAGGCGCCGATCAGGCCAAGGCCGGCGAGCGCCGGGCCGTGCAACAGCGCCGCCCCCAGCGTCGCGAGCGCGACGATGCCGAGCAGGACGAAGGCGGCGCCGGGCGACAGGAACGCATAGGCCGCATAGGCGGCGTAGACCGTGGCGTAGGCAACGGCGGTGCCGGCCGCCGTCAAGGTGCCGGGGATGTGGGCGGTGGGAATGTCGGCGAAACCGGTGCGGATCTCGTTGCGCCGGGTCCATTCGCCGGCGGCAATCAGGATGGCGGCCAAGAGCCCGCCGAGGAAAATGCGCACCCCTGGTCCGATCAAGCCCTGCTCGAAGGTGTAGCGCACCAGGAAGAAGCCCCCAAGGACGAGCGCGACGCCGCCGACCCACACGACCCATTGCGTGCCGAAGCGCTCCTCGAAGCCGCGCACGGGCGGCGCCGGCGGCGCGGCCGGCCGCGTGGGCGGAACGGAAGTTGGGGAAGCCGCGACCTGCGGGACGGCTGGCCGTTCGGGCATCGGTTCGTGTGGTGGCGGTGATGGCTCGGTTGGCTGGCGTAGTGGCTCCGGGGGCGCGGCGGCTTGCGCTGGGCTCTGTGGCGCAGGTGCCGGCGGCGTGCCGACACGCGCCACGAGCCCCGCGCGGGCCAGCCGCCCTTCGAGCGCATCCAGGCGGCCTTCGAGCACCAACAGCCGCTTGCGCCCCCCAATCACGAGAACCAGGCTGGCGATCGCGACAGACGGGATCACCAGCGCCACCCACAGGATCAGCGCTTCCACGACTCAGCCCCTTGGTTTGGTCGATTCTACCGCGGGTCGGTTGACCGACAAAACGTTGCAATCAAACCAACGCGTTTCATCTGTGGAGCGTTGCTTCTGTGTCGCACATGTGAAGCGTGGCTTATGACTGTCGCGCGCCGAGCCGCAAGCCGGGCGCCGGACGTTCCTGCAACACCTCGCGGCGGAAGCGGAACAACGCGGCGGGGCGGCCGCCCGTCGTTGTCGACATGTCGCCGGTGGACTCGACGAGTGCCGCGCTTTCCACCAGCCGGCGGAAATTCTGCTTGTGCAGGTGCCGGCCGGAAATCGCCTCGACGGTGCGCTGCAACTCGGTCAGCGTGAACTCCGCCGGCATCAGCTCGAACACCACCGGCCGGTATTTCAGCTTGGCCCGCAGCCGGGCGATGGCGGTGGCCAGGATGCGGCGGTGATCGAAGCGCATCGGCTCGCCGAACATTTGTTCCGGCGAGCGGTGCTGCGCCGCTTCGCGCCCGTCGCGCCGCGCCTCCTCGACGAGCCCCGCCTCGTACAGGAGCTCGTAGCGATCCAAAACCTTTTCCTCGTCCCACGGGCTGCCGGCGACGCCGAAGCACAGCCGCAGCCGTTCGCGCGGCGCCGGCATTTGCCCGGTCTGTTCGCGCTTGCTGGTGCGCGCCCATTCCTCGAGCAGCGGCAGCATTTTGTCGTCGAGCGGTGCCGGCCGGTCTTGGCGCCAGTCCTCCCACGGAAAGAAGCGATACCACGGCTCGAAGCGGGCGCCCGCGGCGGCCTGTTCCGGCATGCGCGTGAGCGCGAGATAACCCACCGACACCACGTGTGGCCCGGTATCGCCCGGGCGGGCGTGCCGGCCGCGGTCGCCGAACGTGTAGAGCTGCTCCACGTAGCCGACGCGCAAGCCCGTCTGCGCCGCCACCCACGAGCGCAACCCGATCTCGAAGGTGCGATGCGCCACCGGGTCGAACGGACCCGAGGGCAGCCCGCGCGGCCCATCGCGCTCGGCTTCGCCGGCCACCAGGACCAGCGGCTCGTCCTCGGCGACGGTGACGATCGCGGTGCTCAGCCCGATCTCGATCGGCGTCAGCGGCGCCTCGGCCATTGCTCCCTCGTCAGCCGCGCAAAGAATAGCCGGAAGGCAATCGCGACCGGGAAATCTGATGCCTTGCCGGCACCCGTCGTGACAAGGGGGCGCGGGTGCGCGCCGTGAGTTCCGCGGGGCCCGCCGCTCACTCGAGCTCGAGTCGAAACGGATTGCCCTCGGGCGCGCCGATGCCGGCGCCGATCGCCTCCACGGCCGCCACCATGCGACCGTTGCGGCTGAGCACGTGGTCGGCCAGCGCTACCAGTCGTCGGTTCGGCATGGCGATGGGCGAGGCGCGCCGCATCGACCAGGCGATTGTCGCCTCGTCGCGCTTGGGATTGAGCGCGCAGGCCGTGATGAAGGCGCCGGCCGTGGACCGGCTGATGCCGGCGTAGCAATGCACCACCAGCGGGGCGCCGCGATGCCAGCCGCGCACGAAGTCGAGCAGATCCGTGACGTGCTCCTCGGCCGGGCAGACATAGCCGTCGAGCGGCTCACAGATGTCGTCCAGGCCCAGCACGAGGTGACGGTCGGGGGGAATCGCGCGCGGCCGCTGCACCAGGTGCGTATCCTTCAGCAGGGTCACCATATGGCTGGCCCCGGTGTCGGCGACCGTCTCATGCAGGCGCGCCAGCGAACAGACGTGAATCATTCCGAATTTCAACCTCGATCGATTCGATTGCTGGCCGGGATATAGGGCGAATGTGTCGGCCTTGCGAATCCGTGAATTCCCTTGGGGCCTTATTCGGCGACCTTGTGAAAGCGCTCGAGATACTGCGCTTCAGCCGTGCGGGCCGGCCACGGCGTCAGATAGTCGCGCTCGATGCGCGCCGAGAAGGCCGGCGGCCGGCCGAAGAAGCGGCGCGCCTCGGCGGCGTCGAACCCGGCGAGCCGCGTCGCTTCCAGATAGGCGGCCGCCTGATCGGCGGCCTTGATCGCGGCCACGATGTCGCGCGGCAGCTCCGCCGGCAGGCCGAAGCGCACGTGGATGGCGGCGAGCAGGCGCTGCTCGATGCTCTTATAACTGTCGCCGATCACCGCCTTGAACGGCGAGATCATGTCGCCGACGACGTATTCGGGGGCGTCGTGCAGCAAGAGGGCGAGCCGCGCCCGCCGATCCAGCCGCGGCGCGCGCGTGCGCGCGAGTGCTTCGACCAGCAGCGTGTGCTGCGCCACCGAAAAGATGTGGTCGCCGACGGTTTGGCCATTCCAGCGCGCCACCCGCGCCAGCCCGTGCGCGATGTCGGCGATCTCGACGTCGAGCGGCGAGGGATCGAGGAGGTCGAGACGGCGGCCCGACAGCATGCGCTGCCAGGCGCGCGGCGCCGCGTTGGCGCGCTTGCGCGGCGGCGGCCGCACGACGGAGACCTTGTCAAACGCCATTCCGACATAGTTAGCCCGGTGGCCGCGTGCTTCCTAGTGCACCGACTCCCGCGCCGGCTAATCCCTACGGCGCTTCCTCGTAGGTAGAGGTATCGAGCGGCACGGTCGTGCCGCCAATTGCATGCCAAGCGGTGATCCCGCCGACGAGAGCCCTGGCGTCATAGCCCCGCTGCCGCAGTTCGGTCACGGCCGTGCCACTGACCTGAAATCCGCAAATGCAATAGACAACGATCGGCCGGCCTCGTGGCAATTCTTCGATCCAGCGCGGCAGCGCGGCAGGAGCGTGCATGGAAGCACCCGCCAGCATATCGCGGCGTCGGGGCAGGTCCCTGGGCAGACAAAGATCCAGAAGTACCGGTCGGTGATCATTGTCATTCTCGAGCGCGGTCTTCAGCTCCTCGGCCGAAATCCTCGCCTCCTTCTGGGCCGGCGCCCCGAAGGGGAGGAAAAGTTCGTCTCCTCCCGCTCCTTCGCCGATCGCCAAGCGATACCGGGCGCCGATCCGTTCCCAATTCAGGTTTGCCATCGCCTGATCGACATAGGCAACCGCCCGCGCGCCAAAATCGAGATGATAGGCATGCTCGTACATGTCGAGGGCGAGGATCGGAGTAGCCCCTGGGAGGCCGTGCGCATGGTCCGCCGCCCAGTGGTTGACCAGTCGGCGCAGCCGCTCAGACCAAGCGAGGATCGCCCAGCCCGAACCGCCTGCCAGCGCCTTTGCCATGGCGGTAAACTCGGCACGCCAGGCCATGACGCTGCCGAAATCGCGTTCGAGCGCCTCAGCAAGGCCGGCGGGCGGCTGGGCATTCCCGGTAGGCGGATTGTTACCGTGTCCGCCCAGCGAATCGAAATAGATTTCGTGCAGGATCACAGAGCCCGCAGCGATCAGCTCTTCGCGCTTGAGACCATTGATCTCGAACCCGGGTGTCCGCGCCCAGTCGAGGGCCGCAAGGCGCGCTCTAATGGCGTTTAGCCGCCGTAGCGCGCCGCCGTAGTTGTTTTCGTAATGGCTGACGAGCAGTCGCTCGGAAAGTCCGTTCATCCACTGCGGCTTGAGCAGGAGCGGCCGGATGGCAACGGTCGCGGGCGTGTCAGCTTCCTGAAGGGATGAAGAAGGTGGCCTTTGTACGTCCATAGCGCGCTCCTCGCGTAGCGAGATGCGCAGAGCTTGGACGCAGGCTGTCTAACGGGGTGTCTGCATGACCCCAACGTTACCAATCTAATTCGATCAGGTTTGGCCGTCAAACGACACGCGGGATTCCGCGACGGGGTTGCGCGGCTTGCGAGGAGGAGCACAATCATCGGGGGTCACGTTGAACACGACCCCCTTGCGCGTACTCCGGACTCCAGGATGCCGCCCGTCAGGAAGAATTCTCAACGGGACTTCATTCGCCAGGTTGGATGCACTAGAGCATGATCCCGAAAAGTGGGTACCGGTTTTCGGAAAAGATCATGCTCAAACAATAGACTAGAGCGGGATGACGACTCGAAGAGAAGTCATCACGCTCTAGCGAGCAGGCCCGGCACGGCGCCGCGGTCCCGGCTTCGAGGCCTGGAGTTCCGCATGCCGGTAGCAGGTGACGAGGTGATCGTTGACTATGCCGACCGCCTGCATGAAGGCGTAGACGATGGTGGGGCCGACGAACTTGAAGCCGCGGCGCGCCAGCTCCTTCGACATGCGGCGCGACACCTCGGTTTCGGCCGGGATCTGCCCGGTCGAGCGGAAGCGATTGATTTTCGGCGCACCGTCGACGAAATCCCACAACAGGTGTGAGAACCCGGGCCCGTTCTCCATCACGTCGAGATAGGCGCGCGCCGAGAGCACGGCGCCTTCGATCTTGGCGCGGTTGCGCACGATGCCGGCATCGTTCATCAGGCGCTCGATCCTGCGCTTGTCGTAGCGCGCTATTCTTTCCGGCTCGAAGCGGTCGAAGGCGCGGCGAAAATTCTCGCGCTTGCGCAGGATGGTGATCCACGACAATCCGGCCTGAAAGCCGTCGAGCATCAGCTTTTCATAGAGCGCGCGGTCATCGAATTCCGGCACGCCCCATTCCTCGTCGTGGTAGGCGACGTAGAGCGGGTCCTCGCCCGCCCAGGAGCAGCGCTTGCGGCCATCGGGGTGGTGCGTCGCCGCCATGCTATTCCGCCGCCTTGGTTTCGCCCGGCCAGGCAAAGCGCGCCCATTCGGGTTTTTCCGCGCGAATCGTGACACCGCCGGCCGTGAGCGCGGTGCCGGCGGCCAGCGCCTCGGCGACGCGGTCGAGGCGCAGCATGGCAAGGCCGCGCCCGGCCGCCGACGAGCCCATGGTGCCGACCTGCCGCTCCCCGGCCATGACCGGCACGCCGGCCTCCGGCGCGAACGCGTCATAGGCGACCGGCACCACGCGGTTGCGCGCGGTGCCGCGGTGCTCCATGCGCGACACGACCTCCTGGCCGATGTAGCAGCCCTTGTCGAAATCGACGCCGCCGAGCTGGTCCATGTCGGCCTCGTGCGGAAAGGCGTCGCCGTAGATGAAGTCGAGCCCGCCGCGCGGGATGCCGAGCGCGACGCGGTGGGCCTCGTAGGCGCCGGCGTCCAAGAGCTCGGCGCCGAGCTCGGCGGCGGCTTGTTCCGCCAAGTGCGGCGGCAGCATGACCCGAAAGCCCAGCCTGGCCGCGCGCGGATCATCGTAGACCAGGCCGTAATCGGTCGAGCCCTGGCCGTCCCACGCGGCCAGCACGCCGAGCATTTCCGACAGATCCTCGGCGATGACCTTGGCCCGCAGCTTGTAGAAATTGAGCCGATCCACCAGGTTCGGCGCCAGCGCGCGCGGGCAATCGAGAAACAGGCCGGCGCCGTCGCCGTCCTCAGGCGCCAC
>Ga0111538_10006085_pt1 | contig 16388 bp, 11 predicted proteins | sample SoiMethybrSBSTD1_FD_79669 | JGI IMG/M metagenome (GOLD analysis project Ga0111538, IMG submission 79669) | Bulk soil microbial communities from a Populus tree surrounding site in Tennessee, USA - Soil MetaG P. TD hybrid SBSTD1 (version 2)... | ecosystem: Environmental > Terrestrial > Soil >...
AAGGGAGATAAAAAAGCCTTCGATCGTGTGATTCTCTCCATCACGGGAGACACTGAACGCGCCAAAAATTTTATGCGGAACTATTTTAGAAGGGTCGAATTAGCAAACGAATTTTTTACCTCTTATAAGGAAGGTTGGAAAACAGATCGCGGAATGATTTACATAATTTTTGGACTGCCCGACCAGGTATTTCGGTTCACGGACCGCGAGGTGTGGACCTATAAAAACAACACGTATAAAATCACCTTTGACTTTGTAAAGTCAAGCACCCTCTTCGATCCTGAAAATTTTGTGTTGGTACGAGATAAAAAATTTCAGGAGACCTGGTATGAAGTCATCGACTTATGGCGAAATGCACGGTTCTGAAAAAGCTCAAGTAGGAACGATAATCCATGGCTTCACCACAACAAACTTCGTTATACATTATTTCCACACCGATTGGAAACTTGGGTGACATTAGCTTTCGGGCAGTAGAGATTTTGAAGAAGGTTGATTTAATACTTGCCGAAGACACGAGAACATCCGGTGTCCTTTTAAAGCACTATGAAATTTCCAAACCACTCCAGAGTTTTCACAACTTTAATGAACATAAAATTGTTGGAACGTTAATAGAACGTCTCAAAAATGGCGAACAAATGGCATTGATTTCGGACGCCGGAACTCCGGGTATTTCAGACCCCGGATTCTTAATTGCACGCGCCTGTATCATGGCTGGCCTGAAAATAGAATGTCCTCCTGGCGCGACTGCGTTTGTGCCGGCACTGATAAAATCTGGATTACCATCTGACCGCTTTGTCTTCGAAGGATTTCTGCCCCAAAAAAAAGGCAGGCAGACGATGTTAAAAAAACTTGCGGAAGAGGAAAGAACAATGATCTTTTACGAGTCTCCCTACAGACTTGTCAAAACCTTGCAGCAGTTTAGCGAATACTTTGGACCTGACCGTTCAGCATCTGTTTCCAGGGAGTTAACAAAAATGTTTGAAGAAACTGTTAATGGCACCTTGAATGAAATTTTGCTCCACTTTCAATCAAAGGAGGCAAAAGGAGAAATTGTTATGGTGGTTGCCGGCAAACAAAACTAAGGTCATGAGCATTTTTTATGGTCTCAGCAAACATCCCGTAAGACTCTTCATCCTCACGCAGACCTTAATACTGTTTAGTTTCGTCTTCAGCGATTTTCCCATTTTTGCGTTTTTTGCTTTTGCTCCCATGTTTGCGTTGGTCGATCATCCATCCTCCTTAAAAGATTTCTCTCTTCCGTTTCTCGTTGCCATGCTAACAGCTTTTATTCTGTATTCTTTCAAGGAGAAGCCGAATACTTTCCAGAGCAACGTACTTTCCTGGATTATCTACTTCGCTTCACTTGCTATTGTTTTTACCGCTTACATTTTTATCCAACGCTGGACTTCGAACAGGCTGAATAAATTTGCGTTGATCTTTTTTATTTTAGGCATGGAATATATTTTGCTAAAACTTATGACAGATCATAACCCAGTCTTTCTCGCTGATTTATTTAAATATAAAAGCACGTGGACACGGTGGAATATCTTTACTGGTTATACTGGGGCAACATTGTGGATTCTCCTGCCAAACTTATTGTTCTACCAGGCTTTATTTAAACTCGAAAAGATAAACTGGATAATTTGTGTTGTTGCTGTGATTATTATCCTCGGACCACTCATTTATTCATTAATCAGTTCGAATGCAGCCTTGGCAAAAGCGGATGTCCTTAATTTTTATTCAGGCCGCGTGGACTACCATTCGGCTTATTCAGAGCATGGCGAATTAATATCACGAACGGGTGCATGGGTTTCGTTGTTGATCCTTATCTTCACCGTCATAAAGGGAATGACTAAAAAAAAGCGTCGAGATGAACTTACAGGAAATTGAAAAAAGTGTAATTGAAATTTGTATTGAAGTGGGGCAGTTTATCCGTCACGAAGGCGCAAATTTCGATCATGCGCGCATTGAACAAAAAGATGGTTTTAATAACCTTGTGTCGTATGTGGATAAGGAAGCCGAACGAAGGCTTGTAGCTGTCTTTAAAAAAATTCTGCCGGAGGCGGGATACATCACGGAAGAAGGAACCGTTTCTCAGTCACAAAACCATGAGTACAACTGGATCGTTGATCCACTGGATGGCACGACAAATTTTCTCCATGGCTTGCCTATTTATGCAATCAGTGTTGGATTGACGCGCGGAAGCAAGATTATCCTGGGTGTGATATACCACATCGTGAGGCAGGAATGTTTTCATGCGATTGAGGGAGGCCATGCTTATTGCAACGATCAAATTATTACTGTTTCGAATGTCAAAACGCTTCAGCAAAGTTTGCTGGCTACAGGATTTCCCTACTATCATTTTGAAAAACAAGAAATCTACCTGGATATCATTCGGGATTTTTTAGAAAAATCTCATGGCATCAGAAGATTAGGAAGTGCAGCTATCGATCTGGCTTACGTCGCTTGCGGCAGGCTGGAAGGATTTTTTGAATATAATCTCAACCCCTGGGATGTTGCAGCTGGTATTTTTATTGTACAACAAGCGGGTGGAAAGGTCACTGACTTCACCGGTGGAAATAACGTGCTTTTTGGTGGCGAACTTTGCGCCGCTAATAGCGCTATGCATGGAGAAATGCTGGAAATCATTAATTCAAGTTGGTATAAATAAGTTTCTGGTTTCTAGTTTGAAGTTGTCTCAGTGATTCACCTCGAACTTCGAACCTCAAACATCGAACTTCAAACCTCGAACTTCGAACAAAAAAAGACGACATGCGAAATTCAATTGTAATTGCTCTAATACTTTTATTAACGGGTGGACCACTGGTTGCTCAGATTAATCTTTCGGATCCCCTGCCCGTAGATCCGCGCGTAAAAATCGGAAAGCTGCGAAATGGTCTCACGTATTACATTCAGAAGAATACAAGACCGGAAAAAAAAGTTGAGCTGCGCCTCGCTGTTAATACCGGTTCCATTTTGGAAGAGGACGACCAACGTGGTCTTGCACACTTCACCGAGCACATGGCGTTTAACGGGTCAAAAAATTTCCAGAAGAACGATCTCGTTTCTTTTTTGCAGACTATCGGTGTGAAATTCGGAGCCGACCTGAACGCGTATACAAGTTTTGATGAAACAGTTTACATTCTTCCAATTCCTACAGAGAAAAAAGAAAACATCGAGAAAGGATTTCAAATCCTGGAGGATTGGGCAAGCTCCGTTTCATTTGATGACGCTGAGATTGACAAGGAACGTGGCGTAGTGCTGGAAGAACTTCGATTGGGTAAAGGTGCCGATGACCGCATGAGTAAAATTTATTTCCCCAAACTTTTCGAAGGTTCCAAATATGGTGACCGCCTTCCAATTGGAACAGAAGACATTCTCAAAAATTTTAAATACGAAACCATTAAACGGTTTTATAAAGACTGGTACCGGCCAGACTTGATGGCTGTAATTGTTGTTGGTGATATCGAAGTTGCCGAAGCGGAGCAATATGTAAAAAAACATTTCGAACATTTGACAAATCCTGAGAAGGCGCGGCCGAGGGCGGAAAGCGAAGTGCTGTCCAGAAAAAAATCAGAAGGCATTGTTGCTACGGACAAAGAAGCGACAAATCACTACGTACAAATCTATTACACTACTAAAAAAACAAAAGTAGAGACGACCGTTAGCGACTATCGTGAGTATATCATTAAGCGACTATTTACCAGTATGCTAAGTCAACGCTTGCAGGAACTTACACAAAAATCAAATCCTCCATTCCTTTTCGGAGCCAGCAGCCTGGGGGAATTTGTCCGCGGCTATGAAGCGTATAGTTCATTTGCTGTATTGGGAAAAGATGGCGTTGAACCCGCTATTAGCGCGATCATTCAGGAAAATGAGCGGGCAAGGAAATTTGGATTTACCCCTAGCGAGCTTGATCAAATAAAGAAAGTGCTGATGAAAAATATTGAGCGTGCCTACAATGAGCGCGATAAGACCGAGTCGTCAAATATTGTTCGCGAATACATTCAAAATTTCTTAGAGCAAGAACCGATCCCCGGGATCGAAAACGAATATCAATATCACAAACAATTTCTAGGTGGAATTATGTTGGAAGAAGTAAATCAATATGCGGCTAAAACGATTCCACCTGATACCGAAAGCAAACTTGTTGTTCTCACCGGCCCTGATAAAGCCGACTTTGAAATTCCTTCCAATGAAGCGCTACTGGTAATAGCAGATGCTGCCGCAAAAGTTGAAGTAACGGCTTATGCGGAAAAAGCGGTTGCCGCTTCATTAATGGTAAAAACCCCAATCGCCGGAAAGATTGTCAGTGAAAAAAAGATTAAGGACCTGGACGTAACAGAATTGACTTTAAACAATGGCATCAAAGTCCTGCTTAAACCAACCGATTTTAAAAACGATCAGATTATTATGGCTGCATCTCGCTATGGTGGTCAGTATTTATATGATCCGAAAGACCGCTTGGATGCTGAATACGCATCGACAATTGTCGCACAGATGGGCGTGGCCGAATTTTCACCGATTGATCTTCGTAAAGTCCTCGCAGGTAAGAGTGCAAGTGTAACGCCAAGGCTAGGCACAATCTCTGAATCCTTAAATGGACAATGTAGTGCTGTGGATCTCGAAACGATGTTACAATTGACGTATCTGTATTTCACTCAGCCTCGTTATGATGCAGAATTATTTAAGTCATATGTCAGCAAGCAGCAGGCGATGTATCAAAATATGAGCTCGGATCCTCAATACACTTTTCAGGATTCGGTGATGACCATCTTATATAAAAATCACCCCTGGGCACCACGAGTCCCCAAATCTGAAACGTTTGGAAAAATCAATGACAAACATGCATTAGACATTTACAAAGAGCGCTTTGGTAATGCAAATGGATTCACATTTGTTGTCGTAGGAAAATTTGACTTAGCGTCGATCAAGCCGTTGCTCGCTACCTATTTGGGAAGTCTGCCCTCGAGTTCCAAAAAATCTACTGTTAAGGATGTAGGACTGCGTCCGGTAAAAGGTGTTAAGAAGGAGATTTTCAAGGGCACGGAGCCGAAAAGTTTTATCCGAATGTTTTGGAATGGTGAGTCACCTTATACCACCGATGAACAACTGAAAGTTCAAGCGTTAACAGAGGTGCTCAATATTAAACTTATTGAAAAGCTTCGTGAGGACCTTGCTGGAATTTACGGCGGTGGAATGTTTGGCACTTTAAATAAATACCCGTACAATAATTTTTCGATGGGTGCATCTCTTCCTTGTGGCCCAGAGAATGTTGACAAACTTATCGCGGCGACACACGAAGAAATTCAAAAAATAAAAACGAACGGACCTGCGGTGGAGGACTTAAACAAGGTGAAGGAAACGTGGAAACAACAACATGAAGTAAATTTGAGAGAGAATGCTTTTTGGGCGCGCCAACTTCTGCAAAGTGTCGAACTTGGGACGAATCTTGAAAGCGTCCTTAGTTATGAAAAAAGGATTTCGTTGTTAACTCCGCTTGATGTAAAAGATGCTGCCAATAAGTATCTCGACATGAAGAACTATGTACAGATCGTGCTGAATCCGGAGAAATAATCTGCGACATCCTCGCCTGGGACCATCGCAGAGTATTTCGTTCCATCACGAATTATCAGTTTTACTCTAAAATCATTCTGCTGTTTTTCGGAAAACGTACCACGTATTTTAGATTGATCAATTCCGTTTTACCTGGATCGATTTCCTTTTTCCATTTTAATAGACCCGTTTCTGTGTCATACTCCGCATCAGAATCTTCCAGCTTATCCACAGAAATATCTTTGTCATTTGCGATAGGGATTTGGTCTTCAACGACAATTGTGAGGTGTTGTGACTTTTTGTTGCGAATGGATATTTCATAGCCCACCATCGATTTCTGATTAGATCCAACCACGTGACGCGACGTGTAATCCTTTATCTTTTCCCTTGTCACCAACACATTTCCATCACGTCCTAGGGACAGCGCAAGGGTGTCTGAAGTATTACGCGTATCCAGGATTGATTTTCCAATATATTTCCCCTCAAAGAAAAGATTTGCTTCGCCCTCCAGAAAATTGTGTTCATCCCAATGTAGAATCTTGGCAATCAAAAAAGCATCCGCATCGAGCTTTGGTACACAGTAATATTCATACAGGGCATCTAACTCATACTCGACCATGTCCGTTGTTCTCATTTCACCATCCGACTTCACGGAAAATGAGTCTTCAAGAGTGAACTCGACGTCTGTTTGTCTTACTACGGGAGTCGAAACGATGGTTTTTTTAATCCTTGGCGTGGTGGAGACTCCGGCGACGCGTCCGGCAAGAGCATTCTCAACCGTTGTGGTTGAGTATGATAATGATTTTCTTTCCCGCGACTCGGCATAGCCCGTCACCACGACTTCCTGCAACTCCGTCACATCGGGGGAAAGCTCAACATTAATTTCATCTCTATTTTTGATAGGAACCTCCTGCGTTGCGTAGCCGATAAAAGAACACACCAACGTCTGTGCATCTTGAGTAAGAGGTATCGAGTAATATCCAACGCCATCGGTCACAGTTCCAATCGTGGTGCCTTTTATCAATACATTCACACCGGGGACTCCCTCCCCTCGCTCATCGACAATACGTCCGCGTACCAAATTATTTGACGGTCCGAGAACTTTATCTTGTTGAACCGTGCCAATCGTAGTATTGCTGGCTGCCACAAAGTTGTTAAACCCTAAGATCCACGGTTTTATTATTGGCTTGGCGCCCCCATGACTAGGATTGCCTGACGAAATAGTCAGCGTCACATTTTCCCAATCCTCTCCCGATTGTTGAGTAACGTTTGCCTTATACGTAATACTTATTGGCGACTGAATGTTTTTGGCCCGAATATCGTACGAGGGAAACCACCGCGCCTCCTGCACCAGGTATTTAATAGTTATTGGAGCGTTCAACGACGTTTTCGAAGAAACTTTAACCAAAATTTCACCGGTGGGCTTTGCGCTGCTTACGCTAAGTTCTTTCAACTGTGCATCGACCTTACCGATGTTTTCATTAAGTTTTCGAATATTACGATCTGCTAAAAGCAGTTGTTGTTTAATATCCATGAGTCGTTGGCGAAAATAATCCATGGCAACTTTCAGCTCTTCAATTGGGACGCCCTTTGCGGTACCTCCAATCGATTTATTTGTTTTAAGAATAGCTTCCTCCTCGCGATAAACTTCCTCTACCGATTTTTCCTGGGTGAGGCTCATCCATAAACGCCTTCGCTCCTCTTCGAGCGCAGCAATTTTTTCCGGCACCTTTATTTCCTCCAGATAATTTACTTTGAAAGAAACCGAAAGAATTTTGACGCCGGCAGGGGCTTCCGCCTGAATACTTTGTTCCTGAATTCCAGGCGCAATAGCGGGAAATGTAAGCAGCGATACACCCGGCTTTATCGTGACCGTTGCAAGGCGTGTGACCTGGGCTCCCTCCAGGAAGACAGTTACTCGTTCAATTTTGGATTTAACTGTCAGATCGGCTTCTTGCGCACGGCCTAAAAAGCAACTGAATACAAATGCAATCGTAAATGTTCTTTTCATAGCTGTATGGTTTAGTAATACCCATTGGATGCTATGAGGTCGACATTTCCATAAAATGTAAATCTTTTTTTCAATTAAGCAGGAATTTTTAGCCTGCCTGCGGTAGGCAAGCGCTGAGGGATACCGAGTCAAAATGCACGAGGATCGCTGAGCATGGAATTGGCATTCGTTGGATTCTTCTCGGCGCAAATTCCCTCATCGGCTTCGGTGCCCTCTACCGGAGCTGTGCGTTACCCCAATTTTAGGCTGCAACTCCTGTCATAACCCTTGCCTGCGACGTCACCGACAGGCAAACGAGGTCGCTTTCGGAGGTTGCATTTTCTACAATGCGCCTGCCTTTATTTCATCTACGATAGAGGGGTCCAGCAACGTTGTGGTGTCACCCAGATTAGAGGTATCGCCTTCGGCAACCTTGCGCAAAATCCTGCGCATGATTTTTCCGGATCGTGTTTTCGGCAGCCCGCTAACAAATTGAATTTTATCGGGCTTGGAAATGGGACCAATTATTTTTGATACAGTGTCACGAATTTCATTCCTCAGCTTTTCTTCTTCGACAGGTTTGGCGTAGCAAATCACAAAAGCATAAATGCCTTGACCTTTGATATCATGTGGATACCCAACGACTGCCGTTTCACACACCGCCGAGTGTTCGTCGATCGCACTTTCGATTTCAGCAGTTCCCATATTATGCCCGGATACGATTATAATATCATCTACCCGTCCCGTTATCCTGTAATTTCCCAGTTCATCCCGCTTACATCCGTCGCCGGTAAAATATTTCCCAGGGAAAGTTGAAAAATAAGTATCCCTAAATCGTTGATGATCTCCATAAATTGTACGGGCGATCGCAGGCCAGGGAAACTTTATAGTAAGTCTGCCTTCAACATTATTTCCTTCGAGTTCCTTTCCATTTTCATCCATGACAGCAGGTTGGACACCTGGCAGTGGAAACGTCGCATGCGCCGGCTTCAACGGCGTGACATGGGCAATCGGTGAAATCATAAATCCCGCGGTTTCTGTTTGCCACCAGGTGTCAATGATTGGACATTTTTCCTTACCAATATTTTTATAGTACCAATGCCACGCTTCTTCATTTATGGGTTCACCGACAGTTCCCAGCACTTCCAACGAGGAAAGATCGTGTCGTTCAACAAAACTTAAGGGCGCTTTTTCGAGCGATCGAATAGCGGTTGGTGCCGTATAAAAAATATTCACTTTATGGCGCTCTATAGCCTGCCAGAATCTTCCCATATCCGGCCACGACGGAATACCCTCAAAGATAACGGTGGTTGCGCCAACGGAGAGCGGTGCGTAGAGAATGTAAGAGTGCCCTGTAATCCATCCAACGTCTGCGGTACACCAATAAACCTGCCCGTCACGGTACTGAAATGCCGTCTGAAACGTATAGCTTGTGTACACCATGTACCCGCCGCAGGTATGCACCATGCCTTTTGGTTTTCCGGTAGAACCGGAGGTGTACAAAATGAAAAGCAAGTCCTCGGAATCCATTTCTTCAGCCGCACATTCTGAGTTCACCTTTTTTATTTCATCATGCCACCATACGTCTCTCCCCGCCTTCATGTTCACCTTGGCGCCTGTGCGCGATAACACAATTGAACGCTCTACCGTGGGACATTTTTGTAATGCTTCATCAACAATTGCTTTTAGCTCAATTTTCTTATCGCCACGTAGCGTCCCATCGGCCGTTACAATGAGTTTACATCCAGAGTCGGTGATTCGATCGACTAATGATCCTGCTGAAAATCCCGCAAACACCACGGAATGAACTGCTCCGACGCGTGCGCAACCAAGGATAGCGTAAGCGAGTTCAGGAACCATAGGCATGTAAATACAGACGCGATCACCCTTTTTAATACCATTTGCCTTAAGCATGTTTGCGACCTTGCAAACTTCCTCATACAAAGCCTGATAGGTAATCTTCTTTGCTTCGTCTTTAGGATCATTGGGTTCCCAGATAATGGCAACTTGATTTGCGCGAGCCGGCAAATGCCTATCAATACAATTTTCTGTGATATTTAATTTTCCGCCGATAAACCATTTTACCTCCGGTTTATGGAAATCCCATTCCAACACCTTGCTCCATTTCTTTCGCCAGACAAAATTATTGGCTACTTCTTCCCAAAAGGCTTCCGGATTTTCCACACTTGTATTATAGTGCTTCTGATAGTCAGTAAAAGATGATATATTCATAAAAGAGACCTGTCACGGTATAAGTGACAATTGTTCCGGATAAAATTCTACTCTTTTTCTGGAAATTCAAATTTTGTTTGGTGTGTGTACTACCACATGGGTAAAAAATTGTCGTTACCCCTATAAATAGAATGAAAGACCTTAGCGGATCCATCGTTGTCTATAAAAATGCGGTTGAAATCCTGGAAAAAACGATCCAAAGTTTTTTGAGGAATACGCTGGATTCAAAACTTTACATTATAGACAACTCCCGCACCTACAGGCTTAAGGCGCTGGTAAATGATCCGCCTATTATTTATAGGTTCAATAATATAAATGTTGGCTTTGGTGCCGGGCATAACACCATCCTTCGTGAAGTCTTATGTGAATCGAAAAATCACATCATAATGAATCCTGAGGCATATTTCGAAGAGGGGGTAATTCAGAAGCTTTATACCTTTATGAATCAGCATTCTGAAATTGGTCAACTGATGCCGAAGGTACTTTATCCTGATGGACGGCTTCAGTCGCTCTGGAAATTGCTTCCTGCGCCCCAAACATTAATCAAACGACGATTCTTTAATTTTTATAAATCATCCCTGGAAAGAGAAAATTATAGAGATGAACTTCGGTTTTCCGGGCACGATAAAATCATGGATGTTCCATTCCTTTCCGGGTGCTTTATGTTTCTGAGAACAGAAGCCCTTAAGAAGGTCGGCCTCTTCGATAAATGCTACTCTCTTTACACGGAGGATGCAGACTTATCCAGGAGGATTCACAAACACTATCGAACAGTCTACTTTCCACAAGGCACCATTTACCATCACTACCAACGGGGATCCTATCCGACTTTTTGGCTCACATGGTGCAATGTTAAAAATGTTATCCGATACTTTAGCAAATGGGTACGGCGTAACGATAGCGAACGCGAATTTTTCAATAAACGAACCATCCAGCAATTAGCTGAAAGCAAGTGAGATATGAATGCAGTAACCCTTAACAAAGCCATCACCCGGCTGGACGAACAAATTTTGCGTACGCTTTTATACTTCGATATTTTTAACTATCCATTAAAGTCGGACGAGGTATTTAATTTTCTCGGGATTCGTGCGTTAGATAAATCAATCGTAACTTCTCGATTAAGTAGTTTGACCGATCAGAAAATTATTTTCCAGTTTGGTGAGCTCTTCTGTCTGAAAAATGACAAATCCTTAATAGATCGCCGGCTCAAAGGAAACAAGGAGGCAGATAAGTATCTGATCCTTGCTAAGAAAAAGGCAAATTTCATTTCAAAATTCCCTTTCGTCAGGGCGGTGCTGGCTTCAGGCTCTTTGTCGAAGGGTTACATGGATGAGCGATCAGACCTTGATTTTTTTATCATTACTGCGGCCAACCACCTGTGGATTGCAAGAACCTTGTTAGTGCTTTATAAAAGAGTCTTTCTTGCAAATTCTCATAAGTACTTTTGTGTCAACTATTTTATTGATGAGAAGCACCTTGAAATTGAAGAGAAAAATTTGTTTACCGCCACCGAGCTGGCAACCGTCATTCCGCTTTATGGCTCCAAACAATACGAAAATCTGCAAGGCGTAAATTCCTGGTTGCTCGAATTCTTCCCCAATTATACACCACGAAGCATTTCTGATGCTCCTCTTCTAAAATTGTCGTGGCCTAAAAAAGTTTTCGAAGGAATGATAAACCTGATTTTTGCAAGTACTATCGAAAAATACCTTCAAAATGTAACTCTTTCCCGCTGGAAAAGGCTCTACGAGAAAAGTTATTCCGCGTCAGATTTTAAGGTGGCGTTTAAGACAAAACCACATGCATCCAAAAATCACCCTCGAAATTTTCAACGGACTATTATCGAAGTGTACGATGAGAAGCTAAGGTCATTTGGACTACACAACGACAGTAATAGCGCCAGGGTTATTCCTATGCACCATGAATCCACGTTGAAATCTAGCGCTGGCACATGAACGTCCTGTTTACACACTCTTACTTTTATAAATTCGACGAAAAGCAGTGGCGTTTTAAACAGCCTTATCCCCCATTGGCTACTATCCTGGCAGCGGCAGTCCTACGAAATGAAGGCTACGCCGTGTCGCTCTTTGATACCAACCTTCGCGATGATCCAACGGAGATTCTACCGGTCTTGGAAAAGTTTAAACCCAAATACCTCGTGATTTACGATGATGGATTTAACTACCTCAGTAAAATGTGCCTTACGAATATGCGCGAAGCAGCGTTTAGAATGGCACACGAAAGCAAAAAATTGGGTTGTACGGTGATTGTTTCCAGCTCGGATGCTGCAGATCATTATGAAAAGTATTTCAACCACGACGTTGACTACGTTGTTCGGGGCGAAGGCGAAGAAACATTGAAAGAACTGCTTTCGGCCTTGGAAAAAAATCTTGATGTTTCAAACATACAAGGACTGGCTTTTCGGCAGGATGGTCAAACTCGGGTTACGCCTTCCCGTGCTGTGATTCGCGACCTCGACTCACTGCCCTTTCCGGCATGGGATCTAGTTGACATTGAATCCTATAGAAAAATCTGGGTTCAACATCACGGATATTTTTCATTAAATCTCGCCACGACACGAGGTTGCCCGTTCAAATGTAATTGGTGTGCAAAGCCCATCTATGGAAACCGGTATACGTCTCGTTCGCCGTCGCATGTCGTTGGCGAAATTGAGTTGGTCCTCAAGAATTATTCACCAGACTATTTTTGGATGTGTGATGATATTTTTGGACTGAAGCCCGGATGGGTCCAGGAATTCAATGCATTGCTATCGGCGAGGAATATAAAAATCCGATACAAAATTCAATCCCGGGTTGACTTGTTGCTTCAGGAAGACACATTGGACGTTCTTGCGCAATCAGGTGCGGACACCATTTGGGTTGGGGCCGAATCCGGCTCTCAGAAAATTTTAGATGCCATGGACAAAGGCACCAAAGTGGAAGAAATCTATGAGGCAACCCGATTGATGAAGCAAAAGGGAATCCGCGTGGCGTTTTTCTTACAATTCGGCTATTTAGGCGAAACGCAGGAAGATATTGACGCCACCATCCGTATGGTATGTACCCTGTTGCCAGACGAAGTGGGAATTTCCGTGTCCTATCCCTTACCAGGAACCAAATTTTACGACAAAGTAAAAGACCAACTTCGGGAAAAGCAGAATTGGACCGATTCCGACGACTTAATGGTGATGTTCGATAGCACATTTAACAACAAGTACTACAAAGAATTGCACCGTTATGTGCATGGTGTCTATCGGAAACAAAAGGGTTATTTTAGTCTCAAGAAACTTCTGACCAATCCTTTGCGTCTTAACTATAAAGATTTGCGTACGGGTCTCGCAACATTTTATTATATTCCTACAACATTCACCCAGGGGTTAAAGTTAAAGAAGTTGAAGCTGGAAAGTCACTCCGTCAAACTTTAATTGTGCGGCGCGTGAGAAGAACCAAAGAAGCGTTAATGGGCGTACCTTTTGATCATATTGCCTCCTCGTACGATTCGTCATTTACACGAACGCCTATCGGACAATTGCAACGTAAGCAGGTCTGGAGCTACCTCGAAAAAATTACAACACAACTTCCGGGCCTTGATATACTTGAGCTTAATTGTGGCACCGGGGAAGATGCGGTTCTATTTAGCGAAAAGGGGTTCAATATTGTTGCGACTGATGTTTCGGAGGAAATGCTGAAAGTGACCCAGGAAAAAGTCCAACAATATTCCATGCAGCATAAGATCAGCTCTCACTATCTGGACCTTGACAGTTTTGACGACACTTTGTTTCAAAAGAAATTCGATTTGGTGTTTTCGAATTTTGGCGGTTTGAATTGTATAAATCCGGAGTCATTACAAAAACTATTCGACAAAATTCCTGCTGTTCTCTCCCCGGAAGGTCGCTTTGTCGCTGTCATAATGCCTAAATTTTGTTTGTGGGAATCAGTCTATTTCTTTTTAAAGTTTCAATTCAGGAATATTTTCAGAAGATGGACAAAGAAAAGCATTGACGCAGGCCTGCCTGGGGCCGTGGTAAAGACCTGGTACTACAGTCCATCACAAATAAAGTCGTGGGCTCCCAAATTTTCTGCTGTTAAGTCCAAACCGATAGGCCTGGCGTTACCACCATCATATCTCCAGAAGTTCTTTTCGAAACACAAACACTTTCTGGCCAGGCTGAATGGTCTCGAAAAAAAATTGAATGCCTGGTCATTGTTTTCCGGAATGGCCGATCACTACTTAATTGACTTGAAATTGAAACCCGGAAAGGGCTCTTCACATTGACGTTGCCATGGACATTCTTTTGACGCATTGCTATTTTTTAGAAGATGATGAAAAAGAGCAGCACATTATGCGGCCCTATCCTCCATTAGGAATATTGTATATCTCAGGATACCTGGAAGATCAGGGAATACAAAACGAGGTTTATGATACTACTTTCTCTTCCAAAAAAGCATTTCGAACGTACTTGCTCACGTATAGACCTCGGTTGATCGGCATTTACGTGAACCTGATGACAAAACTGAATGTGCTGGAAACCATCCGCTTTGTTAAGGAACATCTGACAGAAACCACCATTATTCTTGGAGGTCCGGAAGTGCGATATAGCGCCGAAAACTTTTTACGTTATGGTGCTGATTACATTGTAATCGGCGAAGGTGAAGAAACCATGACCGAACTTGTTAATAGCCTAATCCTCGTTCCAGCCGATATCGATGATGATTCCCCAGGTCAGGCCGATTCCACATCCAGAAAATCAATTGCTGGAATCGCGTTTCTGGACAATGATAATTTTGTTCAAAATCCGGAACGACAAAAGATCAAGGATCTGAATGACCTCTCTATTCCAAACCGGAAAAAAATAAATCTCCGCCAATACCTTGACGCATGGAAAACATTTCACGGCAAGAATGCCCTTTCCGTTAGTACGATGCGCGGATGTCCTTATACCTGCAAGTGGTGTAGCCGCGCCGTATATGGCCTCAGTTACAGGAGAAGAAATCCGGATAAAGTTGTTGAAGAGCTGGTCCAAATAAAAAAAGAATACAATCCTGATTCGCTCTGGTTTGTGGATGATGTCTTTACTATCAGTCATAAATGGTTAACGTCTTTTCGTGATGAACTCCGTAAACATAATCTTCTCATTCCTTATGAATGCATTACACGGGCTGACCGCTTAAATGAAGAAGTTATTCTCATGTTGAAAGAAACTGGTTGCTTCAGGGTTTGGATCGGAGCAGAAAGCGGCTCGCAAAAAGTAATTGATTTGATGGATCGCCGGGTGGATGTAAATCAGGTTCGCGAAATGATACAGTTGACCAGAAAACATGGCATAGAAGCGGGAACGTTTATCATGCTCGGATATCCAGGAGAAACCGAAGAGGATATTGAAGAAACAATACGACATCTTAAAAAATCCAATCCGGATTATTTTACGATTACAGTAGCCTACCCGATAAAAGGAACTGAACTTTACCAGGAGATTGAGGCCGTACAAACTACCAACCTCTACTGGTCAACCTCCACGGACCGGCAGGTAGATTTTAAAAGGACCTATTCGAGGAAGTATTATGACTACGCCGTAAAGCGGGTGATTAATGAAGTAAATTATTTTAAAGCCATGGGCAGGAAACCCTCCCTTGGAGCTGCTAAGCTAAAGGCAAAGTCTTTAATAGCTAAATTGGGGATGCAACTATTTAAAAAGGTAGGTTGATCCCTGATTAAAAGCATTCAACCTATTAAAAATCATATGACAGGCATTCTGCCAACAATCAGTTCAATAAGTCGACAGACTTTTAAATTAATCCCAAACGATCAACGTTCCAGACTCCTTAGGAATGTTGTGTTCTCAATAATTTTAGCGGGACTTGAAGTAATCTCCCTGGCGGTGATCTTTCCATTGCTGCAAATGCTTATAAATGATTCAAAGTCAACCTCTCTTTTGTTGAAAGACTTAGATCTCTCTTCCGAAACAATTCACTGGGCTATTCCGCTTGTTGTGGTTGTCGGACTATTTGTGATTAAAAACATCTTTGCTATATGGCACACCCATAGGCAATCGAGATTTTTGGATCAGCTATACGTAGGGTTTGCAGAGAAAATTTATCAACAGTTTTATCGCCAGTCCTGGACAGCGTACACCAAAGAAAACTCTTCCGAATCATTCCGAAAAATCAAAACTACTGCCTACGAATTTACACACAATGTTCTACACAACTACCTGTCCCTCATTCCGGAAGCATCCATTTGTATATTAATGGTAATTGTTGTGATATGGATTGACTACAGAATCCTTTTTATACTTTTTCTGTTGCTCCTGCCGCTGATCATTTTTTATTATTTCTTTCGCAAAAAGGTAATTTCAAAAATTGACGAATCCTTCCGTGAGCTAACACCGAAAGCCAGCATCATACTTACCCAAGGCATTGATAGTTTCGCGGAGTCAAGAATTTATTCAAAGGAAAATTATTTTATACATCACTTTATTGAGATAAGTAAAATCACCACCCACCAGCTTTCACGGCTAAAAACGTTCATCAATCTTCCCTCCCGAATTGTTGAGACTATCGGTATTTTATGTTTTGCTGGCATTATTCTTTACGGAAAATTCTATCCTGAA
>Ga0111538_10006086_pt1 | contig 16387 bp, 9 predicted proteins | sample SoiMethybrSBSTD1_FD_79669 | JGI IMG/M metagenome (GOLD analysis project Ga0111538, IMG submission 79669) | Bulk soil microbial communities from a Populus tree surrounding site in Tennessee, USA - Soil MetaG P. TD hybrid SBSTD1 (version 2)... | ecosystem: Environmental > Terrestrial > Soil > Tree...
AATCGATCACGCTCTTCGCTTGATCTCCGGAGATCGGATGGTGTGGGCCTGGCTGTCGCAGCGATGGCACGGCTGGCGAGCGGCACTCCATGTCGTGTGCGGCCAGCGACGGTGCTCGTCTGGCATCGGGCGCGGCTTTCGCCTCTTCTGGACGTGGAAGAGCCGACAGCGCACCCGCAGTCCGGTGATGACGCTCGATGTCCGCTCACGACGCGGCGCTCGTCGTGACAAAACATCTACGTGGGGGGATTGGCTCGATCCGACGCGAGTGCCTCGATCAGGTCATCGTGGTCAACGAGGCGGGGCTGCATCGAGTACTCACCGCGTACGTCACACCTCCGTCGGATACTTCACGAGTACGCGACGCACTACTACCGCGAGGGAAGGCATCAAGGACTCGCCAATGAACTGATCGATCATCCGCTTTACGACGAGAAGCTGGTGCGGTTCGTCGGCGGCAGCGACTCGGTGGGATCTTTGCCTACTATTACCGGTCGGCTGCGTAGGCGCGATCCACTCTGAGAATGGGACAGAACGTGATCGTGCCTCAATCCGATACTGAACGCGCGGTGGTCCGTTCGGTGGTTTGCTGAAACTGCATCCGGAACTGTGTCAACGGCTACGCGGGTGGACGGCACGCCGATATCCTGTCGCGACAGTCAGGTCGATGTCGGTGCTGTTCGCTCTGTAGCGATTCACCGTTTTACTCTTCGGCAGTGCGCGTTGTCTGACACCTCGACATTCGAGTAGGCCGGCGTCGAGATGCGGGCGCAGCCTTGCTTTGTCATACAGAACTCCGAGCGAGGACCTATGTCGACTCTCCAGGGAGCCTTCAGCTATCGCGGCGATGCGCAAACCTCACCGGTGAAGAGTGTGCGGCTCGAATTCGATCTCCCGGTGTTCGAGTATTCGACGGGGGGCGTAACGGGACGGGACGGCAGACGAAGGACCACCGATACCCAGGTGCAGAGTCTCTCCGTGCCGATCGCGGCCAAGACATACAGCATCGATCTCGTCGACGACTTTGCGATCGGAAAAGAGTCCGCCAATCTGAGGCCGTTTCTCGAGTACTACGTGGAGGCTCGCACGGCCAATCAGCTGGACGACCTCGCGGTTCGGGCCCCGATGCGCGCGCTGTCCGACAGAGGAGAGCCACTCGGTCAACAGGTGCTCGACTTTCTCTATGTGCCGCAGACGATGCCGGACGACGCCATGCGATCGCGCGAAGCGCTGGTCACACTTCCACGAATCTTTCTGGCCGTCAACCGGATGGCGTTTCTGGCATTGCACCGGAAGTTGGTCGCCCTCGCCTCCCAGATCGACGAGTGGGTCGCGCTCGATGCGGTCTCGCTGCTGACGGAGAGCACCGCCGGGCCTACCCTCGTGAAGGACATTCCTGCGGCACTCAAGAGCCGGCTGTTCGCGAAAGCCGGATTATCGCCCTCGCTCCTGAACAGAGCGATCGACCTGATCAAGCAGTCGTTCTCCAGTCTCTACGGCTTTCCCATCTCGATTTCCGACGTGAGCAGGCTGCCGATCGCGGGCACGTTGCAGCTCGTTCCGGATCCCGGCATCACCGTCGTGCCGCGCGACTTCGCCTTTCTCGATCTGCTGGCCGAGTATGCCGGTGCGGGCGGATCGGGCTGGCAGGTCCTGAGATACGAGTTCCCGTCCGATCTACAGCTCGACAACGATGCGGCAATATTTTCGTTCTCGAATCAGTACTCGGTGCTCCGGAACGCCGTCATCGATCCGATCCTGATCCGGGTCAAAGCGTTCGACGAAGCGGTGCTGTGGATGAAGGAGTACAAGGCGAGCGATCCGGAGCTTGCGGCGCTCGATATCGAAGTACCGCTGCAGCGTGCCAGCACGCTCGACCCAGCCACCGAGCCGCAGCTGCCGGACACCAAACGGCGGCTGCGCGGCCAGGTGCTCGACCTCGAGAAGAAGTGCCCGCTGAAGAACCTCACGGTCGTGATCCAGGCGAATGCCGCGGCAGACACCATCTGGCGCATCGTCGGCTCCGCGACAACCGACAGCGCGGGCAACTTTTCGCTGCCCTATCCGTACGGCATCTTCACGGCGGCACAAGCACTGGTCTCGGTGGCGCCGGACGCACCGGCGGTGGTGCGGGTGACAGCGGATCGCGGCGGCGAGCAGACGATTGCCGACGACTTTCTTTATCTGATGGTGTCGCAGCCCAGGTGTCCGCCGGAAACCGACGAGGACTGCGAGTGCCACGGCAAGAAGGCGGCGCGGCTGCCCGATCACGCGGATCTGATTGAATCCTGCGAGTACACACAGGACATCGGTGGCGCCTGCGTCAATCTGTCGACGCCGAACCGCACGCTAAATGAATTCAGCTATCAGGCGATCGTACGGACATCCGATCCCGACATCGCGAACTACACACTGAGGAAGATCGACGCCCCGCAGACCACAGCCTCTCCGACGCTGTTTCAGGAGATCGCCCACGATGCCACGGTCCTCACCCTCGCTATCAAAGATCCGGTGATTCAGACCAGTTACACCGCCGCGGCGGTCGGGACGGCGCTGACGAACCTGAACCCGCTGAACGGGCTGACGGCAAGCTCCTCGACGGCCGACGTCTCTGCAGCGCTCCGCGGCGTCGACGCAGTAATCCAGCAGTTCGATCGCGTGCCAAGCAGCGACCACGCGCTCAACCTCGTTTTGACGGTCATCGTCGACACCGCCAAAGACCTAAAACGGCGGTTGACTGACGCCGTGGCGCAACGCGTGGAGACGCGGTACGAACTCGTCGGAGGCAGCGCCAAGCGATCGCGGAAGCCCATCGATCTCAACAATCCGGTGGTGTGGCAGGACGCGCCGGACGACCGCCGCAACCTGTCCTTCTATCAGGCCGTCACAGTCGCGACGGGCCACGTCCTCCACTATCGCGCCCGATTCAAGGCTGATGGCTATTCGCTGGGTGAGCTGATCTACTCGTTGCCGCTGGCACCGGGACAGAAAAAAGAAATTGTGGTATTCGATTCGACGCACACGCTGCTCGGCGCCGAATCACAAACGCTGACGCAGGGCGAACGTCTGGCCGCGGGCATCGTCAACGAACGGGACATCACGAACCAGCTCGGGGGATCGACTTCGGAGTCGATGGATGGCTCGAGCTCCGCCACCACCGCTGGCATCAGCGCAGGTCTCGGCGTAGGGGCGTTGGTCGGGCCAGTCGGCGGTGTGCTTGGTGTGTCTGGCGGAATCGCCAACGCGAATTCGTCGGCATCGCAGGACAGCTCGAGGCAGGTGTCGCAGTTCTTCAGCGAAAAGCTGCGCCAGTCGATCATGCAGAACGCGGAAGGCTATCGGCAGCTCAACGCGTCGGTCGTCACGACGGTCCAGGAAGGCCAACGCTACGCGGTGACCAGTGAAGTGGTCGCCAACCACAATCACTGCCACGCGCTGACGATTATGTACTTCGAAGTGCTGCGGCACTACGCGATCTTTCAGGAGCTGTCGTCAGTAGAAGAATGCGTCTTTGTCCCGCTCCTGATGACGAACTTCACGACCGAGAACATCTTCAAGTGGCGGGACGTGCTGGCCAAGGCGCTCCTCCCGATGCCATCCGAGACGTACCTGCAGCCGTTCAACGTCGTGCCTGGGGCCGGCCGGCAGCATCCGCTGCTCAAAGCCTTCGACGCCAACGAGCGGATCAAAACCCACTACGCGAACGTCGACTTCCCGGATGGGTCGTACGACGACGAACCGATTCAGTTCGTCAAAGGCGACGTAGTGCTGAGAGTCGAGCTGCCACGGCCAAAAACCCGGTACGACCGGATCAAGTCGCTGCCGGTCACCACGAAGACCATCACCACGCAAGAGATCGATCACGTGGCGACCGCCAAGCAGGCCATCACCGACGCCATCATGGTGGGAGCGACCGGCGGCTTTTCGGTCCTCTTTGGCGGCGCGCCGGGGATGAACACGCAGTACACCACGAAAGAAACTCAGGTGCTGGTGAAGCAGGCGATCTTCGATGCGTTCATGACCATCGATGCCAACTACGAAACGGTGCCGCCCGCCGAATGCATCCGTGTCACGAATTTCGCGCCGACGACGGTCAGCTTTGGCGGCCAGAGCGTAGGCGTGACCAGCGACTTCTTCCTCGACGGCATCGTCGACAAGCAGCTCTGGACGGCCTACGCGCAGCTCCTCGGCTACGCGGACGTCATCCGCATGCTCGACTACTACTTCAAGGGGCGTCTGATTTCCGAGTGGGACGACATCTTCAACAACGAGCTGCTGCCGTTCATCTTCAACAAGATCGTCGCGAGCCTGAAACTCACCAGCATCTCGACCGATTTCACGAGCCAGTCGAAATACTCTGGCGGGGAGCGGCAGATTCGACTCACCGTCACCGGCACGACGACGCTCAAGAGAAATCAGTTTCCGCTCGAACTCAAGCTCACCTCGACCAGTCCCAACGTGCTGGCGCTCAACGACTTCGTGACGCTGGCGGTGGACAACACCAGGCTTTTCTATTCGACCGCTCATTACAACGGCATGCTGTTCAGCGGCAACGTGAACGACGATCTGCTGGACGCTACCGGCGTGACGCTTTACATCCCTGAAACAGATCACGACAAACGGAATCCCCGGAAAGAAGACCAATATCTCTCCGCCAAGCTGATCGAGCATCTGAACAGCAACATTGAGCACTACAACAAGGCCCTCTGGTACAGCCAGGATCCCGATCGGCGGTACATGCTCCTCGATGGGTTCGACATCCACATTTTCGACGACGCCGGCCTCCCGGTTGGCTCGCGCAGTCTCGCTTCGGTGGTCAAAAACGAACTCGTAACGGTCACCGGGAATTCGCTCGTGTTTCCGGTCGCGGCCGGCTACAAGGTGAGCCAGACCTTAATCACCGAATCCCACGACACGAAAAAGCGACGCGTGAGCCTGCTCGATCACTATCAGCCGATCACGCCGATCGAACCGTATCGGATCAGCGTGCCGTCGAAGGGCGTCTTCGCCGAAGCCATCCAGGGCGCCTGCAACGCGTGCGAGAAAATCGAAAGCAACCGTCTGCAGGACTGGACGCGTTTCCCGAATACCGACGAGCCGACCACGATCTCGCCGGTGACGCCGCCTACGGTAACCATTACCGACTGGCGCGCGGCGTTCAAGGACTTTGCCTCACCGATCGTCAACATCCAGAACGCGCCGGCCACGCCAGCGCCAGGAGCGGGCCTCGAGGGACTGAGTGAACTCCTCGGCAAGAGCGGTGTCTTCAAGGACATCACCGGCCTCGACGCGAACCAGCAGAACGCGCTGAAGACCTATCTCTCGAACCAGGAGAACGCGAAAGCGTTCGCCCAGATGGCGAAAGAGATGACGATGCAGGCGCACAACACGCAGCACTCGGGCAAGATCCTCGATTCGCTCCAGGCCTCGAAGGATGCCGGCGCGTTGAGCGCGGACGACTACAACAAGCTGGTCAAAGAACACCATCAGCAGACGATCGATGGTGGCCAGACGAAGCAGGCGGAGCTCGCGAAGGATCAGCGGACCACTGCCTCACCTGTGACCAAGATCGTCGCTGACGCCGTGGGCCAAGGGAAGACCGCTAAGGGAGAGATCGTCACGCCGAACTACTCCGAGGCGTTCGACATTGGCGCGGGCGACCCCAACAAAGTCCAGGCCGATTTCTATGGCAAGGTGCCACCACTTAAGCAACGTCCCGACTTAGGGAACGATTGCTGGGCTGTTGCAGCCACGATGATGACCATGTGGCACGACAAACGTTCGTTGACAGTCGAAGACGTCGTGGCGCGCGCCGGGCAGAAATACCTCACGATGTATCAGACCAACACGGGCCTCCCCGCCTCTGACAAGGAAGATTTCATCTCACACATCGGGATGGTGTCCGAACCGCCGTTCAACCTCACCGTCGCCCAGTACATCGACCGTGTCCATCGGTTCGGTCCACTCTGGATCACCACCGATTCGGCCGACGGACGTCTGTTTGCGCCGCACGCCCGCATCCTCATCAGAATCACCGGCACCGGGACACCAGACGGCGTCGGAACGAATTTCACCTTCATCAATCCCGCAACGGGCGCCGAATCCACCGAGTCGTTTACCGACTTCCATAGGGCGTTCGAGCAGATGGTGACGGACAACCGTAGCACCAGACTCTTCGTGCAGGTGGTCCATTTCGCCGACGAACTGGGAACGGCGACAGAGGGGTACCAGATCCGAGGGAAGATCCACAGTCCGATACACGAAAACATGACGCTGGCGGCGCTCATCAAATCGACGGTGGCGGTGCCGGCAGCGACCGTCGTCGGCGCGGATCAAGCCGTCAACGAATTCTTTCGGGGCGTCATGTGGAACGATGATCCGGAAGTGTTGTTGTTCACCGAGAATGTGGCCACCAACTGGGAGCAAAGTTCGAATGCGACCTTTGCCGCGCATTTCGAAAACGGCGCCATCGCCGCTGCGCCCGCCGACCTGACCGGTCGTGGGCATTTCGGCGATCTGCAATTCCTCCACGGCATGGCGGCACGCGTCGCGGAAGCACCACACGACACACTCGCAAAGATCCTGCTCTGGAGCGAGGTCGTGTACAGGCTGTCGATCGGCGAAGGCTTGACAGGAGCGACCACGCTGGCAGCCGCGCCAGTCACGTCCTCTGTTACCGGGCCCGCCGCAACCTTCTCGTACACATTGGCGCAGTTCTTCACCAACACGACGACACCTCCCGGAACGGCCACGCTGAACTTCCTGATCGACCGAGATACAAGATGTACGTCTCTCGACCTGTCCCGCAGGGCAATCGGTAGCCTGCTGCACCTGGTTCAGGACTCGTTCGCAAAGGGTCACGTCAAGCGCACCCTGAAGAATCCAGGCGACCTGATCGCCGGGTCGACGACCATCTTCAAACCTGGCACGTACGGACAATTTGGCGACGTCGAGAACTTCCACACCTACAAAGGCCAGGATTCAAAGCAGCACGATCTCTTCGACGCGTATGGCGTGACGATGAATCCTGCCAATCTCGACACATTCAATGGCCTGATCGGCGCCCGTGACGCGATCGACTACAGCGTCAAGCTGCTGGACATGTGGAAGGCACGGACGCCGTGGGCTGCTCCGGGTGGACCGAAGGAACTGCTCGAGAAGGAGATCTTCAAGCTCTCAGCCGCGGCGACGCCGGCAAATGTCAACGTCGATTGAGGAAGAAGGCGACCGAAACAAAAGGGCGGCGATCGCAATAAGCGCCGCCTATTTTCGTGACAGTAATTAATTAACCGACTACCGATCCCGTCCCCAGGGAACGTGAAGCGCCAGCGCGGCAAGCCGCGATCGGGTTCTGCCGTCGCCAGGCGGCGCGATGGGCACAATCACCTGGACATTCGCGTTACCTCTAGGCTCAATATCCGCCGCGATGAAATGCACGAGAGCTGAACTGCCAGTACTCCACCCGCCACGACTCATTGAGACCATGCGCCCGTTCCGGTATCTCGCATCAGGTCGCAAATCGCGGTTGGTGACTTCGCCCTCACCGCTGCTCCTTCCGCGCCGCATGTCTCGCGTGCGTCCACCATCGGGCGATGATGGTCGCATGTGGCCCGCTGGTCGCTGAACGTGGCCAGTTGAACCCATCTCGCGCTTGGTACGTGATTGTCGACCCGCGCCCCGGCACACCGCCCTCACCGGGTCGCATCGTCGCCATTCCAGAAGTCGGCCGTCTGCATCATCGTTTCGACCGCGTCGCCGCGTAGACATTCCGCAGCGCCGATCAGCAACAGCCGACCGTACCACCCGTCCGTTGAAGACCTCTGTATTGCCGCTGCATTCTTGCGGACGTCCGCGATCTCGCGAGCATCGTCTGGTCCAGGCGACGACTCACATGCGTGGTTGCGGGCTTCGAATGATGTGCCCTGTACTCATATTGACTTTCGCTGGACACAACCTCCTTGTGACCCACCGCTAACCCGACTGGCCGAACGCGGCTCACGCGCAGCGTCCCCCACTCTCGAGCTTCTACGCGCGTTCGATCGGGCCGTCCACCTCGTTGGCTTCAGTGGGGGCCGGTCGCGGCGACTGGACAGGCCACTGGGCGCGATGTCATGGCTGAAGACAAGATAGAAATCCTTGGACGATGGCGGGTCAGATTCAAGCAGTGGATGTGGGAGTACGTCTTCACGAATGACGACGTCGTCCGATGGAAAGATCCTTATAACGGCCAGACCGGTGTCGGACGATGGTCTCTCACAGCCAAGACCGTCTATATCTCGTGGTCGAAATCAGCGACCAAGGAAACCTGGACCAGGCCCGTCAAGCAACGGGAGCAAAGTGGATATATCGATGCCGATTACGCCAAGGGCTCTTTCAATGCCGAGAAGATGGACACGTTGGATCTCCCAGGTTCGCAGGGGACCTCTGACGAAATAGATCTGGAGCTCGATCCTTCGACTGGCGAGTTCGTTCAAACTGACCCGAAGAAGCACAAGCGGTATATCGATCGTCTGTTCACGGCAGTCGCCTACGGGATTCTCCCAGACGGCTACTACGTTTACTGCGATGGAATGGACCTTCCGATCTTAGTGCCAGAAAGTATGGTGGATTTCACACTTGCCACGGCCGACACCGAGAGGAGCAAGATATTCGATAGCGTCGACAGAGCGAAATCGGCAGCGGCCGGACTGAGGAGAGTCGCGTACTTCTGGGGAGCCGGTGGGGCTGTCGTATCTCCCACGATCATCGGCCCCGCGACGACGCCGGAATTGTATTCCGCAATTATCGCGGTGCGGAGCCTGCGGGACCAGTTCGTCTCCGTCATGGTGCCAGCCATCACCATGGCTATCGGTATGATTGGCGGCCCCACGCCAATGCAGATCAAAGGCAATCAAGCGTCTGGCCGTATCGCCGCGAGGCGCGGGGGCAACGTTCCTGCGCGCAAGAACCCGGCGCCCAATCCCGCGGGCCTCGTGACAAAGATCAAACCGGTCAACGGTCAGGTCAGCGTCGGAGGTGGTTTCGAAAAGAAGATCGGATCAAATCTGAACCCCGTCAACCCAGCCTCAGGCGGTCCGGCCAAGAACATACCGAATCATGTGCGCGGGGGCATGGAGCAAATGGCTGACTTGTTTGAGGCCGGGTCGGTTGAGAAGATGATCTCGTCACGGCTGCGGTATGGCGATGTCGACTGGGCCAGAGGAACCGGAGCAGCCGCTCGCGTGATGAAACCTGGCGGCAAGGTCGCGATGAATGTCTGGACAGTGAGCGCCGCCGAACAGCAGGCGCTCAAGAACGCATTCGTCGGCGCCGGATTTAAGAACGTTCGCGTCGTCCAGGTCGGCATGGACGGATCGAGCACGATGGTGTTCGCGGACTTCTGAGCGCTTCGGGTAAATCTCCAAGTGTGGAATACCCATGGCACATCGGGGGTGGAGCCGACGGCGACCGCGTGGTGTACGAACCAGTCCCAGACTGGCTCGGCTATGAATCTGGAGCGGGCGACACGACGTGAACCGGTGACCTGTTCGGTCCAGCGGCGTTCAGCACTCTCGCCTGGTGTCCATCGGCCAGTGGTCAGTGTGGTCAGCCAGCGCCATCATCCGACCTTTGACGGCTGTGCCTGTCGAAAACACCGTACGCTTTGCATCGATTGGTTCATGTACGTTCTTCGATAGCCTCGATTCGTGGCGCCGATCGTCGTCTCGCAGCTCCATTCGCTCCGCTTTCTCGTTCGCTCCCGCGCATCGCTGCACCTGGAGATCGTCGCACTCCGACACCAGCTCGCCGTGGTCAATCGTTCCCGCCGTCCGCGACTTCGTTTCACCACGGTTGATGGTCTGCTGTGGGCCGGGCTGTCGCAGCGGTGGCACGGCTGGCGCGAGGCACCCCATGTCGGGCAGCCAGCGACCGTGCTCGCCTGGCATCGGCGCGGCTTTCGCCTGTTCAGGACATGGAAGAGCCAACATCGCACAGCCGTCCGGGGGTGTCGCCCGACGTCCGCGCGTTGATTCGTGAGATGTCCATAGCCGCCGACCTGTTCGTCGTGCCGACGGTCACCTTCCGGTTGCCATGCGTCTTGTGATCCTCGGACACAACCGTCGACGAATTGTTCACGTGGCGGTCACCCGCGCATCCCACTGATCGAGTTGGCTGGGGGGAGTCTCTCTCGAAGCGTGACCTCACAGATAGTCTCACCTGGATGACCGGGGTCGAATACGCGTTCCGACCAGGTGCGGGGCTCACTCTGATTACGCGAACGTGACCTATCGAGCTTCATCGACCGACTCGATCGTCCAGACCCCTTGGGACTGCCTCAACCGGAACACGGTGCATCGTCAATGGCCTGCGGCGGTAAGAGACTGAGCAAACAGACATACGAGTTGATCGCGAAGATTCGTGAAATTGACGAGTGCCTTGAACGGTCACGACATATGCGCGACGTCGTCTGGGAAGTTCATCCGGAACTCAGCTTCCGCTACTGGAATCGGTCGAAGGCGATGCAGCACCCCAAGAAGTCTGGGTTCGGTTTTCTTGAGCGATACAAGTTGGTCGTTCAGAGCTACGGCGATACTGCCGCCCGTATTCGTGCTGCTATTCCACGGAAGAAAGCGACTGATGATGACATCTTGGACGCGCTAGCCGCACTCTGGACGGCCGAGCGCATTCACGCAGGCACTGCCATTCAACTGCCCTCAACGGCCGAGTACGACGAGCGGGGACTGCCGATGCATGCGTGCGTAGAGCCCGATCGTGCTCTTCTAGCGTAGTGGCTCTCCGCGGAACCGGTCACTCCCGAACGTCGATGTTTCGCGCGCTGAAAGCCAAGTCCAGGTGACTGCGACGCACAGCACGAAACCCACACCACCACCAAGGACGATCACGGGAAGCCATTCCTCGTCGGCGAGTTGATAGGCCAGTCGCAAGGAGAGCGCGGCAAACAGCCAGAGGATCAACAGTTTGCCCCCGTGCCACTTCGCATGCGGCTGAACCGCGGCTAGCCACTTATATGTCCAGAAAGCGGCTCTCCCTTGAATAACTGCAATTAACGGGAAGACGAAGGACCAGATGTCCCTCCACTGAGGCTCAATGGCGTCGCCAATAGAGCCACAGCCCAAGACAGAAACGCCTGTGAACAGCCATAACTTGGTGTGCTGCTGCCATTGCCATGTTCTCACGGCCCGATGCGTGTCTCGACAAATGCTTAGCGCCGTCAGGCCCGACGCAACGAAGGCGCCTCCAATGATGGCTCCAGCCACCAAGGGATTATAGAAAGCCGCCATCCCCAGGCCCAAACCAGCACTCCCACGCCAGACCCCACGATTACAGCCATGAACCGCTCGGATCGTTTTCCTGAAGACCCGATCGCGACGAGACACGGCGACCAGAGAGTCCATGTCAGCGGCATTGGGCTGCGCCCAGGCCCAAGTGTCGCCTTGGTAGCCAGATCCGCGACAACCATCGCCAGCAACAGAGTGACTGCGCCGAGCACGTATGTGCTCGGGCGTCTAAGCACCGGAGCAGGAGTGGTGCTTTGATCCGAGGCGACAAGTTGCGGCGCAGCCAAGGCTGCTTCATCGATTGGAATTCCGCGTCGTTCCGCCTCGGCTCGAATCACTCGTTGGCCGACGTCTGTGTACTCATGAAAGCGTTCTGCCGCGTCACGGATCTCGATGTCGCTCTTTCGCGCCCAGATTTCTTCTACAGACACAACTGCACCTTGTACGGCCTCGCGCTCGTATAAAGTGTGAGTATCGGTATACCGTTTGACGAACTTGTTGATGTGGATCAATGTTCAGTTGGGCGGTGGGCAGATCGGTGCAGTGTTCTTGCCAGGCGTTCGGATTCGGATCCGCTATCGTTCTTCCGCTTAGACGTTGCGCTATTGAAACTCACGTTGATGATGGCCCGAGCGTGAGTATTCCGGCCGCGTTTTGCCGGCGAGGGTCAAGGTCGATAGAGACGGCACTAAAAACACCATGAGGCGACTGTTACCTGGCCGACTAGTGCCTGATGCGCGACATCCCTGTGCCAGGCCGACGAAAGGCACGATATGCGCGACGACGCACCCAGCGACTAAACCGCGTGTTGATCTGGTTGAATCACAACGTCAGACTTCCGCGGCTGGGACGCGTGAAACAGTGTGCGACCGAACCACGGCCTCGGCTACGAACAGCGATCCCGCAGTCCTCGCTCCCGTGCGCCACGGAGTAGGATGACTATTCGTCGCCGCCGCGCCGACTGCTCGCAGGTCGTTCCCTTGGGCATCGGCTCGGGGCGTGAAGCCCGAAACGTCGAGGGGCACTCCTCGGTGACGTGACATCTGGGGTTGCCTGCCCGGAATCCGACGTGGGCCCGAGGCTAGTGAACGTGGCGTTGCGGTGGCGTCACTCGGCACATGTAGCGCCCGAGATCTGTGGAGACTCCCATGGACGCATTTATCGGCTGGTCCGGTCAGCGCGGCCTGAAGATCGCCACTGCGTTGGACACGTGGCTGCGCGCCGGCATCCCCGAACTCCACTGCTTCATCAGCCCCGATTTGCCCAAGGGCCAGGACTGGTTCGTGGAACTGGCGCGTCGGCTGAAGAAGTCGACGCTCGGCTTCATGTGTCTGGTGCCACCCAACGTGGCCGGTGAGTGGCAGCTCATTGAGGCCGGCGCCATCTGGAAAGCCGCGCGCACAGGAGGCCTCTTTCCGATGCGATTTGGCATCGGCGAGGCCGAGATGCCAGCGCCGCTGCGTGAGTTCCAGGCCACGCAATTCGAGCGCCTAGATTTCCAGCGCCTGGCCCGGAGTGTGGTGTGCCACGCGCTCGGCGAGGGCGCATGGAACGGGGTGCGCGAAGCCCACTTCGAAGCGGCGTGGCCCGCATTGCGGGCCGCGGTCGAGGCCGCCTTACAGGCACCCGACCCCACCGTGCACACGCCGCGCGGCTTCACCCATGAAGTGGCCGGCGGCTGGTGGGAGCGCCTGTTGGCCATCACCGACGACACGAGGCTCAGTTGGATGCGCGTGACACGCTCGGCCGACGGTGCTCGGCTGGCGATCGAGGGCCACGGTTATGACCAGGAAGGCGGGTTCGCCTCCGACTGGCACAGCGAGTTCGTGGCCATCGACGAGGTGACGAACACGCATGCCCGTGTGCGCTACTACTGGGAGGGCCGCCACGCACGTGGCTCCAGCGTGCTGTTCGGCGGAGTGGCCAGGCTCACCTTCCACATCGACAGCGACGACCGCGTCCAGCGAGCAAGTGGCGAATTCACCGACGTGTGCCTCACGGCCGCGCGGGAGCCGGCCACCAAGCTCATGGAGATGCGCCGTGCCACGCCCGAAGAGTCCGCAGTGATGGACAGCACGGATCAACGGGCGCGCCGTAATCTTCTGCTCGAGGCGCTGGCGGCTTGGAAGTGATTGTGACGGACGCACGGATAACTAGTGGTCCTGGTCTTGCGGCCGTGGCCCGGGCGGGCGCTGGACCGCTATGCCCACTGACCATCCTGGTGTGCGTTGTGGGGATCGCCACGATGGCGACCGCCGGTGGGCCGATCACGCGCGGAACGACGCGTTGCGCGTAGATTTTAATGTTCTGCCGATCTGTTCGGTCGAATCCTTCACCTGTGGCTATCGAAAAACACCGTGCGCCTTGCGTCGATTGAGGTTCCGACCATTCTCCGATAGCCTGCAGGGCGTGTCGTGCGTTGTCGTTTCGCTGTTCCACTCGGTCCCGATTTCTCGTTCGCTCCCGGGCATCGCTGCACCTGGAGGTCGTCGCGCTCCGACACGAGCTCGCCGTCGTGAATCGATCACGTCGCCTACGTCTCACTTGGCGGTACCGCTCTCTCGCTACGGACGACAACACCACGCTTGCACGCGTGATCGCCGAGAACGTGGCAGCGGCGGTGATCTTCGATAGCCCCGAGGAAGCACAAGACATTCTTGCGACTGCAGGCGTGCGGGAATCTGTGCCGCTCGCCTGTCTGTACCGGCCGGACGGAACGATCTTCGCGCGCTTCGAACGCTCCAGCAACGAGTCGTGTCCGCGTCAACCGCCGACATCCACTATGGCGCTGACAGTGACCGGTACGTCACCCATTGTTCGTGGCGGACGTACCGTTGGTCTGGTGTATGTCGAACGGCGGCTGGTGGAGTTCTGGACCAGCGTCACAGTTGCGATCCTGACCGGCATTCTCGTGTTGGTATTGGCGGGCGCTCTCTCGATTCCGATCGCGAATCGTCTTCACCGCCGCATCTCAGAACCAATCACGCAGCTAGCCGAGGCGGCCGGACGCGTGCAGGCCGACGCGCCGCTGCCGCTGCCGGCAATCAAGACTGAGCTTAATGAAGTCACGAAGCTCGTAGAGGCCTTCGGAGACATGCTCGAGCGGATCCGCCAGGCCAATGAGGCACTCCGGGAAAAGAAAACCGAGCGCGAGGAGCTTCTGCACCGAGAACAGCAAGCCAGTCGGTTGAAGGATGAGTTTCTCGCAGCTGTGTCTCATGAACTACGAACACCTCTGAACGCCATCAGCGGGTGGGCGCAGATTCTTACGATGACACCGGGTGACGCGCAGACGACGGCGAAGGCCGTCGCGACCATCGCGCGGAACGCTAAGGCCCAGGCGCGTCTCATCGACGATCTCGTGGATGTGTCACGAATCACGTCGGGAAAGCTGACGGTCCGGAATGAACCGCTCGATCTACGCGAGCCGATTGAGGCGGCAGTTGATGTAGCGCGCGCGTCCGCCGAGGCGAAGAACATCGACGTGACGATACGCCTCGGCGCGCAGGTTTGCCTGGTCAAAGGCGATCGCGACCGTCTTCAGCAGATCATCGGGAATCTCATCTCCAACGCGATCAAATTCACCGACACCGGCGGATCAGTCGATTGCCATTCGCTCACTCGATCGAGCCTATGAGATGAGCGTCAGCGATACCGGTGTCGGCATCGCAGAGGACTTTCTGCCGTTCGTGTTCGATCGGTTCCGGCAGGCAGACGGGACCATCACTCGCGTGTACGGCGGCCTCGGCCTGGGTCTGGCCATCGTCAAAGAGCTGACCGCTTTGCACGGCGGCTCGGTCAGCGTCGAGAGTTCCGGTCCACAGAAGGGTTCAACGTTCAGAGTTCGTCTGCCGGCCCTAATCGACGCAACGACGATGGCAGAAGATGATGTCAACGCGACCGGGTTCACTGACTATGCGCAGACTGGCTTGCGCATCCTCGCAGTCGACGACAACCCCGATGCGCTTGAAGTGCTGGGATTGGCCCTCATCTCCGCGGGTGCGAAGGTCAGAACGGCGTCCTTGGGCGCGAAGGCACTGGAGATGTTGAACGAGGAGGTGCCTTCGATTCTGCTATGTGACCTCGCCATGCCGGACCTGGACGGCTTTGAAGTGTTGCGACGATTTCGACGTGTGCACCCGATGGCGCGGGCGATGGCGGCCGTGGCAATCAGCGCCCACGCCACGCGCGAACATCGCGCACGCAGCCGCGAGGCGGGTTACGACGAGCATCTTGCCAAGCCATATCGCATTGAAAACCTCATTTACGTGATCAAGTCGGTCCTCCGATCGTCCTCCGTGGAAGGGTCTCCTTAATGCCTGGACACGTCACTCGTTTGGCGCTGAGTGTGTCGGTTGTGATTCTTGGTACAAGTGTGGCTGGAGCGCAAACGACCGCCGAGCTGAAACGCATGTCACTCGAAGAGATGATGTCGGTGAGTGTCTCTACGTTTTCGAGAGTTCCCGAGCCTTCGAATCGCGTGCCGGCCGCAGTCTTCGTGTTGACGGGCGATGACATCCGCCGATCCGGAGCGACGTCGCTGCCAGAGGCGCTGCGACTTGTACCTGGAGTACAGGTGGCTCGCATGGATGCCTCGCGCTACGCGATCGGCATTCGAGGCTTTGCTGATCGACTGTCGCGCGCGATGCTCGTACTGATCGACGGACGCGCGGTGTATTCGCCACTCTTCGCGGGAACCTACTGGGAGGTGCAGGATACATTCCTGCCGGACATCGAGCGCATCGAGGTCATTCGCGGACCTGGCGGCTCACTCTGGGGCGCGAACGCAGTGAACGCGTTGTGTCTCAAAACTGCATCGACGAGGCAGTGACATAGACTGGCGCAGTGATTCCGTTTCATCTCTTTGTTGCGGCGCTGTTCGGATGGCTCGAACGGGAACAGCGGAAGGTAATCGAATTCCTGCGCGAGGAGAACCGGGTTCTCAAGCGACAGCTGCGCGGTCGACGGCTGCAGCTGTGTGACGATGAACGACGGCGCCTCGCAGTCCTCGGTCAGCGCCTGGGACGTCGAGTGCTCGCGGAGGTCACGTCGTTGGTCACGCCGGAGACGATCCTCCGGTGGCACCGCGAGTTGATTGCGCGCAAATG